>BCQL01000132.1_pt1 | contig 11682 bp, 9 predicted proteins | sample 1008151 | NCBI WGS metagenome assembly BCQL01 (sample SAMD00035459, study PRJDB4067) | museum specimen metagenome | biome: marine biome; feature: sea shore; material: organic material | host: Otohimella japonica | place: Japan:Kanagawa | collected 1927
AACCGACTAATGTTCCACCATAAACGGTTCCGACAGCGACCTTAGCGCCATTAGCAAGTAGTGCTCTCCTTGTAATCATATTTGTTTCCTCTTAATTATAAATATTGCTTTTATGTTTATATTTATGATTCGAGTATTATTTAATTAATTTAAAAACAAGTTGATTATGATCACGTTTGTTTTCTTGTTTTTCTAATTAGTCTTAATATATATCTTAAGTCACATTTTTTTGCTGTGTATTCCATTTATTAAAATTTGCTTTTCTATTTAATTATTGAAAAATCCTATTCGATTCCATTTTTTGGAATTGTTACTTTTGAACTGAGTATTTTACTTTGTGGAATGTACTGTTTTGTTAGTTGTTGTTTTAATATTTTGAGTGGATTCATGATTTTTATCACAATAAGATTTTTATAAATAAATAATTATTACTAAAAATTAAAAATGCCGTGAATTAATAAAAGGAATAATAATGATGAGCAAATTGTTAATTAGGAAATATAAGAAGTGGATAACACCGCTTGTTTTAGTTCCAATGGTTGCACTTACAGCATGTTCCGGTGATGACGGAAAAAATGGCGATGATGGAGAATCTGGTGACATTAACATTGCAATTTCATCGGCAAAATCATTACAAGCTGAAATTGAAAAGGTCACGATTGATGAGTCGTTGCAGGTCTCTTTTGAGTTTTATCTTAGTAATGCCAACGGTGTAGCTGTAAGTGGTTTAGCCGATGTGGCGTCCATTTCAACTTTAGGGGCAGGCATTGCTAAGCTCGGAGTTCAACAAAGGCGCGTGCGCCCATTGAATGAAGCAGATAGCGCTACTGTTGTGACAACTGCTGAAACTGATTTATCACCACAATGGACGAGTTATATCAATAACGTGGTTGAGCCTGGAGACGTTGCGGACAATGATTTAGAAGAGGGCTGGGACAAGCACAAAGGGACTCAGTGGCAAGCAAGTATTGAGTCGGATTGTAAAGAAGCTTGTATTGAAGCTATTGGAAACGGTTTATATCGCTATACGTTTTCACAGCCTTTAGATAGCTATTCAAATATTGATGGAATTAATACTGAGTACAATGTAGAAAATATTCATCGGGTGTATTTAGAGTTAATGCCTTTTTCCGATGCAGACATCAGTACGATGTTGGTGAACACCACATTTGACTTTGACCCGACCACTGGCGTAAGCGCTTCAGCAGAAGATACTCGGGTGTTACTGACAGCGGAGCAGAGTTGTTATCGATGCCATACAAATGACTTAAGTGCTGACAATAGCTTATTAATGCATGGCAATAAACGCTTTGATTACGAAGGCTGTGTGATGTGTCATACCAGTTATTCTGGCGATCCTGAAACAGGCGTGAGCATTGGCATGGCCAGCTTAGTGCATAGAATCCATAAAAGTGATTATTTGGTCATTGGTTATAAAGGATCTGTCCATGATTATAGCGATCTGACTTATCCTGGTGATATGCATCAATGTCAGCAATGTCATATTGAAGATGGTGCGCCTCAAGCTGACTTTTACCAATACCCTGGTCAAGAAACCTGTTTAAGCTGTCATGAGAAATATGCACCTGACACCTGGAATGGGACTGCGGTAGGCTTATTTCACGATCGAGATGCGTTTCCTGATGCATGGGCGATGAGCTGTAGTGGTTGTCACCCAGATAGTAATAATCCATTAGGTTCGGCCATTTTCCACAATGCTACTGTGAGTGTGACAGATTCCTTGATTGAGCAATATCAGTTTGCGTTAACTGACAGTGTGGTAGATGAGGCGCAAGACACGTTAACAGCTACCCTAACTTTTAACCAATTAAGCACGAATCCAGATGCTGATCCCGCTATAGATAACCTTTGGCTGGTGGCATCAGGTAATCCGCAACAAGATGTTATGCCTGAAAACAATGGCCAGCGTAAAGTGTGGGACCTGGTATCAAGCTCAGAAGATATCACGTTAATTAGGGAGAGTTCAGTTGTTACTGTGACAATTAACAATGCTGGTGTTGCCGATCTTGGGCTGAATACGACGGGTACCTTATATGCGAAGGTTATGGTTTGCGGAGACAAATTAACGGGTCTAGCAGCTTCATGTGAGGCACTAGAGACGGAATCAAGTATCGTGCTTGCTGAGGTCCCAGCTGATGCAGCGATACCATTAACCACGAATGTTGAGCTTTATACTGAATTAGTGAATAACCAAAAGTGTATTGCTTGCCATGATGAACAGTTCCAGCAACGAGTGAATGAAGCTCACAGTAAAATATCTACACCAGCCAATGGGGCAACCTGCGGTGCTTGTCACTCGCCACAAGTTGCGACAACCTTAGCAGATGGTAGTTGTCAAAGCTGTCATACCAACGACATGGTTAAATACATGAATGCCACACGCAAACACACACCAGGTGATGCAAGTATTAAATCATTTAGAACTATTAATAATAGTCTAGGTTATCGAGAGTTAGTGCATTCACTGCATGCAAATACTCGCACAACCAAAGGCTATACCGGTAGTGAACGTGAAGCAATGACGTATCCGGCTTCTGCGAACGATTGTCGTGCTTGTCATGATGAAGGTCAGCTCCAAATGGATACGCTTGCTGCGCAAGACTCTGTCATAGTGGCAGCTCGTGATGCGACCTCATCGGGTCAAGTTTCTGAGTATTCACCGACTGTTGCTGTGTGTGCCTCATGCCATAATACTGAAGCAAGCTGGGCAGCTCATGCAGAAAGCTTCGGCGGTGTATTCCAACAAGATGCAAGCTCTGGCGCAATATATCAGCCTGGTGATGAGTCTTGCCAAACCTGTCATGGCGAAGGGAAAAGCTTAGGTATTGATGTGATGCACGGACTGAACTAAATCGTTCATCAATGTGTTAAAGGTTGTATGAGTTAGCTTGCTTAGATTAGCTTATACAACCTTTTTTAGTTACTTTTAAGCTAAAGTGAGCTCATTAATCATGTTTTATTAAGGTCGCTGGCTTGGTTATTTAACCAAAAATCTTGTATTTTCAGACTGCTGGATTAAATGTTGTAACGATTATTTACAATCCGTCTTAATTTTTTCTAACTCACTGTGTTTATTAGCTAAAACTTGTTTATTAGTTTGCTTTCCTAATTATGCAATTGTGTGTGCACATTTTGCGACTGTAATTTAGTTACATAAATCAGTATAATCACCGTCCAAATGGATTCGCTACGCGCGATTAATCTCTGTGACCTTTGGAAAATAATAATGACTACCCAACCCTTTCGTTCAGACATCGGTGTTATCGGCCTCGGTGTAATGGGCAAGAATCTCGCGTTAAATATTGCTGATAATGGCTACCAGGTCGCGGCTTTCGACCTCGACAGCGACAAAGTGAATACCGCAATAAATCAAGAACAAGCAGAAAGAAAAGCAAACTTAGCTCCCCGAATGCTAGGCTGTAATAATCTTACTGAAATGCTTGATTCTTTAGCTAAACCTCGCGTCATTGTGTTATCTGTGCCTGCTGGTGGACCTGTTGATGGCGTGTGTAATGCGCTTATTGAAGCAGGTATCGAATCAGACGATATCATTGTTGATACAGGTAATAGTCTATGGACTGATACAGTGGAGCGTGAAGCTCGCTTTAAAGGTAAGTTTGTATTCTTCAGTTCTGCCGTTTCAGGTGGAGAAGTTGGCGCACGTTTTGGACCTTCTTTAATGCCTAGTGGTGATAAAGATGCTTGGCAATACGTAGCACCTGTATGGAAAGCAATGGCAGCAAAAGTTGATCCTGCAACTGGCTTGCCTATTGAGCGGTTTGAGCCGGGCAATCCAGTGATTGAAGGGGAGCCATGCACGACTTACATTGGTCCTGCGGGCTCTGGCCATTACGTGAAAATGGTGCATAACGGTATTGAATATGCTGACATGCAACTCATTTGCGAAGCTTATCAATTATTGCATGATGGCTTAGGTTTATCTGCTCATGAAGTTGGTAGTATTTTCCATACTTGGAACCAAGGTAGTTTAAATAGCTATCTTATGGAAATAAGCGCAGAGGTATTACAACAAGATGATCCGTTAACCGGTCAACCTCTGGTTGAAATGATCTTAGATAAAGCGGGTCAAAAAGGCACAGGTCTATGGACTGCGGTAAGCAGCTTACAAATTGGCTGCCCTGCGCCAACAATTGCTGAAGCGGTTTATGCACGTGCGGTGAGTACGCAAAAAACCTTGCGGGTTAATTTAAGCAGTAAGCTTTCTGGTCCTGCAAAAATACCATTGAACGATGCCGAAAAAGCGGAGTTTATCGCTAACCTGGAAGATGCTTTATATTGCGCCAAGGTATGTTGTTATGCCCAAGGTTTTCAATTAATGGCGATGGCGGCTAAAGAGCAAAATTGGGATTTAGATTTTGCTGAAATCGCCAAGATTTGGCGTGCGGGTTGTATCATTCGTGCCACTTTTTTACAGTCAATTACTAAAGCTTATCAAGATGATGCAGCGCTTCCAAACTTACTCATGGCGGATACCTTTAGCGAGAGTTTATCAGCTAAGCATATGAATTGGCGCAAGACCGTTGCGGCATCTGTCATGCAAGGGATCCCTGCACCCTGCATTAGTTCTGCAGTGGCTTATTATGATAGCTATCGCAGTGAAACCTTGCCCGCAAATTTACTCCAAGGTCAACGTGACTTTTTTGGAGCCCATACATTTGAACGTACTGATAAACCAGCAGGTGAAAAATATCATCTAGATTGGAGTGCTAAGCAACGCACATTATCAAAAATCTGATATCGACTTTGAATATCAGCTTTTAGCTGGCTATTGATTAAAAAGCACTTCTATTTAGAAGTGCTTTTTTGTGTATAGAATAATTATATTACCCAATCAAGCGGGTAAGCAAAACTTGTAACTGCGGCTTGACTGCTATAGGTTCAACTATAAGCAGTAAGGTTTGTAAGTAAAAATTCATAGTTATGAGGGAATATAATGCCGACAAAAGCTGATAAAAAGAAACGAATAGCCGAAGCGATAGAAAGCGTCACGTTTGAATATGAACAATACTCCAAAAATGCTGCCAAAAAACTCCCCCCCCTTGAAATTGACAATAATGATGCACTAGAAAAATTACTTGAAGTCGTACTGCTAAGGGAATCGTTAAGTCAAAGAACGGCAGCTAAAGCACCTGCATCAGTGAAGTTAAGAGCTTCTTTAGCCGACATGATCTTGCTTAATGATGATTTTGACCGAAAACAGATCTCGGCCAATGCAACGGCAGAAGTTGAATCTTAAAAGTCTAACAGTGTTAAGTTTTTACGTATGCCAAAACGCCTTTTCCCATAAAGGAAAGGCGTATTAAGCGGATTGCGTTTAACTTATTAACTGGTGGGTAATTTGTTTCGCTGTTTGCTTCAGCGCATTTTGAAGCAGGTTTAGCTCTGTGTGGTTTAGCACATTGGGTAACACTGAAAAGGTGAGTGCGGCAATCACTTGTCCTTCTGGTTCTCCAATCAATGCGCAATATTCCGCGATACCTTCAATATGGCTTGTATGTGTAAACAAAAAACCTTGTTGCTTAACTTCTTCCAGTTGAGCAGATAAAGCCATTTTCTGTTTTTGATTCATTGTTAAATAAAGTGCATCTCGTTTTAGTATCATCAAGGCGACATCAGGGTTACTGTTTGCCAGTAATACCTTACCAGCAGTTGATGAAACGGTAGAGAACATTGCTCCTTCAGTTATGTTGATTGACACTGGGGAGTGACTTTTTGCTTGTACAATAACCATTGCCTGACTTTGGTAAAGCATGCTTAAGTGACAAGCTTGACCTGTGGTAACCGCCAAATCCTCCATTAACGGCAGCGCTGCTTGCCTCACTTTATCAATCGGCGATATTCCTCTTGAGAGGTTATATATTTTCAAAGACAGCTGATATCGACCAGAAGACTCATCCCGATGAAGGTACCCCCGAGCTTCAAGGTTAACCAATACCCGATAGATATCATTTGGCTTACGTCCAATACCTTTGGCTATCTCTGATTGAAGTAAAGGGGTTTGTTGCTCAGCTAAAAATTCCAAAATATCAAAGCCCTTGTCCAATGCTGGCACAGAGTACTTTTGTTCTGCTATTGAGTTAACACTTGCTGGCATATCACCTTTCCCTTTTATTAATGGTGCCCAATTGTTCGGCTGGCCTTTTTCTTTGAGATGTAGGAAGGCTATTTTGTCAAAATTTGCATAGAAAACCGACAGGGCATTTATTTACAATCTCAATACTTATATAAATTTAACATTTATATGTAAATAAAAACTTGCGATCTTAATAAGTTTAATTGATTATTGTTAACAATGCTTGATTTGTTTAGGCGTTTATTTTGCCATTATCGAGCAAGATGAATAAAGACGGAACTAACATTAGCAATTAAAAGGAAGTATGGAAGATGAGTAAGCTTGAATTAACAGTTGAACAGATTAAAGATTTTAATCGTGATGGCTATGTCATTGTAAAGGGATACTATTCTCAACAAGAAATGGCGAAATTGCAGCAAGTCGCTTTTAATGATGAGGGTTTGTACCAACAAGCATGGAATAAGAAAGACAGTCAAGGTGCCTTAAGCAAGGTGTGCATTTGGCAGCAAACTGGTGATGACTTATACAGTATGTTTTCTAGAGGCCGACGACTTGTTGATTCAGTAGAAAAGATACTAGAAGAGGAAGCTTACCATACGAGTACCAAAATCATGATGAAAGAGCCATTGGTTGGAGGCGCTTGGGAATGGCATCAAGACTTCGGTTATTGGCATCAAGATAACCTTATGCTGTACCCAAAAGCGATTAGCTGCATGATTGCCATCAACCCTGCAACAGTTGAAAATGGCTGCTTACAGGTACTAAAAGGCTCACATCATATAGGAAGGTTAGATCACGCTAAAACTGGCGATCAAAAAGGCGCAGACATGACTTTTGTCGAAGAAGCAATGAAGTATCATCCTTTAGTCAATGTTGAGTTAGCAACGGGGGATGTTCTGTTTTTTCATTGCAACTTGCTGCATAAATCAAATCAAAATCGCTCAGATAAACCTAGATGGTCGATGATATGTGCTTACAATGCAATTACTAATCAAGCATTTAAACCAAATGAAGCTGTGTATTATCCGCTTTCTAGGCTGGATGATAGTGCTATTCTTGAATGGCATGAAGAGGGAAGAAAAGGGTAATTATTACAAGATTAAGTATAGGCTTAATAAGGTAAAAAGCTTCCTATGACATGCTTGTATTAATGTTAAAGCAAGTTCATAGGAAGACTTATTGGGCGAGCGGTCAGTTACATTGGCAAACTAAAGATTAACCCTATGCTGAACAATAGGCTGAAAATCATTGTTAACTTAGCTGTGCGCCCCAAGATTGGGTTTAAGGCTTCACCACTGGTATTACTGAACTCTCCGCTGAGTTGACGAGCGTAGATTAATGATAAACCTGCTAGCAGCACTGGAAGGCCTGCAAGGTTACCCATTAAAAAACCACCAATAATAAGACCAAAAGGTAAATAGACTAATGCTTGATATAAGACTCTAGCTTGAGCTTGTCCAATTTTAACAGCAAGGGTATTTTTACCTGCCTTGGTGTCTGTTTGAATATCACGGGTATTATTTACTAGCATAATCGCTGCGTTAAACATGCCAATAGCGCTTCCTAACAGCCAAGCACTGGTACTAGTGTCACCTGCTTGCAAGTAATAACTACCAACGACGGCAACAAGTCCAAAGAATACAAATGCTGCCACTTCACCTAAACCATGTGATGCTAAAGGGTAAGGTCCGCCGCTGTAACATACCGCACCAAGTAAGGATGCCACGGCTAATATCGCAATAGGCCAGCCACCATGAAAAATAAGTGCTGAACCAACCAATAATGCAAGCAATAAGCAGATAACCATGGCATTGCGTACACTGTTAGGTGATAACATTCCGCTTTGGGTCACTCTGACAGGCCCTACTCGTTCTTCAGTGTCGATGCCATTTTTAAAATCAAAATAATCATTGGCTAAATTGACGGCAATTTGCAATAAAATGGCACATAACATTGAAATGCAAGCAATGGTATAACTGAATTGCTCAAGGTGTAGGGCTAAAATATTACCAATTAATAATGGACCAATGGCAGCAGGTAAAGTGCGAGGTCTAATGGCTAAAATCCAAGATTGCATATTGTTAAGGCTTCAAGATATCGAGTTAAATTAGGATAGACTAATAGCATAGCAACTTTTTTTGATTAAGTACGAGGTTGTGATCGCGCAATTAAGTAAAATCTTGTTACTAATTGTGCTGAATTTTATCGTTTTTTTGTTTATTTGTACGTAAATTCGAGAATATATTTGCGCTAGGCGTGTGGTTCTAAGGTAATCTAAGTTTATTGAGTCAGATTGTGCAGACGTTAGGGAAATTATGAGTCAAGTTTTAAACGATTTATTATCACTGCTTTCATTAGAGCAAATCGAACTAGGGCTGTTCCGTGGGCAAAGTCAGGATCTAGGCTTCGGTCATGTCTTTGGCGGACAAGTGATGGGGCAAGCGTTAAGTGCTGCAAAGCAAACGGTAAGTGAAGATAGGCATGTGCATTCATTACACTCTTATTTTTTGCGGGCGGGTGATGAGAAACTTCCTATTGTCTACGATGTTGAAAACATGCGTGATGGGGGCAGTTTCAGTGCAAGACGAGTAAAAGCGATTCAAAAAGGCCGCCCTATTTTTTACATGACTTGCTCGTTTCAAGCTCCTGAAGAAGGTTTTGAACATCAAGCTGAAATGCCAGTCGTCGATGGTCCAGACGGGTTACTAAATCAGCAAGAATTAGCTTCTACAATGCGCGATAAAGTACCCGCTAACATACTTGAAAAATTCATGGCTGACTCGCCGATCGAAATGCGCTTGGTTAATCCAATACATCCTATCGCTCCAGACTCTACTGAACCCAAACGGTATATTTGGATGCGAGCGAATGGCCATATTCCAAGTGATCACAGTGTTCATGAATATTTGCTTGCATATGCGTCAGATTTCAACTTTCTGGTGACTGCGGCTCAGCCTCATGGTGTGTCATTTTTAACGCCAGGGATTAAAATGGCGACGATAGATCATGCCATGTGGTTCCATAGGCCGTTTAATTTTTCAGATTGGTTGCTTTATAGTGTAGAAAGTACCAATGCCAGCGGTGGCCGCGGTTTTGTTAAAGGGCAGTTTTTTGATCAACAGGGTCGCTTGGTTGCATCTGCAACACAAGAAGGCTTATTAAGAATGACGAAAGGATAAAAATATGAAGCTCGGTGTAAAAGCAGCAATGTTTGCGTTGATGACATTTATGATGACTGCGTGTGTAACCGTTACCCCAGATGAGCCGGTTATTATTAATGGCTATGCGGGTTACCTTGAGAAAATTGTATTGCCTCAAAACTGTAAAATTAACATTGCGATTATTGGTCTTAATACCCCAGGTTTAATTATCTCGCAAAAAACGTTCGATATTGCCAGAGCACCAGTACCGTTTAAGTTTACGTTACCTGCGGACAGTATTGATGAAGATATTGAGTATGGGGTTGTTGCGATGATTCTGTATCAAGATAGACCTATTTTTCAAACCTATGAGAAATTTCCGGTTATCAATAATGATAAGTTCACCACTGAAGTTATTATGAAAAAGGTAGAGCGCTAAACTGATCACTTTACATCTGCTTAAAAACAACAGGGTTCAATAGTAAAAATATTGCTCGAACTTTAAGTTATGTCTTAATGATTATGCTGACAAATTAAGACATAACTCACATCTTTAACTTTCTCAAATTGCTTATGGTCTTCATCGAGCAATAATCAATGCTCAGTTAACTATTTAATCGAGGCTTATGTTGTGCCTGATTTACTTGCCAAAGAAGCCACTGAAAACCAATCTGGTGGCGAACAAAGATTAATTTGGGCATTGTGTCTCGCATCTATCGTTGTTTATATCAATTTATATGCAGTACAAGGCATGCTGCCCTTAATTGCTGAGCATTTTAATGTCAGTGGTGCTAAAGCAACATTGATCTTGTCTGTTACCAGTTTTTCGCTGGCTTTTTCGTTACTTATTTATGCGGTAATTTCAGACCGAGTAGGCCGTTTAGCGCCAATTATGGTCAGCTTATGGATGTTAGTCGCTTCCAATCTATTACTTATTTTTGCTCGAGACTTTGATGCTTTATTATTGGTTAGGCTATTGCAGGGGGTATTACTCGCAGCAGTACCTGCCATTGCAATGGCATATTTTAAAGAGCAATTACCAGCAGGTTTTTTATTAAAAGCGGCTGGTATTTACATTATGGCAAATAGTTTAGGCGGCATTGGTGGCAGGTTAATGGGAGGGCTTTTGTCTCAATACTTTACCTGGGAACAAGCCATGATGGTGAATTTTTCGGTTACTTTGATTGGGATTTCTATAGTCACATATTTGCTACCAAGAAGAGAAATAAAGTGCGCGGCAACCCAATACTCAACGAGCGTCATTAATAAAATAAAGCACGATATCGGTGGTTTTATTTATCATTTGACAGATCCCCAGATGCGGCTTGTATATGCCATCGGTGGACTTGCTTTTATGATGATGGTGAATCAGTTCAGCTTTATTCAATTACACTTGATGGCCGACCCATACAATTTTAGCCGTTTTGCGGCGACTTTAATTTTTCTTTGCTATTTAAGTGGAACATTAACATCTTATTTATCTGCCAAGTGGGTGGTTAAATTTGGCGCTCAACGATTATTCAAAGGCGCATTGGTTGTGATGCTGCTTGGCACGTTATTGACCTTAATGGATAATCTACTTTGCATTACAATTGGTTTTTTACTGACTGCGAGTGGTTTTTTCTTAACTCATAGTTGTTGTAATTCGTTTGTGGCGATAAGAGCATCGACTCATAGAGCTAAGGCGACTTCCCTATACCTTTGCAGTTATTATCTAGGAGCGTCCCTTGGAGGCCCTTATTTGATGATATTTTGGCATCAATCAGAGTGGCAAGGTGTTGTTATTGGTTCGGTAGGGTTATTGTCTCTGTTATTAGTGGCTATTTTAAGGTTGACACATCATCAATCTAAGGCAGCTGAACAAGAGCTCAATACGCAAACACAGTAACGACATAGATAAGTTTTCTACCTTTGAATTAGAGGCCTAAAGGCCTCTTTTTTTGTTGTTTTTTCTTGCGCTAAGCCTGCTCGACGTTCAAAACTGAGTTGTCTATTGAAACAAAATTAGTTTCCAGTTATTACATTCACTTTGTACCTCATGTACAAATACAATACGTAATGTTTGATTTTAATTGTTCAGCACTCATTTTAGAGCGAACTTTAAAGAATAGCTAAAGCCTCAACTCACTAAGTATCCTAGATAGATTATGTAATTATTAAGAGTTCATCTTGATTTGATTGGCGTTACTAACTAACACTTTAGGCGTTGACATTATAGTCGTTACGTATAGGTATTCATTTAGAGAGGTCTTTTTGAGTTAGCGATAAATTTCAGACATAAAAAAACCACAATTAAGTGGCTTTGATATTACTTAAAACTCAGTTTGATAACTCAGAGTTAAGAAAGTGGTATCCCCTAGGGGATTCGAACCCCTGTTACCGCCGTGAAAGGGCGGTGTCCTAGGCCTCTAGACGAAGGGGACCCGG
>BCQL01000133.1_pt1 | contig 11670 bp, 11 predicted proteins | sample 1008151 | NCBI WGS metagenome assembly BCQL01 (sample SAMD00035459, study PRJDB4067) | museum specimen metagenome | biome: marine biome; feature: sea shore; material: organic material | host: Otohimella japonica | place: Japan:Kanagawa | collected 1927
TAGGTTCATGGATTTAGATACAAACAAGCTCTCAGTGATGAATTCGCTAGATAAGAAGATTGATAAAGTAGTACACAAACTTATTTAGAAAGGGGAAAGAGTGACGTCTTGACCTGCAATGGTGTGGCGAGCCAAGCGACTATGCCCAGCCCTAATTAATCTGTCGTATAAATACGCGCTTGATGAAGTATGAGACTGAAAAGCCAACAATAAAATGAAAGATGGTCTTTGGTTGATGTTAACGTTTTTGTGTTGCATCACCCAGCCCGTCATAAGAATTTTATTGCCTGTCATAAATGTGAACGAATTAAATGACCGTATTATTCGTTCATATGGTTATTGGGCTGTTGTTGTACCTCTTGTCCTTGTTGTTTACCCCTATGTTTCACATAAAAATTTTTTTCGTTGTGCGATTTTTACAGCAGTTCTTCGCTCAATAATTTACTTTTAATTTGCTTATAAACATGTCAATTACATGGAGTTTTGAACAAGCTCGAAATGAGCTATTTGGTTTTTTCAGTTTCTAATACGGTGATTTATTCTGGACAAGTAAGGACGGAATAGAATGCGATTTTTGAAACTCAGAACCGATCATAAACGAGTGCGAAGAGATGGAACACGTTATGTGACACCATTGATTGTTGATGCACCAAGACGCTTTGCGCCAAGTCGTGATCGTAAAGAAACCAGCTTGCGCCGGAAGGAGTGTCAGTTAATTACGGGAGCGCATGATTCAGGTAAAAGCCGCTGGCTTATGCGCTTAAAGGATAGCCGACACGAAATCTGGGGGAAAAAGCCGCAACCTATTTTACTTGAGGGGCTGATGCCTTTATCAAGTTGGGTGGAGGTGAAAGGCATTGCAAAATGGCACCAAGACAAAGAAGTACAATCAGAAGATTATACGCCCTGGGGGAAGCTCAACTTGCAGCTTAAGGCGGATCTCTTGGCTGATTACCTTCTTGACACCCAAGCCTTACTTTTTATTGATGACGCTCATAAGCTGACTGGCCGAAAAGCACAAATAGCCCGTAAATGTTTACTGTCTTCCAAAGTTTGGTTAATGACATCAAGCGAGGAAGGGAGGCTCCCTCCTTCTTTTCGACCTATCGTAGAGCGCCGTACTCCACAGCGAATTAATTTAGAGAGTGATGTTAGTTACGACACGACCAAAGCCTTGATTTGGTTCATGGTAGCGATGTGTGTGGTGGCCGGTGCATGGGAAGCTGGCGCTGTTATTGGTGGGCTTCAGATGTTAGGTACTGGAAGAAGGTCGACGCGTGCTGATTAATGTTTTCCTTATATGGATTAGTTTATGCGCGTTCAGTGCTGCCTATGCCAATGATTGGGGTATTAGTGTGCCTTGGGAGGAAGCTGAGGTGCTACCGCCAGAAATCAAGCCCTACGAGCTCCCTACTTTAAAAGGTCAAGCTCCCCACTATAATGTCCCAACCCCTGCCCTCACGCCGGCACCAAAAGTGGATCCGGATGCGATTTTTAACACTGTACTTAAGTGCTACCCAGAGAAGAGTAAATTTAAGCTCGATTTAAACTTGGTTGCGGGCATGAAATCTAACATCGATGAGTATGATCCTGAAGGTTGGCCAGAGATAACTGAGCATTACATTGGAATAGTTGGCAAAATGCCGCTCTACTCCACAACTGAACAATCTCGGGAGCGCCAATGGGAATACCAGCGTCGTACTGCTACAGCTACCTCTGTAGCAAGCTTTACTCAATCCTTAGCTGATAGAAATTATGCCTATCGCTTAATGGGGCTTTATCTCTCTTTGGAGGCCAGAGCGCAACTGAGAGTGAAAAAAGGGGTGGCGAACGTATCAGAGCAAGTCGCTTTGCTTGAAAAGGTGGCCTCTTCTCATCGAGATGTTTTGGCGCATGAAGCTAAAATCGTTGAGCATCGTTTAGCTTTGGTGGCAATGTGTGAAGCCACATATACTGACCAGATGAACCGTTATCTTCAAAAACTCGCTTACCTTCCCCGCCCTACTTCCGATTCCCAATCACGATGAAATGGCTCAATCATACATTAATTGCAGGCGCGATTTGTGCTGTGGTGTCACCTCCTCATGTTGCTGTGTGTGTCGCAGGTGCAACTGCTCCCGATTGGTTTGAATACGTACTTAAGGTTGGCAATCGACATATCAAACACCGAGGCCCCACACATGTTTTCACGCATTGGTTACTGGCTGCCCTAGCCTTTACTTTGGTTTGGGATTATCACGGGATCGGGATGGCATTTGCTTGGGGTGGCGTTAGCCATATTTTGACTGATGCGATGACAGTATCAGGTGTGCCTTTTTCGCCTTACAGTGATAGGCGCTTCCATCTGTTTGGAGGTCGATTTAGAACCGGTGACCCTATCGAATATGCAATTTCCGCAGGGGTTGTGGTGGTGTGTATTGCTCTATCCCACCTAACCGGTGGACATGGGTTTGCGCCGTTCTTTTATGATTGGGGAGGCATGTACCAAGAAGGTGTGATTGATGGATTAGAGTGGAAAACGAACCGATTTAGGCTGATTTAAATGCGAGAAAAGTTGTCAATGCTCAGCCTGAGCATTGACAACTTTTCTCTATATTTTGAAAGATAATATTAGTGTGCTGATTTGTATTTTTTCCAATAATCAAAACTATTGAGTAGTGCTAGTTCAATACCTTGTCCGTGGTATTTACATGACACATAGAATCGTTCGACATAAGCGTAGAAAGATGGGGCTCGTTGTTGGATAACTGGCTTTCTTTTTGGAGAATGAACACTGATGATTAGGTAGCCTACTACCTGTTTCTTTTTTGTTTCAGCGACGAAAAAATAAGTGTTTTTATTCTCGATTTTTTCTTTTATCAAGGATTCGGTGAAAAGTAATTCAATAATTCTTAGCTTGCTTAAGTTGTAATCATTCAAGCTGTATTCGTTTCGTTCTCTGTTGTAATGGCTCATTTTACTGTGGCTACCTGCCAGTTGTTCATGACATAGAGCATTGATAGAGGATATGTCGTTGATAGTTGCTTTTCTTATTCGCACCTTAATCTCCTTTTCCTTCGTTACTGACTTCTTGTGAAGCAAAACGGTAAAATGCTAAGCAAACTCCTCCTAGGCTTATAGTAATTAAGGATAATTTATTGGCTGATAGAAGGTGTCGCATGAACGTAGTATTCAGAAGCGCGTTGTTTTAGGGCTTGGATTAATGTTGTGGGCAGGTTTCTTTCTTTTACCCAAGATTCAAATACTTCTATTGATTGAAAGCTGATAGAAGAAATAAGGTTAGATTGTTGAACTAAATGATTAAGCCAATAAAGTGTCTGCAAATCTTCTAATGGTGTTCTAGGTAGTTGTAGTCGTCCTTTTCTAACTTTTCCCTTGAGATAAGGCTTAGCAGAAACCTCAAAAGTGCTTTTTTTGGTGTTGGATTCTGAAAAAGGGTTTGGGTCTATCAGTATTGTGCTATATCGAACATAGAGTAGGTACTCTTGCTCTATTTCATTGAGTTCATTGAAAGAGTCTATTTTATCTTTTGGAATCGTTGCCTCAAGTACGGGGAGATTTTCGTCATTGAGCAATTGAAGTAAGTTGATTGGTTCCGCTGAGTAATGTTCTAGTAGGCGAGAAATTGATTTCCAATGATGCAGTAACTCTTTGATCAACTCCATGGTGATAGGGCCTTCGGGGTAGAGCTTATACATGTATTTAGTGTCATCTTCGTTTGAAAGAATATGATCTAAAGAAAACGTATTGATTAGAAAAGCTGGGTGTACATAAGCTGCAGCGTTTCTGCCTTCTACACTAAATGGGTTATCAAAGAGAACGACTTGAACATTCACTTTTTCTAATGCGTTCCTTAAAGCATTAAACAAGACATCATTGGGTTCGGAGAGATAAATATACACTCTTTTTTTCACGGTTTTAGTCGTGACTGTAAGAGGGTGTTGTGTTGTTGGATTAGATGAAAAATGAGACGTTGCAAAGTAGCTAGAAAAAAGAATGATGTTGGGAGATAACTTTTTCTTTTTCAATATCCCTTTTAGGATAAGACACCCACCAATCATGGATGACATAAGGATAATTTGCTTTAGATTTTTCAAGCAGAGCTCAGAAAAAGAAGCTAGGACATCACAATAGGCGTGAGCGGGGGTCGCTAGGACTAGCGTGTCCCATGAAGAGGGCAGGGGAGATAAATCTGTATAAAGTTCATCAAATCTAATAAGACCAACAAGTGGTGCTAATTGTGGCTTACTTACTTCACAGCTAGCAACGTTTCCGTGTTGTCGCATTAGTCTTTTTCTATTCTCCCATTGATGAGAGCTTTTGCTTATGAGAGCTATTTTCTGACTAAAAGGAGCAAGAATCTGACTGGTTTGAATGCCGGCGGGTTCTTCCCCCACAACCAATGTATTGCCTTGAATTCTAATAAAATCGCTATCTCTATTTTACCCAAAAGGCAATTTTAGTTCCTTTTTCATATCACAAATATCCATAGTGAAACTTCGAGAGTAGATTGTTTATTTAATTATTCTTATTAATAAAAATTAATGACTTAGCTTTACTATCCCTTTGAGAAAGTGTGTGTAAATTTCAATATTTCCTTTCTTGGAAAAGCGCCATACTTTTGGCCTCCCCAGTTCCATTTTTCACTTAATCTTTCTTATTTATTAATAGTTAAATTACGCTGAAATTAATATCCAAACCCATTTTGTTGGTTCATTTTTGTGAGGTTGGAGGAGGTAAAGCGAGAGCGCCTTAATCCGCAATAATAAGGATTGAGTGTACTGAACTAGAGAGCTTTAGCTATGCCTTCTCCAAGTACCCATTAAGAATAAAAATGTCTGGAGAAATACCTATGTCAGCAATAAGCAATAATAAAGAACATCCGATGGATTCACACTATGTGCCGGAGCCTTATCGAATCAGGGTTATTGAACCAGTGAAAAGAACAACGGAGCGAGAACGAGAGCAGGCGCTGATGAAAGCAGGGTACAACCCTTTTTTATTAGAGAGCGACGATGTGTTTATCGATTTGCTTACTGATAGCGGTACAGGTGCAGTGACACAGGCTATGCAATCTGCAATGTTGAAAGGTGATGAGTCGTACAGTGGCAGTCGAAGCTATAGGACGCTTAGTCAGGCGGTAAAAAGTATTTTTGGTTATAAGTTTACCATCCCTACACACCAAGGACGGGGAGCTGAGCAGCTATATGTCCCCGCTTTGATCAACAAATGTGAGCGAGATAAAGGGCTAGAGCGAGACAAAATGGCCGCATTTTCAAACTACTTTTTTGATACCACACAAGGGCACACTCAACACAATAACTGTCGAGTGATCAACGTTCCTTCACCTGAAGCTTTTAATACTAAAATTAAAGCAGACTTTAAAGGTAACTTTGATTTGAAAGCTCTCGCAGCTGGAATCGAAGAGGTTGGAGCTAAAAACGTGCCTTATATTGTAAGTACGATTACTTGCAACTCTGCAGGTGGCCAGCCAGTCTCCATTGCTAATCTTAAGGCTGTTTATGAATTAGCGGAATCTTATGGTATCCCTGTTGTTATGGACTGCGCTCGCTTTGCTGAGAATGCTTACTTTATTAAACAGCGTGAAATTGGTTATTCTGATTGGAGCATTCAAGAGATCACCAGAGAAGCGTTTAAATATGCCGATCTCTTTGCCATGTCAGCGAAAAAAGATGCCATGGTTCCTATTGGTGGGCTACTCGCTTTCAAAGACGATAGCTTCTTAGATGTGCAGTTGGAATGCAAAACACTATGTGTGTTATTGGAGGGCTTTCCAACATATGGAGGCCTCGAAGGTGGGGCGATGGAGCGCTTGGCTGTTGGACTTTATGATGGAATGGAAGAGGACTGGTTAGCATCACGCTTGCAGCAAGTTGAATACTTAGTGAACGGCCTAGAAGCGTTAGGGGTCCGTTGCCAGCAAGCGGGTGGGCATGCTGCCTTTGTTGATGCCGGTGCATTACTACCTCATATCTCACCAGAACAGTTTCCTGGACACGCTTTGTCTTGTGAGCTTTATAAGGTGGCAGGTATTCGAGGTGCAGAAATCGGTTCTTTATTACTAGGGTGTGATCCTGAAACAGGAAAGCAGCTGCCTTGCCCGGCTGAATTGTTTCGTTTAGCTATTCCCAGAGCAACCTATACACAGGCTCACCTTGATTACATTATTGCTGCTTTTAAAGAAGTGAAGAAACGTGCTTCATCAATTGCAGGTTTAAAGTTTACTTATGAGCCTAAGGTATTGAGACACTTTAACGCTACATTGGAACCTGCACTTTAAGTTGTGCCCCTTTGCAGACAGCAAAGGGGCTACCTCTCTTTTATCTGAAAAAATTAAAGCAACGAGAGTTATGGGTTAATGTGATAGTTTTCCTGGGACTGAGAAGCTAAGTTGTTTTGAGAGGCTAAGATGAATTGAAGTTCATCCTTTTTAGTTAGGCAGATTTGGCTCGATTGGTTATTGACGTTGACGTTGACGATGTCAAATTCGTGCCAGAAGTAGAAATAGCTGATTATTACTACAGAGAGGATTGTGGAAGATAGGCCAACAAGAGCCCATTGGTAGAGTCTTAAGTAGTTGTTTGATGTTCTTTTGAGTGGACACGAAAACTGGCTAGAACGAGGTAACTTTATCTGTTTCGGTGGGTCTAGCGAAGTTTCAAATTCAGGAATGTGGATCTTGTAACCTTTTCTTGGAACATTTACGATTTTGATACTATCAAGTTCTAAGACTTTTCTGAGGTTGGTAATAGCGACTGGCAAAGAGTTAGGGCCGATGATATCCGGGTTCCCCCATGCAGCAATGATCAGCTCTTCTTTAGTCGAAATAAATTCTTCTTTTTGGATCAGAGTTTCTAATATGCAGCTTTCAGGTAGAGTGATTGAAAATGATTTTTGATTACTGAGGATGAGTTGAGCCCCCGATTCGTCTCTTTGCAGTACGCAATTACCTATAGGCAGTTTTATGTTGTCCAGTTGTGCTCTTAACATAGTGTTTCTCCATATACCTAGAGAAGGGTGATTAGATTATCTCCCTAGGCTTTTATATAATGGCTCATATTTTGAATATTATTAATAAATTTGTGAATAAAATTTGAATTGAAGTGTAAGGTTTTTTGCACATCAGATAATGCTATCTGTTTTATATAAAGCTGAAGGTGAGATTTTTACCTCCTTTGTCTTCTAAGTAGATCTTCATCCAACGCCAGTCATTGTCCTTACAGGCTTTAAAGGTGCAATGAACATTTTTGCCCTCAACGATCTCGTTGTCGCAGAAGTCGATAAATGATTGGAAAGAACGGCATATAAGTGTGTCCATAACTCCAAACTCCTTTTGAGAATTTATTCATATCACATCCTTTCAATTTATAGGTATAGATTCCTAATTCTTAATAAAAAATGATTATTAATGACTCTATTTATCCCTCTTTTTATTGTGGTTAATTGGTTGATGGTGGGCATTTAATTCAGGCGGAGTGAATGGGTATTATTTATAGGTAAATTAGTTTTAAATTCTAGAAAAAACATTAACTTATACGTTGGTAGCTAGGTGATTTTCGAAGAGCTGTGGGGTGCCTAACCACATCAAATCTTTGACCGCTAACTTAGAGCTAACCCCTTTGTCTCTTCGGTATCATCTAGTTACTTCTATGAAATTATAAAGTCTTTGTTTATCTAGGAAGGAATCACTCAAAAAAACGCCGCCCTTTGAGGTGATGGTTTTTTTGAGTGTGATAGGAAATGAAGGAGGGCAAGAATGCTAGAAAGTAATCAGTTGTTGATTTTTGTTACGGTGGTTCTTCTTTACGCTTTTATGCCTGGTCCAGCTATGCTTTATAGTGTCGCCCAGACGGTCTCTAGCGGTAAAAAAATTGGGTTACTGTCTGTGTTAGGTCTGCATGTTGGAGGATACTTTCATGTCATTCTTGTCGCATTTGGTCTCGCGACGGTTTTTAGTAACTCCCCTTTGTTGCAAGAGATCATTCAGAAAATAGGGGGCATTTATCTTATCTATCTTGGTTATCAAAAGATAACCTCTCATGTTCATTTTGAGTCTGCGCTTGGTGACCCTTTGTTAAGCTCCCCTCGTAAAATCTTTTGGGATAGTGTGTTTGTCGATGTTCTTAATCCGAAAGCCGCCTTGTTTTACTTTGCTTTTCTTCCCCAGTTTGTAGCGCATGAATCGGAAATATCGGTAGGAGTTCAGCTATTCATTTTGGGAGTCTTTACCAATGTAATGTTTAGCAGTGCAGATTTCTTATGTGTTTTGGGGACATCGGGTTTAAGACTTTGGGTGACGAAAAGACCAAAGTGGCTCTCTTATAGTATTCGATGTGCTGGCGGTATATTGATTGTTTTAGGGGGGGTGGCGTTTTTAGGGTGAAATTAACTCAAGGTCTTGGGTTTCATTTATTAGCCATAAATTAATGGTTTTTGCACCAGATTTGAACCACCATTTGAACGTTGGCTCACCTCGAGTCAAACACTCTGCACTTAGCCAATTTTTGGATATAAAGGATGAAGTCATTCTAAGTCTAATAATGAAGTTCCCCAAGCCGACTTTGTTATTAATGGTTTAGTCGTGTTACTTGTAGTCATCCTATTTTTTATGTGGAATTCTAGTGATTATAAGAGAAGGAGAAAGGCTCCGAGGAGGTAGAGCCTTTTTGAGAGGGTTATTGATGTTTACCTAGTACTGATTGGATTGCTTCATCAAGTTCAGCTTGAACATCCTTGGACAATCGTCCAAATTCATACGAGAAGTTACGGCCTTTCACTTTTTTACGTGCGAACATGCCTTTACTGTCGAATTCAGCTAACGAAGTCACGGTAGCTTTGTCTGATTGTTGTTTGGCTTCAACAACCTTTAACTCAGTTTTAATGTAAGTAATCAGCTCGTCTTTGGTGTCTTCTTGGCTCTGCTCAGGCTGAGCATTGACAGCTTTACTGTCTATTTTTTTTATGAAACTGCTCAAAGCTTTCTTATCATTGATAAAGGCTTTCATCACTTTAGCTAGCAGTGAATAATCAGTATGAGATAAGTCGTTAACGACAGGGAATAGTGCAATTAATTTACTGTCAATACTGGCTGCTTTAAGCGCTCGACCTACTGCTTGACGGCTTATATTTAAGATTTTTGCCGTCTCTTCTTGAGTGAGCTCACCGTTCTTCATTAGAGTTTTACACTGTAAGCCAATTTCGCGCTGGTTGTGCTCTTTTGCGGTTTGCAACTGTTTTGCTAGTGCTTTGGCATCGGCTGTAGACAGTTCGTCTTGGGTGACGAGAATTCGGAATGTTTTTACACGGCCTTCTTGAAGTAAGAACCAAGCTCGACGGCGAGACCCATCAAGCACATCGATACGGCCATCTATTTCTCTACCAACTGCAGGGTAAAACTGTTGAAACTCTAACGAGTTCAAATCTTCCAAAGACTCTTTGGTTAGCAAAGATTGGTCTCGGCCATTCACGTCAAAGGTCACAAAAGAGTTCTGCTTAACCTGATCATGTGACAATGTCACTTCGTTAAAGGTTGCAGTTGAACCAGAAGCTAGTTGCCAAACCATTTTTTTGCCAACGGACTCTAAACCGAACTTTGTTCTAAGGTAATCTTCGGCGTTTTGCCCACTTTTTTCTAGCTCAGTGCTGAGTTGATTGGTGAGTGTGTCTAAATTAGCTTTGGCCGCGGACTGTTGTGCTTGCGCTGAACCAGGAGCATTGCCTAGAGGGCTGCCGCCACGTTTTTTCGCCATTATTTGTTCTCCTGTTCACGCCAAACGTTGAGAATATCGCGCAATATTTGGCTTGTTACTTCATAGCTGTTTTGTTGCGCGCTTTGGAAGGTTGCTTTGCTTTTCGGGTATTCACTTTTCGACATGTCAAAAACGGTCGAGAGTAGGGAAGACGACTGGCGGACAGCCTCACTGTGCTTAAACTCTTTAGAGTACAAGTAAGGAGAGAACTGATCGTACAGATTATTCATTAATTCGGTCGTGGTTGAACTATCACGATGGTTAGTCAGTAATATTTTCATGAAGTCGTAGCCTTCATGGTTTGCGTTCTCTAACAACGCCCACACCTGAGGAATGTAGCTGAAGTAAGAGCAGGTAGCATCAATGTCATTCTCTGTAATCGATAACGGGAACACTACATTCGTCGCGGCAAAATACGCGTTAAAGGTCGCATAGCCGAGCGAAGGTGGGGTGTCGATAATGATGATATCGAACTCGTCTTTAACGCTATCGATGATGTCCTTTAGTAGTGAATAAGGTGAAGCTAAGGTTTGGCCGAACACTTGCTCATGAAACCAACCTTCCATCGCACGGTCACTTTGTGCTGCAGGTAGAATGCGTAAGTTTGGGATAGTCGTTTCAAGAAAGGCTTCAGAGATAACTTGTTCAACGGTTTCACCTTCATCAAGATCGAAGGTTTTCATCATCAGATCACCAACAGACAAGTTACCTTCTTGCTCGGCTTCGGGTGCGTAATACATCGAAAGCGTGGCTTGGCCATCCATGTCTATTAAACCAACACGGTATTCTTGATGAAATTCGGTCGCCAAACCTGATGCGATAGTCGCGGCAGAAACGGTTTTGCCAACACCGCCTTTTTGGTTCTGGATAACCATCACTTGCGTTTTTTGCTGCTCACTGCGTATGAACTTAGCGTCTTTACGTAGATTCTCTGGCAGTAAGTTACGTACCTTGTACATTTCCGCGATATCGATCGACCATTGTGAGTCTTCATGACGACGAGGATCTATCGCCGCAGCGGTAACATAGCGATCAAGCGTTTTTGCATCAATGCCAAGATAGGCCGATGCTTCTGCTCGAGTAAAGTTACGCAACTCTTTGCGGTGATTAGCCAATAAACGTTGATTACGACGTTGAATGTAAGCGTCTGCACCGGTTTTAAGCGCTTGAAATGTGGTTGTAGTGTGTTGGTTGTCCATTTCTGCCTCCGTATAGGAATGAGAAATAGTATATACCTCAATTTTTGATGTTGGTATCTAAAAATGAGGGATTTGTGATTTTAATAAATGAGTATGACAAATGGATAAATCCGAGCGCTTAAATTACCTATTAATTACAAGATTTCGTTTTTCAACTCCCTCTTAATACCTTCTGACTAACAAAAGTTGAGCCGAGCCGTACAACTACCATGACAACAACAGGAAGTTATTGATATGAGCGAGAATGTACCATTTACGAAAAAGACAAAGCGTTTTTGGCTAACGCTTTTGGGAGCCGTAATGTTTGTCTTTGGCACGCCAACATTGACGAATGCGGCTGAAGATAAAGCTCTAAAGGGAGCTGTGGATTATTATGTTTTTGGTTTAACGTCCAGTGAGAGCTTGCCGAACAAAGACAGCAGTGCGGCAGCTGGTATTGCACGGATTACATTGAATTGGCTAGCTTACCAAAAAGAGAGTGATACCGGAGCTTTGCAGCTGAGGGTTGATCATAAGCACGGTTATACAGATAGTACGCCCTCTGAATTTGTCATGGGTAATGTCGGAGGGTTTGGTTTAATCCAACCAGCTTTTAGTGATATAGGTTTAAGGTTAACGAATCTTTATTGGACACAAACCTTTAATAAACAATCTACCGATATGATGGTTGGTTTTTTAGATACGACTGATTATGTTGATAC
>BCQL01000135.1_pt1 | contig 11588 bp, 8 predicted proteins | sample 1008151 | NCBI WGS metagenome assembly BCQL01 (sample SAMD00035459, study PRJDB4067) | museum specimen metagenome | biome: marine biome; feature: sea shore; material: organic material | host: Otohimella japonica | place: Japan:Kanagawa | collected 1927
GACGGAATTTCAAAAGGACCGTGCTCCCAACCAAGTTGTTTACGTGTCGCTGCAATTTCTTCAGCGCCTAGTGGTGCACCATGACAGTCGTGCGAACCAGATTTGTTTGGTGAACCAAAACCGATGATGGTTTTAGTACAGATCAGCGTAGGGCGAGGATCTGCTTTTGCCGCTTCAATAGCAGCATTGATTGCTTCAGCATCGTGACCATCTACTGCTGGGATAACGTGCCAGCCGTAAGATTCAAAACGCTTAGGCGTGTCGTCAGAGAACCAACCTTCAACGTGACCGTCGATAGAGATGCCGTTGTCATCCCAGAATGCGATCAGTTTACCTAGGCCTAGCGTACCAGCAAGAGAACATGCCTCATGCGAGATACCTTCCATTAGACAGCCGTCGCCCATGAACACGTAAGTGAAGTGATCAACGATGTCGTGGCCTTCTTTATTAAACTGTGCCGCTAGCGCTTTCTCAGCCATCGCCATACCAACTGCGTTAGTGATGCCTTGACCTAGAGGACCAGTCGTTGTTTCGATACCTGGTGCGTAGCCGTACTCTGGGTGACCAGGAGTTTTAGAGTGAAGCTGACGGAAGTTCTTAAGATCATCGATAGACAACTCGTAGCCTGCTAGGTGCAGTAGAGAGTAGATCAGCATAGAGCCGTGACCGTTAGATAGCACGAAACGGTCACGATCAGCCCACTCTGGGTTAGATGGGTTGTGGTTCAGGTGAGAGCGCCAAAGTACTTCAGCGATGTCAGCCATACCCATAGGTGCGCCTGGGTGGCCAGAGTTTGCTTGTTGTACACCATCCATGCTTAGTGCACGAATAGCATTAGCTAGATTTTTACGGTCCATAATAACTACCAGTCTTTCAATATTGGAATTGGAAATTGAAAGGGGAACGCAAACGTTCCCCTTTTTTAATTCTGTGTGATTACAGCTTAGCTGCGATCATGTCTTCTAGTTTGCCTTGGTCAACGGCGAAGTTGCGGATACCTTCTGCAACTTTCTCAACTGCCATTGCGTCTAGGTTGTGCTCCCATAGGAACTCAGCATGAGTCATTGGCGCTGGGCGCTCTTTCGAGCCCTTAGAGTCAACCAACTTCTCAATTACTTCACCTTCAGCTGCTTCTAGTTCTGCAAGAAGAGCAGGAGCAATAGTTAGACGGTCACAACCAGCAAGCTCTAGGATCTCGCCGATGTTACGGAAACTCGCGCCCATAACAACAGTGTTGTAGCCGTGTTCTTTGTAGTAGTTGTAGATGTCAGTTACCGAGATTACGCCTGGATCTTCTGAAGCTTCGAAGTCGCGACCTTCTTTCGCTTTGTACCAGTCCATGATACGGCCTACGAACGGAGAAATTAGGAATACGCCAGCTTCAGCACAAGCACGAGCCTGAGCGAATGAGAATAGAAGTGTAAGGTTACAGTTGATGCCTTCTTTTTCTAGGATTTCAGCAGCACGGATGCCTTCCCAAGTAGAAGCAAGCTTGATAAGGATGCGGTCATTAGTGATGCCTGCATCGTTGTACATTTTCACAAGCTGACGAGCTTTAGCCACACTGCCTTCTGTATCGTAAGAAAGACGAGCGTCTACTTCTGTTGAGATTCGACCTGGAATCGTTGTCAGAATTTCTTTACCGATGTTTACAGCAAGCATGTCGCAAGTGTCTTGAACTTGTTGTGCTTTATCATTGCTTTGCGCTTTTGCGTATTCGATAGAAGCATCGATAAGAGGCGCGTACTCTTCGATTTGAGCCGCTTTTAGGATAAGAGATGGGTTAGTTGTCGCATCTTCTGGTTGGTACTTTTTGATTGCGTCAATTTCACCAGTGTCCGCTACTACAGTCGTTAGTTTACGAAGTTGCTCTAACTTGTTGCTCATAATCGATCATCCTATATAAATGGGCTTAAGTGTGGTTATCTGAACCACAGCTTGTGCATTTGCAAGCGAGTCGGCCAATCGTCTCATCATAATTAACGAGACATCTGCTCAACCAACTACGGAAAATTTCGGTACCGAACATTTGCTCTGAACATATGATCGGTAGCTGAGTAAATGATGTGTCCATATTTATCCTATCTATACGGAAAGTCAATCGGGGAAGCTGACTTATAGTGAACTTCATCAACGTTTTTTTCTTGGATGTTTAGTCGTTGAACGAATTAAACGTTTGCCCTTATTGTTCAAGGCTTGAACAGTCATCTAAAAGTGATAAATCGCTACTGAGAAAATGTTATTGCAGTGAGCAAATGTAACGTTAAAATTGCTAGGTAACATATGCTAAGTCAATGAGCAGATGCTCACTACCACATACAATGTCGATCCTCTAAAAGGGCGAGAAAAACCATGAGCAGTTCTAACCAAGATATTTCTATTGAAAGCACAGACTTGTTGACGGAGATCTCCGTTGCTTATTATCAGGATGGTGCGACGCAAGAAGAAATATCAAAAAAATTCGCGATTTCACGTGCCAAAGTTGGCCGAATGCTAAAGCAGGCACGTGATGAAGGCATTGTCGAAATTACCGTAAAGTATCACCCAGTATTTAGCGCCAAAATTGAACAACGTCTAATTGAACGATTTGGTGTTAAGCGAGCATTGGTTGCGCTCGACCAACCGAATGAAGAAGCACAGCGATTGCAGGTTTCGGGCTTGGTTTCTAACTATTTAACCAGCACGCTCAAAAATGGCATGGTGGTGTCTGTGGGGCAGGGGCGAAACGTGTCTTCTGTCGCACATCACGTTGGTGTAATTACCCCGCGAGATTGTAAATTCGTGTGTGGCATCGGTGGTATTCACCCGCGTGGTGGTATGTTTAACGCCGACCATATTTGCCGACAGTTTGCGAAGAAATACGGTGGCACTTCTGAAACCTTGTACGCACCAGCTTATGCAGAAAACCGAGAGCAAAAAGTTGCGTTTATGCAAAACGCGACGGTCAAACAAACGCTAGATCTTGCACGTAAAGCTGATGTCGCTTTGGTCGGCATCGGTGATATGAGTGAAAACAGTTACATGGTTGACCTTGGTTGGTTTACTCCAGATGAAGTCGTGCAATCACGATTGATGCAAGGTGTTGTCGGAGACTTTGCTGGATATGATTTCTTTGATATTCACGGGAACGTGGCAAACACTGTCATGAGCGATCGAGTGATAGGTTTAGGGATTGATGAATTCCGTCCCATTGCTGAAGTCATCGCCATTGCCGCAGAAAACAGTAAACCTCTTGCGCTACTGGGAGCATTGAGAACTGGAGTTATTGATGTTATCGCGACGAGCGTGAGTAACGCACTTACCGTTTTGAACTTAGATGAGCAAATGCACGATAGCGAAGCATCAGAGGTTTAGCACAAATAATATGCAACTTATGTAATCAGGCTGAGAGGATTTATAGATCACTCGCAGCCTGATTTCGTTTGCAAGTTAAAAATATTCCTCAGGAGTAATTTGGAATTGATTACTCTGGAGGAAACCATGAAAAAAACACTTCTCGCAGCTGCACTATTTACGGGGTTAACTGGGGTTGCTCAAGCTGAGCAAAAGGTCGTTGCAGGCTACTTCGCTGATTGGCAATACGCGAATGCTGATAACCCATACACAGTGAAAGACATCCCAGCGGACAACCTTACCCATATTATTTACGCATTTTTAAGCATGTGTGGTCCTCATACTGGCGCGTCGGAAACGGTTCAAAAGCTCGTTGCCAAACAATGCGAAGGCAAAGAACCTTACACCGCGATTCTTGTTGATACCGAAGCCGCGCTTGAGAAAGATTTTGGCCCAGTATCTGTCAAAGTGCCTTACAAGGGGCATTTTGCTCAACTCGCCGAGCTTAAGAAGCGACATCCTGATTTAAAAATTCTGCCTTCTTTTGGTGGCTGGACCATGTCTGAACCGTTTCACGCAATGGCGAAGAACAAGCAAGCGATGGATCAGTTCTCAAAAACGGCCGTCGAGTTGATTGCTAAATACGATTTCTTCGATGGAATCGATCTTGACTGGGAATACCCAGGTGGCGGAGGATTAACGACTTCCCCTTGGAATCCAGATACCAAACTGACCGATGAGCAAAAAGCCTTAGAGCGTGACGCGTTCACGTATCTTGTGAAAACCATGCGTGGTGATTTAGACACATTGGCGAAACAGACCAAGCGTGAATATGAGCTTTCTACCGCCGTGGGCGTTGGACCAAAAGCAGCGGGTATTGATTGGAAAGCCGCTCAACCTTATTTGACCAATATGTTCGCAATGACTTACGACTTCCTTGGCGGTTGGGGGCAACAAACGGGGCATACAACCAATTTGCACGCGACCGAACGCAGTTGGTGGGGAATGGGCGCGGACGTGTTCATCAATCAGATGATTGAACTTGGTATCCCGAGTGAAAAGCTCGTTATTGGTGCTGCTTTCTATGGTCGTGGTTGGCAGGGGACGAAAGATTTCTCTGGTGAATTACCGACGCAAGACTTGGTCTCTGAACAAGGAGCTCAGTTTGGTACCGGTGAGAACGGCTACTTCATGTTCTGGGACCTGATGAAGAACTACGGCGCGAAGCAAGGTTACGAATACAAGTATGACGAGCAATCACAAGCTCCTTACTTGTGGAACCCAGAAAAGAAAGTGTTTATCTCGTTTGAAGATCAGCGCTCAATCAAAGCCAAAGCTGACTGGGCTAAACAAGCAAAACTAGGTGGTATTTTTACTTGGGAACTGTCTGGCGATCCGAAGGGGGAGTTGGTTGAAGTCATGTATAAAGAAATGCAAAAGTAAGTCCGCAAAGACACCGCTTCTGCACCTATGATAATTAAAACTGGCCGTCGTTAACCAACGACGGCTTTTTCATTGCTGCTTTGTTGGGCATATTCAACTAAGGATTCAAAAGGCAGTGGCTTGGAGTAGAAATACCCTTGGATTAGGTCACAGCCACAAACAGCAAGCTGATCTCGTTGTTGGCTGGTTTCAACGCCTTCTGCTAATACCTTCATACCAAAGTTTTTACCGATAGCGATGATATTTTGCACCATGTTGAGGGCTTTAGCATCACCTTCGATGTTGTCGACAAAGCTCTTGTCAATCTTTACTTCATCAATGGGTAGTGCTTTTAGCATGCTTAAAGAAGAATAACCCGTACCGAAGTCGTCCAGAGAAATTTTGAAACCTAGTTGGTGCAAGCGCTCACAAATAGGTGCGAACTTATCTAAATCTTCAATGAATAAGTTTTCAGTGATTTCCAACGTAACCCGATTTTGGTCGACGCCATGCTTTTTAATCGATGCCAAGAGGTTATCGACAAAGTTAACTTGAATAAATTGTTTTACTGAGATGTTGATGGACATTTGAATCGGTTGACTTGAAGTTGCCATCAGCCTTGCCATATCAACAAGGCTTTTCTCTATGATCAACTCGCCAAGGCGTACCATTAAGCCTGAGCTTTCGGCTAAAGGAATAAATTCGTTAGGAGGTACAAATCCAAGCTCTTCATCTTGCCAGCGAATCAACGCTTCTACGCCATAAATGTCACCGTTTACGTTCAGTTGAGGCTGATAAACCATAAATAGACTTTGTCTTTCAATTGCTAGCCTTAAACGTTGCTCGATGCGCATTTTGTGTAAATGCGTCGCATGCATTTGTTGATCAAACAAGCTGTAAGTATTGCGCTCTTTCTTCGCTTGGTACATCGCAATATCGGCAGATCGAAGTAACGTATCTAGGTTGTTACCATGTGATGGATAAAAAGCAATACCGATACTGCAGCTGAGTAAGAATTGATTGTCTTTGACAATGTAAGGTTCCGATAAATAATCAATGAGGTCGCGAGCGAGTGTTTTTATGCTGCTATCCTCAACGCGATTCACAAGAAGAATAAATTCGTCGCTGGCTTCTCGGATGATAAATCGCCCTTCAGCTTCAAACGTCTTTAGGCGTTGAGCGATTTGTTTGAGCACTTCATCACCAAACTCATGGCCATGCGCGTCATTTACCGATTTAAAGTTATCAATGTCAATAAACATAAGGCTAAAAGGACTTGAAGCCCCCCCTAGCCATTGGCCAATGTGAGTACGCAGGTATTCACGGTTAGGCAATAGAGTAAGGTGGTCATGATGTGCTTGATATAAGAGCTTTTCTCGCGTCGCCAATTCGTTGTTCGCAATGGAGCGGACGAGCGCATAGAAGCCAGCCTGGATGAAGATAAAGACGAGGGAGTACAGTGCAAATTGTTCGAAGAACCCGCTTTGGATGTATCTAAGATCGGTAGAAGATGACGCCCAAAGTTTGTAATCTGGTAGATATTTTAATGTCACCAATTGATTGACTCTAGGATCATCCGCGACAATGTTAACCGCGCTAGATAGAGATTTGACGGTGTCCCTGTTCCAGCCATACTTTTTATCTACCTGTTCAAAGACGATCGCTTTTTTATGACCATCGGCAGGGTGATTGTAGCTGGAAACCGTTGCTTGTTCTGCTGATGTGAACGTTAAATAACCATCTTCACGCACTAAGGAAACGCGATTGTGCTCGTTGGCATGAATGTCACTGCGAAATACCAAGGATGAATTCATTTTGAAGCCAGCCGTCATCACCGCAACAACTTCACCTTGTTTGTCGCGAATGGCCTTTCTAATCGGGATAACCAATGAATTGAGCGCAGGCATAAAATACGTTCGCCCGACGACCATATGGTGGGATGTGAGAGCGGCCTGGAACGTGTCTCTGGTTTGCGGGTTATGATTGAGGTTCTTGAGTTTCTGAAGATCGAGATTGGAGCTAATTGCAAGATAATCTCCTTTGGGGTTAGTTAAACCAAATGCAGCAATCGCGGGGTGGATGTGCATAAGGTTATCTAACAACGGTCGCATCTGGAGTGAGGCGGTTCGGGTGAAGTCATTCTGCTCTACAAGCTGATGACCGACGACTTCGAGAAGTGTTTCTTGTGCTTTGAAAAGTGAATCAACCGACGAGGCAAACAGCTCCAGCTGAAGGAGCTGTTTGTCTTTATATTTATCGAGCGTGGATTCGTAATGATAATGACCAAACAGAGAGAACAAGCCGACGCTAATTGCGAAAAGCGTCATGTATAGCGTCCAAATGTTCTTCTTTAATCCGATCATATTGTTTTGATGATTCCTAAATTAGTACTCGATTGGTAGGGATTGCTCTGCGCCCCATTCAGTCCATGACCCATCATAGACGGACAGTTTTTGCATGCCTAACTGATAAGCAGCCAATAACAAAATGCACGCTGTGACACCTGAGCCACAACTGAAAATGATTGGTTTGTCATTATTTATTGTTAGTGCGCTAAATATCTGTTGCAACTCTGAATTTGGTTTAATGTGACCGTCCGTTAAGAGTTCTTGAAACGGCAAGCAAACTGCCCCCGGAATGTGCCCGCTACGTAGACCTTCTCTAGGTTCTGGTACTTCACCTAAGAATCGTGCTTTAGAGCGCGCATCAACAATATTGGCGCTCTGATTGGTTGAGTGAGAGAGAACAGCTTTCGCACTCAGGAACGCTTTTTTATTCAATTTGCCAGAAAAGTTACCTAGCTCCTTTGGTTGAATAAGAGCATCTACAACAGGAAGGCCCGCATCTATCCATGCAGGAAGACCGCCATTCAAGACTCGAACCTTTTCATGTCCCATTGCCTTTAACATCCACCAAGCTCTTGGTGAGGCTAATGTACCTGAGTTGTCATAGAGGATGATTAAATCCTCGTTGTTTAACCCTAACTGCTGTGCATTGCTGTTGAACTCTGCTTCAGTAGGCATCATGTGTGGCAGGGAAGAGCCGAGTAAACTAAAGTCATTGTCGTAATCAAAGCGCAACGTATCAGGAATCCATTGGTTTTGGATTTTCTTGCCTTCAGATGGAATTTGAAAAGTAATGCTCGCATCTAGGAGCTTCAGATTGGGTTGACCTAAGAGGTTTTTCAATTCATCGGTAGTAATCAGTGCTTGCATGTTTTGTGCTTCCTCATCATGGCATGAAGTCTTAAATGAGCAGAGTAGGCTTATTCGCATTTCAAAAACGTGAGCTGTTGCTCGAAGAGAGAATCAGTGGTCTGGCTGAATGTAGCCAAAGAACCTACTTGGCAATTTACCGTTGCGGGTACAGAGATAGGTGCTTGGCCCTGTTCGGGTAAATCGATGGTTAAGTACCGACGTTGCCCATCAATAGACTGAGTTAAGGTATTACTGATGACTGTTGCAGTAACGACTTCTGTTTTCTCTGATGACGTTAACCAAAGCACCAAAACTAACAGCAGTATGGTACCTGCAAAGACAAAAATATAGGTTTTGGGGTTGTCCAACGTACTTGCCCGCTTATTTCTTAATCCTTCTGTTTTACAACAAAAAAATCGCATGTTCAAAAGAACGATGCGATTTTTAAGCTAAAGCACGGACAATTATGCTGTAACGCCTTGTTGTTCATATCTTAGCAGCCCTTTCGGCTTAGACGATAGCTATAAAGTTAAGCTTGTATCGCTTGCTGAGATAACTCGTTGGATCGGATCGGTACCGTCGTAAAACCAAATCTCGACCAGCAAATCCCCTTGGCTGTCAGACATGTTGAAATCAAAATCTGCTTGACCGTTGTTCAAAGGGATAGAAGCCACTTTACTTGGGTAACTGGCTTTATAGTTACCAGAGTTGTCTTCTTGGAATTCCTTATACAAGCTTAAATGAGCTCGTTGTGAAGAAAAACCACTGATATCGACGCTAAGTGTACCTTCTTTAACCGGATTATAGTTAAAGCCCTCTGGAACGACTAGATCCTGCATGGTGGTCTCTTCTTCCGGAACTGTCACCGCTGCTGGAGGTGCAGGTGGTGGCGTTGAGCTGTCATTGTCGCTGCTTCCGCCACCACCTCCACCACCGCCGCCACATGCCGTTAGTGCTAATCCCATAATGATTGTAATTAAGTATTTCATGATGTTATCTCCCTATGGACGGCTGTAGCATTTGTCGGCTGTTGGTGATTGGTGCCAGTTTTGACTCTCTGTACCGCCTGATTCAGCCCAAGCTTGGAATGCGGGGTACGCTTCAACCATGTCAACTCGTTCTAGGGGCCATTCCCAATCTTCTACAATCAGTAGGGCCCAAGGAAGGTAAGTTGCCGTTTTGAAGTAGTTGTTTGAACCGTTCAAACTTGCATCCACACCTCGACCATACAAGGTCGTGTCGAACTGCTCGGTTGGTGCTTGTCCTGGTAAGTGAACTTCCCATTTTCGACCAGGTTGGAAAGTAATGCCTTCACCATGGTAAGTATCTGGTGTTGCAAAGATGAACGGGTCATATGGCATAGCAGTGAGAGCTGAACGATCGGAACCTTCGGTAAAGTAAATATTGAGCGTGAAATTCAATAACGCAGTATTGGTATCACAGTCAGATTCGGTTCTAAAGAAGGTACAGCCGTTACTGGCCCCTGCGTGAACACTCATGTCTTCACCAATGATAAATATTGCTTCATCAGAGATGGTTTCCAGTCCACTCGACGCCTGTTCTACACCGTCGAACGTCAATGTTGTCAACGTAGTCTCGATACTGTTTCTCGATATGCCCGGTAGTCGGATAGCAAAACCGTTTTTATAGGTTGCACCGTAGGCAACCAGTTTACCGGAGATTTTGATATGTTCGACGTGACCAGCTAAGGTGGTTTCTGTCATTTGGAGGTCAACCACGACATCGTTCATGTCGTAGTCCGCAGTATATGGCCAGTTGTCTTCATAAGCGACGGACGCATAATCGTCTGCACTTGGGAAATGTTCAACAGCGTAGCCATTTGCAGTGATCGTAATCGGGTGGTCTTCCACTTCACCAGACGTTGAACCACCATCATAGTTAAGATCAGTTTGTTGACTAAAGCGGAAGCGACTCCAACTTGAACCCGCTGTTGCTGCGGTAGAAACAATGAACGGAAGAGAGTTGCTGCCAGCAGCTAGAAGCTCGTTGGTGAAAACTTGCTCGCCTTCATCATCAAAGTCACCGTCTCGGTTCCAGTCAAACCATGCGGATAGATAGCCTGAGGTAGAAGCAGTTACCTCAATCACGGAGCTTAAACCAGGGTCGAGTGCTGCAACAAAACCAACGCCGTCTTCATCTGCTGTACCGACTGCGTTATCGTCTGCTTGTCCATCAGTATCGCCATCTGGCCCAATAGCACCAAGCCAGGTAATACCATCGACTTCATGACGTGGTCCGTTGGAGCTCAATGTTGTGTTGTAGCTGTCTGGGGCATCACCGAAATCGATTGGATCATCTTCGTCAATCACCGGAGCGTTGGCACAGCGAGCACCGTCATTTTGGCTTGAACTTGGACCGTTAGATACAAACTCTACAGCAGGGACAATACCTGCAGCGATGTTTGCAGCATTATCGTCTGATAAGTCGATACGATAGATTTTGCCGTCTTGGTTTCTTGATACGTAGTAGTTACCATTTACATCAAAATAGCCAGCGCCAAATGTACCTGTTTCACCGGTATCGCCAATTGCCGCTGCATTACCATTACTTGGGTCAAATCGGTAAAGTACGCCCGAGTTATTATCGATGCCGTATAGAAAGCCATTCCCTGGGTGAAAAGCAAAATCTGTCAAATTCACATTCGCGTTTGATGTGATTTGAGTAATGCTTAACGTTGCATTTGGGTCAGAATCCAGCGGTGAGAGATCGATAGAGAACAGACCTTTACCTTTTCGGTAGAGGTAGTAAACATGGTTATATACGTCACCTACGTAAAAGGTATGGTCGGTGGGTAAGCCCGAAACATTTAAGGTTTCGGCTTGGAAATCCTCACCTAAACGGACGATCTTTTTATTGGTTGTGTCGTAGCCGTAGATGTAGCGGTCGGTAAAATTAAAGCCTACACCATTAATGCCCGATGCCAATCCAGTATCGTCTTCTAGTAAAACCGTTGAACCAGTAACTAGATTTACCCCATAGACTTGAACTGGCGTAGATTGAAATAAATATGCTTTGCTTGGGCAGGTATCAAATGGTGCAGCATTTGCGTATGCGCTAACCAAAAGAGACCCAAGTAGTAGTGATGTCCTTTTCATGATTCGCCCTCTCATTGATTCGTAAGATATGCAATGAAAGGAATGTGCCAAATTTTAAGTTGTTGAAATATAAGGCTTATTATTTTTTGCGTTCTTCATTTTCTAATCTGAATGTCAAAATGACAATCGTAATATACCCAAGTAACCTCAAGATGCTTGGTCCAGAGTGAGAATGACTTGGCTTGAAATCTAAACAAGTTGAGCGTCAAAGCCTTGTTTTATTTGTGGTATTTTTTGTCTATGAATTGCAATTTTGAATATTTTCTTGTGAATATTGCGTCTTATTGCAAAGGGATCTTTTCTGAGATTCGCATAAAAAAGTAACGGAAGAAAGGGGGTTCGCTCGCTTTATTATAAGGTTGCTCTGACAAGTGTAAATTGGATTTATGCACTATTTAATGATTATTGTTTCCAATAAACATAGTGGAAATGATTATTCTAATAATAAAAATTACTGAAATATACGCATTAATTAAATATCACTAATAATTATAGTCAATATAAACTATAGTGTTATCGA
>BCQL01000136.1_pt1 | contig 11575 bp, 12 predicted proteins | sample 1008151 | NCBI WGS metagenome assembly BCQL01 (sample SAMD00035459, study PRJDB4067) | museum specimen metagenome | biome: marine biome; feature: sea shore; material: organic material | host: Otohimella japonica | place: Japan:Kanagawa | collected 1927
ACCATCGGCGCTTCCGTCAGCCAATAAAGATTGCTCATCAGTCCCCCAAATCATTGAGAGCCCTGAATCATGACAGCAATTCAATATCAAGCCGATTAATAGCTCCTGACACTAAGGACTTATATTGCAAGCTTGAACAACCGACTGGTCGACCGCCTGCAAGTCCGCATCCTAGGTCGTGTTGACATTTATTTACCATATTTGAGGGCGCAGACGAGGTTTACGAAGCTGATATAGTTTCGAGCCAGTTTGTCGTATCGGGTTGCAATGCGTCTGAAGTGTTTGATCTTGCTGAAGAAGCGTTCGATTGCGTTACGATCTTTGTAGAGGGCTGCGTCGAGCCGCGAGCTTGGGATCAACCCCAAGACGGTCGTGAAGTGGCGCAAGCGGCAGACTGTCGAAGATCAGAAGACGGGACCGAAAGAACCGCGCTCAACTGTTCTCAGCGAAAACGAAGAGGCAATGGTAGTCGCGTTCTGGCGGCACACTTTGCCTCCTTTGGACGACTGCCTGTACGCTTTGTAGCCATCGATCCCACATCTGACGCGATCTTTCGTCGGGGAAACGCCTCACTGGGGCCTTTCCTCGTCCTCCTCAATGCATCGCTGTCTTCAGCGACACGGAATATCCCGTTTGCCTGACGTCGAAGGCAACAAACCCAAGCGCCAGAAGTTTCAGCGCTACCCGATTGGTTATTTCCACATCGATATTGCCGAGGTCCGAACCGAGGAAGGAAAGCTTTATCTCTTTGTCGCCATTGACCGCACCAGCAAGTTCGCCGTCGCCCAACTGGTCGAGAAGGCCAACCGCAAGACCGCCTGGGAGTTCCTGGAACACCTGCTTGAAGCGGTACCATATAAGCTCCACACGATCCTGACCGACAACGGCATTCAGTTCGCAGAGCAACCACGGAACCGGGACAGAATCACGTTCCGCAAGATGCGGTTTGATCTGATCTGCGAGGCGAATGGGATTGAGCATCGGCTGACCAAGCCAAATCACCCATGGACCAATGGCCAAGTCGAGCGAATGAACCGGACAATCAAGGATGCAACGGTCAAACGGTATCACTATGACAGCCACGATCAGCTTCGCAGCCACCTCGCTGACTTCTTGGATGCGTACAGTTTCGCGCGGCGCCTCAAAACCCTGAGCGGTCTCACGCCTTACGAATACATCTGCAAAACCTGGACATCAGAGCTAGATCAATCCGTCCCACCAGATGCCGGGACTGAACAACTAGGCCACCATAGCGATGATATCCTCGAAACGTTTTTCATGAACCTGTTCCATGGGGGCGTCTGGCAACGATGCCACCAAAACTTGTCAACGAAGAAGACGACCTGTTCGTGTACCGGCCACTTGCCCATCTGGCCGAAACGGACTGCGAAAAATTCGCCAAGGCCATGCGCTATCCCATCATCCCGTGCGATCTGTGCGGATCCCAGGACAGGCTCCAATATCGGCAAGTCAAGCAGGTTCTGGATGGCTGGGATCCACCTCCAATACTGCTGAACCACAAATCAAGCACCCTGGGAAGCCTATCGATCCAGATCTTCAGGACGCCGCTCTAGTCTATGGTCTCAAAGGCCGCAAAGTGGGAAATCAGGTACTGTTCCGACTCAGTTTTATCAAATCTACCGGTACTGATGGTACTTCTGTGACCACTTCGTGCGGTGATAGAACTGGTATATGGATATGGTTCGCTGCTAGAAAGTTCCGCCAGGCGCGACGCAAGTCGGCTGAGACAACCACAGCGGTCTGTCTAATACCTCTTGAATGGGCGGCGTCGAGCTTCTGAAATTGAGACAACAGATCGGCCGATATGTCTCGCGGGAAGACCAACGATTGGTTTTCAGATCCAGCGTTAGGCCAGTCTGTTTCGGGCAAGTTCGCTCTGGCCATTTCTTCGACCGCAAAGTCGACCATGGCAAGCCCCATCGTTCCGAAAGACCCGGCGATCCGATGACATAGTTGCCGCGCCATGGAGCCTCTTAGGCACTCTGCCAGAGAGGCCGATGAGGGACTTTGTGCTGTATGTATCCAGTGATGCAGAGAGCTTGCAAACAACGATGCAGGGCGAATAGGGACACCATCCTCGATCAGATATCTGAACATCCTGAGAAATGCTGCCTGGGTCATCTCTTCACTGATAAGCGCCATCAGTTCAGGTTCTTCTGCAGAAAGCGAACCCATCAATTCATTAAATGCATTGATCGAGAACAGTTTGCCGAGGTTCTGCTCGTAGAAAAGAAATGCTACGTCGACCAACAAAACCCCGACCTGCACCGGATTCAATCCTCGTTGTTCCAATTCCGAACGCGCCGAGTTTGGGTGCCAATAACCTGGTAGGACGGGCGCATCGAACCGCTTGACCGAACCAGCTTCCAAATCAGCGTCACCATTTTCGGCGATGAAGCACGCATCCGGGGGTATTTCAGTGCAAAATAGAGGAACGTCGTCCATTTCGATGACGACGCTCCGCCTGTCGAGCGCATCCGAGTCCACTATCTGCGGCCTTTCGAACCGCACGCCAGATGCAAAAGCCAGATCCGCGAAGCGCTCGGAGTTCACAGCATTAACGGCTTTTAGATCCAATTCCTGTGCAAGACTTGTTCCGACTTTGACATGGAATCGGCGGCTTTCCGGGAGGGAGGCCATTTCGTCGGTTTCATCACCTGACGTCTGATCAACAACCTGTAGGTCTTCTTTTTCTTCATCGCTTGCGCGCCGTCGAATGGCGCGCCGCAATAGGATTGAAGTAATCAGCAATACGGCGGCAAGAAACCCAAACATATAAACGGGGAAACCGGGAATGAAGCCTATTGCGAGAACGATCATGGCAGCGACCATCGGGACCCTTGGATCCGATACCAGTTCATTTGAGATCTCGGTACCGAGATCTGCGCCGTCCTGGTTGGCGACCCGCGTTACAATCACACCAGCGCACAACGACATCAGCAGGGCTGGTACTTGCGCGACAAGTCCGTCTCCTACCGTCAGCAACGAAAATATACCGACAGCCTCGCCGAAGCTGTAGCCATGTAGGCTGATACCCACGGACACGCCACCAATCAGGTTGATACAAATGATTATCAAGCCGGCGATCGCATCACCCTTCACAAACTTCATGGCACCGTCCATCGCCCCAAAAAATTGGCTTTCTTTGTCCAGCTTCTTGCGTTGCATTGTGGCCTCGCTGGCGTCGAGACTACCGGCCCTTACTTCGGCGTCGATAGCCATTTGCTTGCCGGGAAGCGCATCAAGTGCAAATCTTGCCCCTACCTCTGCCACCCGCTCGGCGCCCTTGGTGACAACCAGGAACTGAACGACGGTAATGATTAGGAATATGACCAGTCCGATACCGATCGAACCGCTGACAACAAAATCGCCAAAAGTTTCGATGATACTGCCTGCGTCAGCTTCTGAAAGGATCAGACGCGTCGTCCCGACAGATAGTGCCAGTCGAAAAGCGGTTCCAATCAGGATAACCGATGGAAATGTTGAGAAATCTGACGGGTTCTTCAGATAAATTGCGACCATCAACAATAGCACGGAAAGCGAAATGTTGAGTGTCAAAAGAGCATCAATGATGTCTTGGTTAAGCGGGACTACCATCAAGGTCAGGGTCGCCACTATCACGGCAATCAAAGCCAGGTCGCTACGCATGCTGCACTCCAACAATAATGGTAAGACGGGGCATCCTGCGCCAGGTGCCCCATCTTGTTTTTCCCAAGGCTGGCAAGTTTAGCCCTGTACGGCTTTTGCCTTATCGCGGCCTAACTTTGCGCCAGCTGTATCCCTTTCGAAGTCCAGTGCAAGTTGCTGAATTTCTGCGTAGAGTTGTTTGGCCTGCTCTGCGACATTATTAAGGTTGGTGCTATCTACTCCGCCGCCGCCGGCGCCTTGTGCTGGTTGGCATGACATAGTTTTTCTCCTTACTGTATGACCAATATCTGGTCTTGTTTAACCGGCGCGATCAGTGGTTTTCGGTACGGAGCACGTGGTACACCGTATGGCTAGACCAAAACTTTGACCGGTCTTCGATCAACGGTCGCATTCATGACCGTTTTGCTTTCCGCAGATCGGATGATCTGGGAAATCAGGTGGTGCGCTGTTCAAGCGGCACCGAAAGATATTCCGAAACGAACCCACCAATGGCGAATTACCCCCCTTGCGGATCGATAGCTGTTAGAGAGTTTGCCCTTCGAATGCGGACCTGCGTTGCGCTTGTTTCGGCGGCGGGTAATGGCGGTATGCTCTCGATCACAGCTTCCGACAGGCCGAGAAGTTTCGGTGGGCCAGACAAAGCGAGAGCCGTTCCGTCGGCCGCCGATTGAATCGGAAAGCCTTTGCTCGCAAGCCCTGCTTCTGTCAGTGCATCACGTACACGATCTTGAGAAAGGTTTCCCAAACGGATTAGTCGATTCACGGTCTCGCTGCGTGCAGACAGATAGTAGACCCCATTGAATTCAAACCAATCCAGATCAAAGTCCCGGGCGATCTGATCAATAATTACGACGTGACCGCCGTCATAATTTTTTCCACGAACAGTGCCACGAACCAGCCGCGAGGTATCGATCTTGATACCCGCATCGCGACCAAGAAGGATCAAAAAGGCGGGCAATTGCTGGTTGACGACAAAGTAGTGGTGTGTGTGTTCAATTTGTGGCTGCGCCTCTGTTGACGCTGGCACGGGCATCGCATCCTCCGCCTTTGTCGCATTAGGTCCGATGGCAAGAGCGATGCCAAATGCTGCGGAGGTCCAGAGTTTGCCCGCCCACGTCGAATGATCAGGAATTTTGGCAATAGGAAACTGCATTTATAATGTCCAATCTGATTTGTCTGTAACAACGTTAGACAGGGTCCGGGCTGATAATCATTACGGACGAAAAACTTAGGATGCTGTGATAAATGGCCGAATAGCTACGATCGGGCTACGGTGCTTCTCGCAAGTTACGCATGCCGCTAAGTCGCCCGTTCGCATGGCCAGGCGCATGCACGATTGCCTACATTTCAACCATCAAACCTAAAAGGATGACAAAATGGTCGAAGCAACACAAAGCCCTACTGCCCCAGTGAATCCCACAACAAGTGAACAGAGACAGCAGGCAAATGACCAGCTTCTTCTTCAGGCTGCCTTGGGCGCGGTGCTGACCCAGCAGGCCGTAAAGGCGGCCAAAGAAAACATGGAGCCGATTGGCTCTGGGATCGACTCCTGAACACGAGGATTACTGATGGAACATTTTCTTGAGCCCGTGGGTGGCGTCGGAAATCAACTTCCCAGTGTTCCATTGGCCAGAGTTGTTGATGATGTTGCCGTGAATGCTGCAAAGCCCGAGGCCGTCTCGCATGCTTTGGATGCAGCGCTAACTCGGGCGATGACACTTCCCGGGCAGGGTCATTTGGTTGTTGATACGCGCGACCAGTTGACCAACGGAGTCAGCGGTGTCGTCGGCGAACAAAAAATGGATGTATTGTTCGATCGATCAGCGCCGGGCAGTGAAACCGACATGTCGCCCGAAGATCAATTGGACCAAATCGCAGAGCACGTTCGTAGCCTATATGCCGAGATGACTCAGTGGCAGGTGGCTTGGTCGATCGCTCAGCGATCACAACAGGATATCAGTCACTTGCTCAAGGGCGCGTAGCCATCCGAGAAGGAACCGAAGATGATTAGCGATTTCGCAGCCGGGCTACCTTACATTCAGGCACGCGCCAACAATGTTGTCAGGCGTGTAACCGTTGGAGACGACCCGCGACCGCTCCCGCTCTTGATCGCAGTGAAGGGTGGCATCCACTGCGGGTGCGAAACGCAGCTCGAGGCCTATGAATTCTGTATTGGTGGCGGCGAAGATGCCGATATCATGTTGCTTGATGATGTGTTTGCTGGTCCATACATAAATGTGTCAATAAGGCCATCTGTTTTTGGACAAATAGCCACCGTACGGACAGAACGAACTGATATCGGCATCTGCGAAAAGCCTTTAGTATCCGCCGTTAGCTATGAGCGCCTCCCATGCACATTTCAAGTCGCGGGAAGTTCGATTGCCATCACTGTTGATGTGGCCGCGCCGAAGGCCAGGTTGCGGCCATCAAATGCGGCACTTGCGACAGGTGGCGCAATTCTGGGTGGTCTGATTATACTCGCAAACATCGGACTAAACCCGTTGGACACAAACCGTCATTTCGATCTTGATCCATTCATGCCAAAAGACAGTTTCTCAGATACCGGCCTTGTTGATCCAGGATTATTTCTTAGCATCGTCCGCACGCGCATTGCAGATGCCGACTTCTCGGATCAGCTGAGGGTCTCCGAACAGGGCCACGGCGTCACACGCATCATCGGTGAGGTCCCTATGTCGGATATGTCGAGATGGGAAGAGCTGCGGCGTGAGTTGGACACGATCGACGCATCTCAGGTCATCGTCTCCGATGTGAAATTGTCGCCGGCACTGTCCAACATGCCAGCTGTCGCCACTGTACGGTTAGGCGACCCTCCACATATTGTGCTGTTTGATGGCAGCATAGTCGGGGTCGGAGAGGAAATGCATGAAGGTTGGCGTGTCACTGACATTCAGACAACAGGTTTCTCGTTGACGCGACGTGACGAAGCCATTTTCGTTTCATTCTGATCTAAGCCGATCCGCTTGCGAAAGGAAACCAGATGAACATCGTCGCAAAATCTAACCTTTTGGGCCGCGTTGCTGCCGTGTCCGAGCGGACGCACGAAACCAATGTTCAGACAACTTCCGAAACCCAAAAACCTAAAAAGGCACCATTTCTTGGCAATATCGCGTCGATAACTCGCCGACCGCCCACCATGAGCATCAAATCTCGTGAGGGACTGGCACCTGACGGATTACAACTTCTGGCCGAACACAGACGGTATATATCGCAAATGTCCACCAACGAGTTGGCCTATGCGGTATCTGAATTCCTGGTTCGTCGGGGACCGGATCTTTCCCAATCAGACAGCAAGGCGGAGCGTACGGCTTTGGCGGAACTTGATGTCGCCGTACGCATGTTCGAACATCTCTACATCCTTCAAACCCGTCAGAACGGATGATCGCATGACAACCAGTGTTCAACCGCTCGACGTTCAGGACTGCAAGTTGCTGAATGCCCTGGCAGCGACCTACATCGAGTTCGGCCAGCTTCACAAAGCGCATAATACCCTGCAGTTGTCTCTGGCGATCGATCCTCGCAACGCCGATACGCTTGGTCTTATCGCCATGACATCCGTGCGGACCGGGAGGCCAAAGTTGGCGCTACAGGCGCTTGCAAGGGTCGAGAGTATCTCCGGCAGGCTTTCAAACTTCCTGAGCCTCATGAAGGCCCGCGCGACGCGCATGTTCTGACGGGGGTCTTTGCCTCGCCCCTTCAAGATACCTGGCGCCGCCTATAGCGTTTCGACTTTAACCTGAGACATGAAACATCACTTTTCGCGTGCGACCGAAGGGAGGGGCAGTGAACAAGTGATCCAAGTTTAAGTCGCAACACTTTAGCTGACCAACAAGTGACACTTGTCCACAAAAAATCCCGAGGTCGATGCCGACCCCGGGGCTCTTTTCTGACGGGCTGATCACTCGAATGGGATTTCGCCATCTCTTGGTCGCCTTGGCAGCAAAGGATCCAATACCTTTTCCAAACCATCTTTAGATAGCGGTTGGTTGAATAGCCAACCCATACCAATTGACGCCGCTGCCAGAGCGAGCGAAACTACGGGCCTATCAGAATTAGGTGGCCACTTGAGCATTAAGAACGGTTTGGCGGCTACCGCGGAATTCACTTGGAAAGTAAGCGTATCGGGAATGGCATCCAATTTACCATCGTTTCCTCTAAACCAGGTCAAGTTGACTGATCCTCCTGCGTGAGCAGCAGCAAAGACATATCCAGCGCTGTTCCGGCTAAAGGGATTTTTAAGGCCACCCTGAAAAACATCTCCGATAATTGCTGACACGGTGATCCTTTCAGCCTGAACCTTATCTTTAGATTGCACGGAGAGTGTCGAGCTTAGCTGGAATCCTACCTCACTAAAGTTTTCTGCCACGAGCCAGTCGAATAAACGGAGCCGCATTGTATCCCGCGCCGTAAAGGCGATAGCCAGCGTAAATTCAAACGGCTTGTCATCATTTGACAGACTGCTGCCGTCACCAATCAGATCTACGGCGCGAATGAATATCTTTGGGGTCACCATAAAATCGAGTTTTGACGGCGTGATCTCTCCGATACCGTCGAAGATAATCTCGAATACGGCCTGCACGTCACTAAAGAAGTCCCCGAATAGGGGGATATTGGCAAAATCTGCGACGTTGTTTGAAAGAAGAACTGCAAGGTTTATTTCCCCTTTCGGGTGTATGGCTGCGTACTTGTTCACGATATCTAAGAACTCTTTGTATGCAGAATGGTCTTTGTGTTCGGGATCGGCCATAGCCCTGATTTGGGCTCTGAAATCGGTTATAAACTCTGCAAGCTCAGCTTCAGCAGCACTCAACGCACTCTCAAAGGCGATTTTTGCCTGGGTCAGCGCGTTGTCAGCACCTTCTATCGCACCATTAACAAGCGCTTCAAAGGAAGAACCTGCGTAGTTGCTTTTTATTTGCTTCAGGTGAGCCTCACCCTTTGCATCAAGCTGTTTTCCATGAGGTTTGAGGGTGCCAGTTTCGATGACTTCCCACGCGTCATCGCTCAGACTCAGAAACTTCGCGCTTTTTTTACCTCGTGCAAACATGTTCTCAAACGGGATCACCTTGCCTGTTTCCACGTCAATATAGGTTGGGTTCGAAATATCATCTCCTTGGATTTGGCCATCGTGGTTGCCAAACACCGCATCAATGATCCCCAGTGTATTTTTATCCATTCCCATCTTTTCAAGTGTGGCAAGGCGCTCGTCACCAGTTATGCTCTCGTCCCTGAGTATATACTCTACAATCTTCGCCGACTGCCGCTCTGTCAGTTTTTCTGGATTGAAAGACCAGTTTCCGTTTATGTCCACACTCACCACACCACCTTTTTGATACGTGTCCCAATCTTTGTCAGACAGTTTCTTGTTGCCGTTCAAAGAGTAGAGCGCCCGCGTGGCTTCTGCCTCGGAAATAGGTTCTGGCATTACATCCATTAGGGGATTGAAGTTGGTCAGCCATATGATAGAAGAGCCAACATATTGACCGACGCTACGTACGTACTCTTGCCAAACCGAAAAGTCGATGTTTGGACGAGTCACGTTGCTATTCCCAACGGCGCCGCCATCATAAAAGGTAAAATTCTCAAAGTTTTTCTGACCAGGTTTGGCACTTGGGCCGTTTTTATCCCTTTTGACATAGGGAAAGGGTTTGTGGTTGCGAGTTGGAAACCAGGTATCGGGGGCATTCCGATTGTTATCGGTCTTCCATTCATCATCATAGAAACCATAACGCCCGGAAGAGTTTGCCCTTCCGTACATTAGGCCTCCGGTTGTCAGATTCTCAAAACGGAGATCTGGAGGCCTACCGTCCTGCATGGGGACGCGATAAGGTTCGTTTTCCTCAGCACCGTAGAATGTCTTCACATCCGCGTTCCTGCCCTTTCCCTTCCGTCCGAGTTTGACCCATTTGCCCTTTTCACTATCGTAGTAACTCACCTGAACTGAATGATTGGTATTCTCCTCGCGGATATCAAAATCCAGGTAAGCGTATTTTTTACTCGGCACGCCTACATCCGCAGCGGGGACATCAACAGTGGAAGACTTAGAAGGAGTGGGAAAAGCGCTTTGAGCCTTGGTTAGCCGACCCTGCAGGCCGCCGGGCTTGGTTAGCCGACCTAGCAGGTCGCCATTGTCCTCTGCGTTGGTGTCGCTCTTTGTCGCTGGGGTGGTACCTATAACCGTTTTCGCAGTCCCTTGTTGGTGTTCTTCCAACGCCTTTTTAAACTTTTTGAATGTATCGGGCGGCACTGCTGTTAACTGATCTGAAAGAGGGGAGTGACTGACTGAATTTACTTCCATTGACTTGGTCCTCTTGGTTGGAAGAGAGATTGAATGAAGGCCCCGGACGCACCCTCACGAACGATTAGCGCACATCGGCTCTGTCAAAGAACTCATTTCAGATACGATTGATCCTAAGCAGCAAATACTCAGCAGACTCAGTCAGCTTTCGAACTGGTGGCAAGCTTGCTTGTTACGTTCAAGGTCGAGATGGTTTGTCGACATGTTTCTGTCCGCAAAATGAAACCTTGGTAGCTCCGCTAGGCAAAGATCGAGTGGCCATAGCAGATGCAATTTCGCATGATCTAGTTTCTGAGGAGACGGCTGATTCGGCGCCGGTGAATTCACCATCATTCCGTCGTCTCCCATGTCAATACTGTACTGGTTATACGTGCGATAACCCGCCATATGACCAGGGTTTATGGCATAAACCTAAACGCTGGGCCAATTGCCCGGCCGCGAAAAATAGTCGACATGATTACTCATGTATCGTGTGATGGACGCCTAAACCAAATTCGAATCTTGAAGCCAACACACCAGCATACAAATACAAGAAAGCTGGGGGGCTTATATGAAAAATGGTACTGTGGAGTCAGACGTCGACAAGTATGCCGTCGTAATTGCTGACAGTCGCGAGCTGCTACGGAATGCGATTGCAGAAAAACTAACCAAGAACTGCGACGTCGACGTAGTAGCCAAGGCAGCCGATGGATATTCCGCTATCAAGGCCTGTACGCGGTTGAAGCCTGATTTTCTTTTTTTAGATATGTCCATCATTCAACCAAGCGCCAAGCAGGTTCTTGAGCGGGTATCGACACAGCTTCCAGATGTTAAAGTAATTATCGTCGCCAACGAGTCGAACTTTCATACGGCTTGTATGACACTGTCACAGGGTGCCGTCGCTCTTCTGCCGAAGAGCGCGCGCGGCTCGGACTACGTGAATGCGTTAAACGCAGCGCGCAGGAATTTCTCGTATTGGCCCACAGAGCACATTGTCTCGTTGGCAAAGGCGCGCCGAAAACTGGAACGCTCCGGAAATGTCTATGGCTTATCTGCAAGGGAGGTCGAGGTTCTGGAAGCTTCTGTTAAGGGCAAGTCAGCGAAGGAGGTCGCAGAAAGATTAAATATCAGTGTTCGAACAGTCCAAACGCACAAATACAGCATCTACAAGAAAACTGATTGTCGCGACATTGATGGCCTGTCGGTCATCGCGGCTTCTTTCCCGCCTGGTTAATCCCGAGCAGTAGAACCACCGGCTTTGTTGCACAAATCGGGTTGAGGACGGACCTCCCCTGACACCGGACGGATTTAGCCTACGGTCTATGTCTTTGGAGTGCCAAGTGCCGTTGAGGCTCACGGCGAGGATTTGGATTTCCGAGACCTTTCGATCGAAGTCACGCGCGGAGAGGCGTTGACCTCAGAGGATCTGGTTATTGGCTGTTTCACGCGCTGCGATTTGCTCAAAGGAGGTCAGTAGATCTGTAATCTCGGCTGTTGAATGTGACTGAGAACTGACCCGGTATCCCCCTAAATTGTCACTGAGAATTGCTCCATGTGAACACCCTTCCCCGACGATTTTGGTTGGGGAGATTTGGAGTGATCGACATGGGA
>BCQL01000137.1_pt1 | contig 11574 bp, 10 predicted proteins | sample 1008151 | NCBI WGS metagenome assembly BCQL01 (sample SAMD00035459, study PRJDB4067) | museum specimen metagenome | biome: marine biome; feature: sea shore; material: organic material | host: Otohimella japonica | place: Japan:Kanagawa | collected 1927
CGTAGCTCAGGGGATAGAGCACCGCTCTCCTAAAGCGGGTGTCGCAGGTTCGAATCCTGCCGAGGGCACATCCTGCAACCTCCCATAGCGGCCCTGTGCACTGCGAAAGCAGCCCTCCGGGGTCGCTCGGTCACTCCCTGACTCTGCCCATCAGTGCCCAGCTCTCCACCGATATCTGTGGACGGTGTGTGGACACGGCTACGTACGCTGCCCGCCGAGAGCGGCCTCCACCTGACGCTGTGCCAGCAGCTCCCCGATTCGCACGTAGTACGTGTGTTCAGAATTTCTTTTCGTCATCAAGGGCGGCCCCTCCGGGGCCGCCGAGAAGTCGAGCACGCTGGGAGCCTCGGGCCGATCGCCCACGGGGTCACTCGTGAGCCGCTAATTCCGGCGATCGCTGCCGCGGCCGTGGACATCGGGGATCGTAGGACGATCCGAGTAGAGCCACCGAATACCCGCGCGGACAAGTCTGCTCTCCGTAGCCTTGACACAGGAATTAAGGAATGAAGAAACTGCTTAAGTGTTGTCGGTGGAGGTGCTCAAGGCGCTGGCCAATCAGCGCAGGATGCTGATCTTGGAGTGGTTACGCGATCCCACGGCCCACTTTCCCCCGCAGGTCGACGGGGATCTAGAAACCGATGGAGTCTGTGCGGTGCTGATCGCCAGGAAGCTGGACATGACCCAGCCCGCGGCCGGTGAGCATCTCAAGGTCCTGGCTCAGGCGGGGTTGATCGAGGGTCAGCGCATCAAGCAGTGGACCTTCTACCGGCGCAACGAGCAGCGCATCGAGGAGGTCAAGCGTGAGTTCCAGTCCGACTGGTGAGGCCGCCGACGCCGAGGCGGCATCACCGAGCACCTATGACGGCTTGTTGTCCCTGCTGCAACGCTGCGGCGCGCGGTACCGGGTGCTTGAGCACGCCCCCGAGGGCCGCACCGAGCTGGTCAGCGCTATGCGCGGGCACCCGGTGGCCCAGGCGGCCAAGTGCGTGGTGGTCCTGGTCAAACTCGGCAAGAAGACCCCCCACTACGTGCTGGCCGTGGTCCCCGGCGATGCCCGGGTCGACTTCACCGCGCTAAAGCAGCTGGTGGGCGGCACCTATGCCGCCTTCGCCTCCCATGAGAAGGCCGAAGAACTGGCCGGCAGCGCAAGCGGGACCATCCTGCCGTTTTCCTTCCACGACCGGCTGGAACTGATCACTGATCCCGAGCTGCTGGCCAGCGATGAGATGTTTTTCAACGCCGCCCGCCTCGACCGATCACTGGCCTTGGACAGCAGCAACTACCGCACTATCGCCGCTCCCCGTGTAGCAGCCATCGCCGCCCGCGCCGAACCGGCCTGACCCACCCGACAGGAGTTCAGCATGCCCGAGAACGAGTCGCCCTACGTCATGCACATGCAGCCCCAGTTCGCTCCGCTGGAGACCATCGACCTTCCCCCACTCGTGGAAAGCGTCACCGACGAGTGGTTCAACCAGACGTTGTGTCAGGTCAACGACTCCCTGGTGCGCTTGGGTGTGGTCCACGGCGAATACCACTGGCACACCCACGAGGACGATGACGAGTTCTTCTACGTCGTCTCCGGCCAACTGCTCATCGAGCTGACCGGGACTACGCTGTGCCTACAACCCCAGCAAGGCGTGACCATCCCGAAAGGCGTGCAACACCGCCCGATCGCACCCGAGCGCACCGTCATGCTCATGATCGAAGGAACCGGGATCGTGCCCACCGGTGACTAGCTGTCCCCACTCATCGGAGCTGGCTGCAATACTCGCGAGGTAAGGCATGATGAAATCGGCCAAATTTGATCATGCCATGTGACCTCCCGAAACAGACTGCTTTACGCGGACGAAGCATCACTCCGACACCACGATGCGAACCACGGTCGGCGGCACCTCGTCAAGGCGGGAAAGAGTACCTTGACGAGGCACCACCGACCGCAGAAGCGGCACCGTGTCGAGGTGATGCGGGAGAGCTGGTGAGTCAGGGCTCGGGTCCGAGAGTGCACTTTATACGTACGAAACGACGACAAAGGACCATCAGCGACCGTCCTCATTGGCCACTGGCTTCCGCGTCCCGTGCAGGGCACGACAGGTGCGGACAGCACGTGACAGGTAATGGCAAAGACCGGCCATCAATTCGTCAGATCATGGGTTAAATTCGGAGCAGCCTTTGGGCACATCCGGGGCACATATCAGCAAGTACCAACCGCAAACGACGACGACCAACCGCCACCACGCGGCAGACTCACCAGCACAACCAGATCAACAGCCGAGGTAGAGCGGTCGGCTGAAATGACCTCCGGCCGGCGGGCGGTCGGCCGAACGCGCGACGAAGAGTAAACGGGCGGCTCGCACCGGGTTGAACGGAAGGCAGGCAGCCAGGCACCACGGAGGAGCCGCAGGGCTGAACAAATCCGCGGCACGAGCAGCCAGGACCACGAGCTACACCAGAATGAGGCGACCGCAGTTCAGTCACGATACCGCCCTCTGGTCAAGGCGCCTTCCGGGCAGATTCAAGGGCGGTGCCGGGCACGCTGGGAGTCGTACCCGCTTGCCAGCTCCTACGGGCACCAGCGTTCCGGCGGCGTAGAGGTACTCGGCTACGGCCCACTTTCGTAACTCTGTTCGACAAAGATCGCCGCGTCGGTCGAGGAGTTTAAGGACAGTGGTGCACGGTAACTCAAGGACAGGAACACATGTTGATGTCGTTTGGAGGGCACGATGCTGACCATGTTGCGCCAGAAGGGCGTCACGTCCGACCACATGTTCGCCGCAGGGATGGGATCGATTGCACTGAGCGTGATCAGTTGGGCCGTTTCCCTCAACGCGTCAGAGCCGACCTCCCGCGCGGACCGGTGGGGAATTTTCGTGGGAGAATGGGCGCCCAGCTTTTTCGCCTTGGGTGTCGGGCTGCGTATCGACGAGAACCAGAACCCGAAGAGCAATCGATAGCCAGAGTCACCGCGAAGAAAACCGAGAAAAGTGGGCGAAATCCTGCAATCAGGGACTTGACAAGAAAAATAAAAATTTTGTTTCGTATGGTTGACTACGCCACCCCTTGGCGTTGAGGCAGCGCCAAACCCAGATGCCACCACGGACAGTTTTTGCGCCGATGCGTGGACCGCCCGAGCGAAGAGGTGACACCGATCACTGTTGGGATCTCTCCGGGGCGCTGAACTAGCGGCCCTGCAGAGCTGATGCGACGTCAGCAGCAGCACAGTGACCGACCGGCGGGCGCGGACCCGGTAAGTGACACGACACAGGCAGCGCCCCTCAGTAGCGCAAGTGCCCTGCTATCCCGCTGTCCCACCTCGTGACTCATCGCGAACGTTCCCGTGGACATCCTCGGCACGTGCCCGGTAGCCCTTCGCGTCCTCAATAGCCACGTTCAGGGAGCGACGCAGGTAGCTCAAATACTCAAGAGCGTGATCGATCACCTCGTAGGGGTGATCCTGCAAGGCTCTCTGATAAAGACGCTTCCTGTCGAACTCATCCACCTGACTGGCCAGCGTCCCCACAAGCTCGCCCAGGCTGTCGATAACTGATTGCAAAGCCCAACCGTACGAAGGCAAGTCCTGCTTCGCTAGATCGGCCTTCTTCTGAACAGCAGTAGCTCGCTGCAACTCGTCCCGAACCTGGTAGAGCGCTTCGAGCGGATGCTGCCCCTCACCTGCGGCTCCCATACTCCCCTGCCCCTACACTCGACCGTCACTCACAGTCTCGCAGCGAAACGAGCAGCCTGCACGGTCCTGGTGCTCGCCACGCCAGCCCCCAGGCAGGTCACCGGGACGGAGGCGACGCGAGACCGGTTGCGGTTCGGTTGTGGCTGAGCAGTCCTCATCCCGTTTGACCCCAAGAGCAATCAGACCGAGTCAAGGGCACAAGCCTGCCACCAAGACGTACCGCTGAGTTCGACGGTTGCACCCTTGACACGGCCTGATCGGGCGAAACCAGGTCAGACGGGATGAGCACGAAACCCCCTGCTGGGGCACATCTGGGGCACACAGCAGCAAGTACCGACCGAAGGACGACCAACCAGCACCACGCGGCAGGCTCACCAGCACGGCCAGACCAACGATCCAGGTAAGTCGATTGCCTGAAATGACCTCCTAAAGCGGGTGTCGCAGGTTCGAATCCTGCTGAGGGCACAATACAGATTAGCCGGTTGACCTACGACGAAAGTCCACGGCGACCACGTTTCCTCGATCTTGCTCGGTGTCAGTATGAGGCATCTGTGAGGCAATTTTTCCGCTGGCTCACCCACGCCCGCGAGCACCTCGGCAACCACGGCCCGCTGGTCGGGGTGCTCGGCCGCCAAGCGCTCGATCGCCTCCCGCGCAACGTCGCCATCGGCCGCCGCTCCGTGGGGTTCGAGCACGCCGCGCGTCGAGGTCGACGCCACCGAGCAGCAGTAGTTTCCCAACGCATCGCGGCCCCCGAGCTCTCCGAATGAGAGCTCGGGAGGCGCTTTTCGCGTTGCTGGCTACCGCCTGTCGTCACGGATCTGGTAAATGCGAGGTAGGGACAGCCCGGCGGCCGTGGCGAGCGCGCTGGCCGGGTAGCCGGCTTCCAACGCGGTGCGGATGGCCTCGTGCTCGTTGTGACGTGTGGTCTTGACTGTCTGCTCGGCCGTCTGGCGGGCGCGGCTGGCGTCACGGACACGGTCTAAGGTGCCGACGGGGGGCACGGTGAACTCCTTGGTGAGGGTGGACTGGTCCGCTTGATTATAGCGTGCTATAGAATGGTGCACGGACCAGCCTCGCGCCCTACCCTTCGAGGTGTGAGGGGAGGTGGGCCTGGCTCTGTGAGCGCTGCGTGTTTTCGCTAGCGTTGGCCACTGTCAACCTGCTGCTCCCGTAGGAGATCATCGTGCCCGATCAGTTCGCTCACCTGCATGTTCACACCGAGTACTCGATGCTGGACGGTGCGGCGAAGCTCAACCTGTTGTTCGACGAGGTCACTCGGCTCGGTCAACCCGCCGTGGCCATGACTGATCACGGCAACATGTTCGGCGCACACGGCTTCTACACCCAGGCATCCAAAGCAGGCGTGAAGCCGATCATCGGCATGGAAGCCTACGTCGCCCCCGAAAGCCGGTTCCAGAAGAAGCCCGTGTTCTGGGGAGCGCGTGCCCGGACCGGGAAGAAGGAGGTCGACGAGTACGGCGAGACCGGCGATGTCTCCGGCGCCGGCGCCTACACCCACATGACCATGCTGGCCCGCGACGCGACCGGGCTGCGAAACCTGTTCACCCTGTCGAGCATGGCCTCGTTCGAGGGAGTGTTCCGTAAACCCCGCGTGGACAAGGATCTGATCTCCGAGCACGCCGAGGGCATCATCGCCACCACCGGGTGCCTGGCCGGGGAAGTCCTTACCCGCCTGCGGCTGGGGCAGAAGCAGGAGGCACTTCAAGCCGCGTCCGACTACCGGGACATCTTCGGGCCGGAGAACTTCTTCGTCGAGGTCATGGACCACGGCATCCAAATGGAAAGGGACATTCGCAGCGAGCTGCTCGACATCGCCAAGCGGCTCGATCTGCGGGTGGTCGCCACCAATGACGCGCACTACGTAACCGAAAGCCAAGAACAACACCACGACGCGCTGCTGTGCGTACAGACCGGCGACACCCTGGAAACCCCGGGGCGCTTCCAGTTCAACGGGGGCGGATACCACATCAAATCCGCCGAGGAGATGCGCGACTACTGGGAATCCGAAGTCCCCGGAGCCTGCGATACCACCTTGCACATCGCGGAGATGATCGGATCCTACGCCGAGGTGTTCGAGGGCAAAAACCGGATGCCCCAAGCCAAGATCAGCCCCGGCAAATCCGACATCGACGTGCTCCGTGAAGAGGTCGAGCACTTCCTGCCCACCCGGTTCCCCGACGGCACCCCGCAGCACTACCGGGACCAGCTGGAACGAGAGATCACCGTCATCACCGACAAGGGATACCCCAGCTACTTCCTCGTCGTCGGCGACATGATCCGCTGGGCCAAGTCCCAGGGCATCGGCGTCGGTCCCGGCCGCGGCTCCGCCGCCGGGGCGCTGCTGAGCTACGTGCTGCACATCATCGACATCGACCCGCTGGCCCACGGGCTGATCTTCGAGCGGTTCCTGAACCCGGAGCGCGACTCGCCGCCGGACATCGACATCGACTTCGACGAACGCCGCCGCGACGAAGTGATCGAGTACGCCCGGCAGAAGTACGGAGAAGAGTACTTCGCGAAGGTCATCACCTACGGCACGATCGGCACCAAGGGCTCGTTCAAAGACGCTGCCCGCGTGCACTACGGTCAGCAGGGCTTCGCCATCGCCGACAAGATCTCCAAGGCGCTTCCAGCGCCGGTCGAAGGTAAGGACATCCCACTGAACGGGATCTTCGACCAGGATCACGAGCGGTATTCGGAAGCCGTCGAGGCGCGTTCTCTGATCGAGTCCGACACGACGATGAAGGCGATCTTCGAGACCGCGCAGGGGTTGTACGGTCTCGTCCGCAACGCCGGGGTGCACGCCTGCGCCCACATCATCAGCCGTGAACGGTTGATGGACGTTCTTCCACTGTGGAAGCGCAAGGACGGCGAGATCATCACCGGGTGGGACGGTCCTCAATGCGAAGACGTCGGTCTGCTGAAAATCGACATCCTCGGGCTGTCCAACGTCACCATCGTCTCCGACGCGGTAGAGCTGGTCCGGGCCAACCACGGCGTCGACATCACCCCCACCGAACTGTCGCTCGATGACTCCGCCGCTTACGAGATCCTCGCCCGCGGGGACAGCATCGGGGTGTTCCAGCTTGAAGGTGGCGGGATGCAGGAGCTGCTCAAGCGGCTGCGCCCCACCGGGTTCACCGACATCGTCGCCTGCGTCGCCCTGTACCGCCCGGGTCCGATGGAGGTCAACGCCCACCTCGACTACGCCGACCGCAAGAACAACCGGAAATCGGTCGAGCCGATCCACAAGGAGCTGGAGGAGCCGCTGCGCGACATCCTGGCCGAGACCTACGGGTTGATCGTCTACCAGGAGCAGATCATGGCCATCGCGCAGAAGGTGGCGGGATACACCCTCGGACAAGCCGACATGCTGCGCCGCGCGATGGGCAAGAAGAAGAAGGAGGTGCTCGACAAGGAGTACGAGCGCTTCCACTCGGGGATGCGGGACAACGGCTACACCGAGGAGGCCATCGACGCGCTGTGGACGACGGTGCTGCCCTTCGCCGGCTACGCGTTCAACAAGTCCCACGCCGCGGCCTACGGGCTGATCACCTACTGGACGGCCTACCTCAAGGCGAACTACCCGGCCGAGTACATGGCCGCGCTGCTGACCTCCAACGGCGACAACAAGGACAAGACGGCGGTCTACCTCAGCGAATGCCGCCGCATGGGCATCACCGTCCTGCCGCCGTGTGTCAACGAATCGGGCCTGCACTTCACCGCGACCGGCGACGGCCGTATCCGATTCGGCCTGGGAGCGATCCGCGGCATCGGTGCTGAGGTCGCCCGATCCATCATCAACGCCCGCCCTGCCGCAGGCGCGTTCGGCTCGTTCAACGATTTCCTGTCGAATCTGCCCGCATCGGCATGTCGGAAGGGCCTCATCGAGGCCCTGATCAAGGCTGGAGCCTGCGACTCGCTCGGCCACACCCGGCTGGGTCTCACCGAGGTCCACGCTGAGGCCGTCGATGCTGTCAGTTCCTTGAAAAAGCAGGAGGAGCTCGGCCAGTTCGACCTGTTCGGGGGTGGTGACACCAGCCAGGACACCACCACCTCACCGCTGGCACATCTGGCCATCGACACCGAGGAATGGCCCCGTAAGCAACGACTCGCCTACGAGCGCGACATGCTCGGGCTCTACGTCTCCGGTCATCCCCTCGACGGAGCCGAGCGGATCCTGCGTCAACACGCTCCGAAGCCGATCGCGAACCTCATCAACGACGCGCCGGAGTCCGGTGAAGTCGCCATCGCCGGACTCGTCTCCTCGGTCGACCGCAGGATCAGCAAAAAGAGTGGTGAGCCGTGGGCGATCGTCACGATCGAGGACCTGGACGCCAGCATCGAATGCTTGTTCTTCGCCAAGGCCTACTCCGTGATGGGCGCCGAGCTCATCGTCGACAGCGTCGTCGCCGTCAAAGGAAAGGTCAACTGGCGTGAGGGTGCGATGTCGATCTTCGCCAGCAACCTCGTCACTCTGGATGTCTCGGCTGCCGAGCACGGCGATCCCGGCCCGCAACCGCTCGTACTGCGCGCCGACCCCAACAAGATCAACTATGACAGGGTGTCCGAACTGCGCTCAGCTCTGACCGCCCACCGCGGCGATACCCCGGTGCATGTCGTGCTCACCCGCACCGACGGGGACACCCGCATGCTCCTGCCGAACCATCCTGTTGATGCCAGCCCCGTCCTGTTCGGCGAGCTCAAGGGTATGCGCGGGATTACGGTGGAAGCAGGAGGGTGACCAGTGGGCCATATCGAACTCACTCCCGGGCTGGCCTGCCGCCGCTGCGGGACGGAGCTCTCGATGAGGCCACCGCGCTGACGAACGAGTGGATCACCCGCGTCACCGACCTCCAGATGCAGCACGGCCAGGAGCCGCCATCATCGGCGAAGTGCTCCCCTGAAGCGGGTGTCGCAGGTTCGAATCAGCACCGGCCCCGGACGCGCGAGTGCCTCGCCGTCGGCTACGGCGAGGCACTCGGAACTACTTGTGATCACTGCGCGTTCGGGGATTCGCTCACAGGCCGGAGAAGCGCCACAGCTGCGTGTCCACACCTGTCGGATCCTCCAGTACCGCCCAAGAAAGGGTACCGGGACGGGAATCGAACGGGACGATCGCCTCGCGGGTGGACATGTTGATGATCATGCTGCCACGACTTCCGTCCTCGGATTCGATCCACCACACCTGATCATCCGCGCGATGATTACAAGTGCGCTGCACGACCCGATTGAAATTCGGCCCGACATCACTGACGGCCATGCACTTCTTGGTGTCCTGGTTCTGAATCATGTAACGACTGCCACCCTGGGGCAGGAGGTTCCAGTGACGCCCGCTCGTTTGTTGCGGCACCGCCCAGATCTGGAGCTCGTTACTGTTGTTGTTGCCGTAATCGTGCGGAACCAGCCGGTTTCCCAAGCTGACGTTCTCGATCACCGTCCCCCTCGCTTTTGCCTGCTCTTGCGAGGACTGCTGAGCGGTGGCAGCCCCACCGAGGCTCAGCAGCGACAGAACTGCGACTCCCACCACAGAGGTAATCCTGGTGGCATTGCGAAGCATGGCAGCAACTCCTCATTCATCGACTGTGCCGAATGCAAGGAGATCACTTCGGAGGGAAACATCGGAAGCCTCGCACCGCAGGATCACCCCATGCGATGACATCCTGCTGATCACTCTTGATCGGAGCCCCACTCCCATGGAAGGACACGCCCAAGTGAAGCACTGATACGGTTTTCACACGGAGGGTGATCAATATGCGCGCATGCTCTGCCGTCCGTGCGACAGTGAGCCGATCCGACTCGTTGACAGCAGCATCACCGGGGTGACTTCGGCTTGGCGCTCGCCCGTACACCCCGGCAACCGCTCTCCTGAAGCGGGCGCCGCAGATGCCCACCCGAGCCAAGAACCGCTGGGACGCCACTACGTGGCGTCCCAGCGGTTCCCGCGCCGTTGCCCGAAAAGCCCGAGCGGTCAGAAGACGATCGTCCGGCCCTCGTCACCGGCCTGCGCGGCGGTGCAGCTCACGCCGTGGACCTTGAGCCCTTCGGCGTCGAGCACGGTGATCGCTCCACCCTGATTGCCCAGTCGAAAACCGTCGGTGACGGGCACCTGGAGGGTCTGCCCGGCGGCGATCTCCGGAGCGGGAAAGCTCATCGTGTTCTTCTGGGAATCGGCGAGCTTCCAGCCGTCGAGGGCGACGTCAGCCCCGGAGGCGTTGATCAGCGTGACGGTCTCGTCCTCCTGACCACCACCGGCCGGATTGACCATCGCGGCGACCACCCGCACCGCAGCCGCATCCGGCTCCGGCGCTGGACCGGGCTCCGGCTGCGGCGCTTTGCCCCCGGTCGCGTGCCCGGTGCGGTCGTCGGTGTGCCAGGACTGGCTCTGGAACGCGAGGAAGATGGCCACCCAGCGGTTCTCGGCGGCGAAGTGCAACAGCAGGCCACCGTCCTGCCACACGCCGTCGTCCTCGCTGTACTCCTCGCTGTTGCCCTGGTTCATGTGCACGCTGTGCACGCCGTTGCCCGGCTGAAAGCCGAACACCTCGTCCGCCTGGTCCTCCGGCCCCCACGGCTCACCGAACACGTAGGCGTACGCCGCGGAGTCCTCCTGCGCGCGGCGCACGTAGTGGTCCAGGAAGTCGGCGAGGTCGTTGTCCGGACCATCGGCGTTGGCCGGCACGGGCCGCATCCGCGACCGCTGCACCAGGTTGGCGCGGATGTAGTCCAAGCTCGCCCCGCCCTGCTCCGACGACAGGGCGTTCCACCCCGACCCCGCTTCGGGCAGCTGCGCGGTCAGCGGGTGCTGGAAGTCGTCCGCGGCGAAGTACAACAACTCCCACGGTTTCTGCGCGGACTTGACGTTGACCGCGGCGCGGTAGTTCGTTCCCTCGTCGTCGGTGAGGTGAATCTGGTAGTGCGGCGTGTCATCGGAACTGCCCTCGCGGCGAACGTCCACGACTCGAGCCGTCACGACCCCGTACGAACTCAGCGGCATGCCACTTCACCTCTCCCCCGTCGCATACCCGTCGGAGCGGGCATAGCGCTGATCAGTCTCCCCGAACACGGTGGACTCACCGACCGCTGGGAACAAGGGGTTCGGTGATCATTTGAGGCCCCCGCCCACTGACGGTCATCCGTTCGCGCGACGGCGTTCACGAGGGCTTCAGACCTCCGATCGGCTCGGATCTCGACGGAGTCCGCGCCGACGGAGGAACCCGAGGAATTTCGGGCGGTGCTGCCCCGGCCGGCTGGTGCCGCTGCGGGGCAGCACCAGCCGGTCGGCACGGCCACTCGTCAGAGCGCGCCGTTGCTCCAGGGTCCGGTGACGGCGTAGGTCACGCCGGGTGTCTGCACGTTGAAGAACAGCACGCGCCCGTCCGGGCTGAACGTGGCACCGGCGAGCTCGCTGGTGTTGGGACCGTTCAGGGCGGCGAGGTCGAAGATCTCGCCCTTGGTGGTGACGCCGCGCAGCATGTCGGAGCCGTCACCGTCCTCGCACAGCACCAGCCCGCCGCTGTTGGGCGACACGCAGATGTTGTCGGGGCTCTGCAGCAGCTCCGGATCGGTGGATTCGTAGACCAGGACGAGCTGGCCCCCGGAGTCACCGTTGGGCCGGTACTGCCACACCTGACCCAGGCCCGCGTCGCCGCCACTGGTGGAGTTGATGAAGATCGACCCGTCGCCGTACCAGGCTCCCTCCAGCCGGGCGAACACCGCGCCGCCCTGCTCGCGTCCCTGGTAGAAAACGGCCAGCGAGTCACCGCTGTCCGGGTCCGGGTCGGCGATGTCGACCCACTCGACCGGCAGCGGCTTGCCCGGCCGCTGCCCGAGGCGGGGGTCGGCTCACGGGGGGTGCTGTGGGGCGG
>BCQL01000138.1_pt1 | contig 11571 bp, 9 predicted proteins | sample 1008151 | NCBI WGS metagenome assembly BCQL01 (sample SAMD00035459, study PRJDB4067) | museum specimen metagenome | biome: marine biome; feature: sea shore; material: organic material | host: Otohimella japonica | place: Japan:Kanagawa | collected 1927
GCTTCATGATTAAACCTCCCACCAATAGGTATGCGGGAACTGGACTTTCACCGTAAGGCCGCGATTATCCGTTTCTTCTGGATTGGTGTCTTCCCAACTCAAAATCGCATTGGATTTTTGAGCAACATCTAACGCGATACTCATCCCTAGCCCTGTGCCTTGGCTAATCGCATTCGGGCTGCGATAAAATTTCTCGAACACATGAGGCTTATCTTGCTCATCAATGCCCGGCCCGAAATCGCGAATATACAGCACCGCTTTGCTGCCTTGCTGTACTAATTCAACCTCGATAGTGCTGCCTTTGGGGGAATACTTGATTGAGTTTTCAATGAGATTCGTCAGCATCTGAGTTAATGCGAAGCTGTCGCCTCGAATGTGAAACTTAAGTGATTCGATGTAGCTCAATTCAATGTCTTTATTGAGTGCATTCATCGCCAAGCAACGACTGGTTTGTTTCACTAACTCATTAAAATCAATCTCTGTGGGTTCAATACTTTGGTAACGGTGACGAATCGTCGCGTGGTTCAGAAGCTGCTCAACCGTGCGCTCAAGTACTTCACACGCGCCAGTCACTTTATCCAAATAATCAAGCGTATGACGGTCACTCGCTTTGCTCTTAGCCAGTTCGATTTGGGCTTTAATGCCTGCTATTGGTGTCTTTAACTGGTGTGCAGCCTCGCCGGTAAAGTTCTTAAGGTTGGTTAAGTTCTTATCGAGCTGCGACATAAACACATTGATGGTGTCAACCAAGTGCTCAACCTCTTCAGGAGCGTCGAGGTTGATTGGAGTCAGGTCGAGATTGGAACGCCTTTCCATCTTGTTGTTGATCTCATTAACGGGCTTGAGCACCTTTACAATCAACACGAAAATCACCAACAACGCACTCAGCATCACCCATGTTACTGACAGAAAAGATCCTTTGTTTAACCGCAAAATGGATACCGCTGAAGTACTGACAGGTCCATTTGTTGTCTCACGAATTTGGCCAAAAGTGCATTACTGTATGGGCGGATTGAAAACAGATTTAGGTGGCCGCGTGATAGATGGCCGCACTATGGAACCTATCAGAAAAATGTATGCCATCGGTGAAGCCACTGGCGGTATTCATGGTGAAGCCCGCTTGAGCTCTACGTCATGTCTTGAGTGCTTAGCGATGGGCATCATCGTTTCTGAAACCATTAAATCTGATCTGTAGGCTGAATCACCATGAAAAAATTATTATTACTCGCTTTTGTATCGTCAGCGTTTTTAGCCACCGCCCAGGCGGGAGAGCTTTATACCGTCAAAGGGAAAACCCAAGGCAGAGTGAACCATGAAATGTTGTACCAAGATGGCTGTAATACCTGTCATCAAGGTTCACCAAAAGCGAATACCACAGATGCGGCCTGTGTGGATTGCCACGGCACTGTTGAAACAATTGAAATTGATGAGTCAATTTTGGCAGTACCTGAAGCACATCCGCATAAATCTTTACATTACAACGAAGGGGCAAGCTGTTTAGCCTGCCATAGCGAGCACACTAAAAAAGCACCGATTTGTGCTGATTGTCATCGCACTTGGTTTGAAGAAATGTAAATAAAAAATATAAAAAATTTACGTATATAAAGGGAAATGAGAATGAAAAAAACCGCCAAGTTTATGTTGTCGATGGTGGCCACAGCAGTAGCAATGTCTTCTGTAAATGTCATGGCTGAAGAGCAAGAAGACGGTATTAACATCGGAGGTGCTGTGCGCGTTAATTACGCTTACAGAGACTACGATGAATCAAATAAAGACAAGTTAGGTGAACTTGATTTTGATATGGCTGCAATTAAGTTTGATGGTAAAAAAGGGGATTGGGGCTTAGCCGCTGAATACCGTTTTACATCAGGTAGCAACTACATCAAATACGGTTACGGCTTTTATGATATTGACCCAAATTGGCAACTGCAGTTTGGTATCAACAAAGTGCCTTTTGGTAACCCAGAGTTTATCTCTAACAGCTGGTGGTTTGGCCTACCATACTACCTAGGTTTTGAAGATAACCATGATGTGGGTATTAAAGCGTCTTACGACAATAATGGCTGGAATACTGATATCGCGTTCTACAAAAACCCGGTTTATAGCGCAACTGAAAACAAACGTTATTCAGCTTCGTTATTCAGTGGCGAAATTAATGGCACTGAATACCATAACGAAGAAACTAACGGCTTTAACTTCAGACAAACCTATACCGCAGAGTACGAAGGTGGTTCGACAACATTTGGCGGTTCAGCTCAATATGGTCAGATCTATAACAGTGAAACAGGCAACATGGGCGACCGTTATGCTGTAGCACTGCATTTAGACAGCACCTATAAAGGATGGAACCTACAGTTACAAGCCATGCAATACGAGTATGACGCTGCCGATTCGGCTGATGACAATAAAATCGGTATCGCAGTGGTTAGCTGGCAATACGAAATTGCCTCAAAAGGCCAAGCATACAGCGCTAACATAGCTAAAACTTTCGCCACTGACTTTGGTAGCGTGAAGTGTTACAACGACTTCGGTTTAATGACCCCTGACGTTGCTGACGACAGCTATGACAACAGCATGCAAAACGTGACAGGTTGTGCTATCGCAGCTGGAGCCACCTACACTATGGTTGACTTCATCTTAGGTAAAAACATGACCTTCTCAACGGCAAATAATGACCATGTTGGTTTACCAGAAATCGGAGATGACTGGGACAAACGTATCAACATTAACTTTGGTTATTACTTCTAAGTCATGACTTCTGGCCATTAACGCCAGTGTAACGACAATATACTGAGTATCAGCAAAACACTTTCATACTCCCACGTTTTGCTGGTGCTCTTTCTATTAACCAACCGTTTTAAGTGACCACTTGTTGTCATCACTTTTTACTGGGCTCATTTCGTTCCAACACGCTAACTATGAATAAACGGATTATTGTCACACCTTTGTGTGCCTGTTTAGCTTTTTGCGCACCATTTTCAGAGGCAATGGAAGTTGAACTGGGTGGTTTTCTTAAAATGAATGCACGCCATGTTAACGGTGATATTGCGTTCCAAGACAGCTGGACCGGAGGCGGCTCGGTATCTGAACCAACTCAACGTACACAATTTAGCGCCCAAGAAAGTCGCTTAAACCTTGGCGTGTCGTCTAATGATGTTCGTGGCTTTATTGAGATTGACTTTGTAGGCTCATCTCAAGGTAATGCCATTATCTCTAACTCATACAGCCCGAGATTAAGGCATGCTTTTATTGAATACCAAGATGTCGTTGCAGGACAAACTTGGTCGACATTAGTCAATACGTCAGCTTTTGCAGAAACCGCAGATCTTGGTGGCCCACTCGTTGGTCAAGCCATGGTGCGCCAGGCTTTAGTACGTTATACCTTTAATAATTGGCAATTTGCACTTGAAAACCCTTATACCTATGGCACTAATCCAGGTTCATCGCTTAATGATGAGCCAGACTGGATTGACACTCGCAATGATTATGTACCTGATTTTATTGTGCGTTATAACACGAAAGGCGATTGGGGTAATGTTTCAGCCTCTGGTGTTATTCGCTACTTAGACCCAGATCAGACCCAGCAAGTCAGCACTGGAATGTCAGTTGCAGGCAAACTGCGTACATTCGGCAAAGACGATTTACGTATTCAATTGCACTATGGCAACTTAGGCCGCTATGTGGGTACCGATGCTGCAAAAGACATAATCGAAGGCGAATTAGAAACCACCTTGTCAGCCATGGCAGCTTATCGTCACTTTTGGGATCACAACTGGCGTACTAGCCTGTTTATCGGTCATACCGCTACCGAAGTACAACGCAGCCGACGGACCCATGTGGGCGTGAATTTATTCACTAACCTAACACCCGAACTCAGTGTCGGTGTCGAGGTGGGCCAATATGCCATCAATGACAAAGCTAGGTTAGAAAGCACTGAGCTTGTTGAAAACGGTCAATCGCAATACTTGCAGCTCAGTATGCAATTTTCTTTTCAATAATTAAGTCTTGCTGTAATTAACAAAATAATAAAATCATTAACGTGTTTTTTTATTATTTGTAAACATAAAACCCAATTAAATAGATTATTTGAAGATATTCTCAATTAATAAAAAATCGCGATAGCTGTCACGAATAAAATTGTCACTGAAAAAGGTACGTGATCTATTTCACCTTTAATTTACCTTTTTGTATTTATAGTAAAAACATATTAATAAAAAACGAATTTAACATTCAAATATCACAGTTCTAAATAGGATTAACAATGAAATTAAAGATGATTTTTGGTATTGCTGCGCTAGCATCAACAGCTGCTGTTGCACAAGGTCCTCAATGTAACCATGCACAGCTCCCTTACCAACAAATGACACCAGTCCCATTTGACAGCAGTGTGCATGCACCACAAGACACGATGCCAGTGCAATGTAGTAACCCAGAAATTGAAGCATACATTGCCGATTGGGAAGCGGGTAAAATTGACTTTAATACTATTCAAGCAAATGACAGCATCGCTAAAGATCAACGTTTTTGTAAAACATTGGATGATGAAGGTAACGTACTTGAAGCAAAAAACTGCGACGTAGCGAACTCTCCAGTGGGTTACATCTGGAAAGATCTAGCAGACTCGCCAATGGTTATTGGTATTACTAATGGTGGTAAATCTGATCATGAGCCTCACTTCCACGGACAACCTGAATGTTACTACGTGGTCAACGGCGGTAGTAAAACATTAGCTCAAAATACGTTCCAACCATTAAAGAAAGGACAGTACTTTTATATTCCGGGTAATGCCATCCATAACACTCCAATCCTTGATGATGAAGGGCTTGGTGTATTCTACTGGTACCCAAACAATGCTAACTTTAATGGTTTCAAATATTACTGGCGTCGTGATGTGAAAAACCTTCACGCTGCAGAAGAAGCATTTGATCGTGTTGATGAAATTCGTAAGCGCGATCTTAACTTAGGCCCATATGGCACTAACGAAGCATTCTTTAAAAAATAATTAAATCGTCAATATAAAATAGGCCAGCTTATATATCCTAAGTTGGTCTATTATTTATATTTGGCCGTTACATTCTCTTATATAAAACTCGTTCAACAACTTGTCCCCAAAATAATATCTCACAGTCTTAAAACCAAGCGCCTTAAATATAAATTCAACAAGGATTAACTTTACCCCTTGTTATTAAATAAAAGCATTCAGCTCTAAAATTCAAGTCGCTGTAATCACTATTAATAATATACTCACTAGCAATTGGTTATATCAGCTAATCCATTTTTTTAATAAGTAAACTCCCATTGACTCGCCACCACTTTCATCTTGAAGTAGAACCCCTTTAGCGCATTTGCTAGAATCCCTCGATTATTGATGGCAACTGTATCGGCTGCCTGACTTTGCGGCTATGTATAACTCAAAAGCTTACTAAGGGCTTGTGTTATGGCTATGCTAGAAAAGCAGCAAAGTTTTATTATTCAAAGGCAGGCTATGACCGTACTTCTAATGACCCCACCCATGACTCAGCTAAATACGCCTTATCCAGCGACGGCCTATTTAACCGGGTTCCTTCGCTCTCAGGGCTATGAAGCGGTGCAACGAGATCCTGCCATTGAGCTGTTTTTAGAAATGATGACCGCCCCTGCGCTGGAAATTATTCGTCAACATGTAGAAGCAAATTTCGAGCATTTTGAAGACGATGAACTCCCACCTGCAGTACATGCATTTTTAGCAGAATTTGAACGTTATCATCAGTGTGTTGAAGCTGCGATCCGTTTTTTACAAGGCAAAGATCCTAGTTTAGCGCTACGGATCAACTCACGACGATTTTTACCTGAAGGCCCAGCTTTTGATGCCATTGCGCAGATGGAAGCCGTTTCTGGCGATGTTCTCCAAGCAGCCTTTGGTAACTTAGGCGTACAAGATAAAGCCAAGTATTTAGCCACGTTATTTATAAATGATCTTTCCAATGTCATTACTCAAGGGGTTGATCCTTACTTTGAAGTCAGCCGCTATGGCGAGCAACTTGCTGCAGCGAATCCAAGCTTTGATAACCTCTACGACACCTTAATGGATGAGCCCACTTTCAGCTCAGAGATTCTAGAACAACTGGTTGAGCATTATCTTGAAGATACTCAGCCAAGTGTGGTTGCATTAACGGTGCCTTTTCCAGGCAATATGCTTGGTGCACTGCGTATTGCGCAAACCTGTAAAGCCATTAACCCTGAGTTACCAGTCGTACTTGGTGGCGGCTTTATTAATACAGAGCTACGTGCTCTGAAAGATCCTCGTGTATTTGAATTTGTAGATTTTATTTGTCTTGATGATGGCGAGCGCCCTTTTCTGACCTTACTTGAATATTTTCAAGGTCAGCGGGAAGTCGACGATTTAGTCCGAACGTATTTTCTCGCAGAAAATGAGCATGGTCATCCGTATGTGCATTTTAACGAAAATACTGCCTTGCACGATATTCCACAAGTCGATGTGGGCGCGCCAATTTATGATGGCCTCCCCTTAGATGAATACTTGTCTTTGTGCGAAATGCTTAACCCGATGCACCGAATTTGGAGTGATGGACGTTGGAACAAGTTAACCATTGCCCACGGTTGCTACTGGCGTAAATGTAGTTTTTGCGATGTCAGTCTCGACTACATCGATCGCTACGATACTGCAGGCGCTGATATTTTAGTGGATCGCATCGAACAGTTAATTGAAGAAACAGGCCAAACAGGATTTCACTTTGTTGATGAAGCCCTGCCACCAAAAACCTTATTTGCATTTGCCAAACGCCTTATTGAACGAAATGTAGTGATCAGTTGGTGGGGTAATATTCGCTTTGAAAGAACCTTTAGCCAAGCTCGCTGCCAATTACTGGCCGACTCTGGTTGTATTGCTGTGAGCGGCGGCTTAGAAGTAGCATCAGACAGACTACTAAAACTCATGAAGAAAGGTGTCAGTGTTGAACGAGTTGCACAAGTCACGAAAGCATTTAGCGATGCAGGCATTATGGTGCACGCCTATCTCATGTATGGCTTTCCTACACAAACCGAACAAGAAACCGTTGATTCGCTCGAAATGGTTCGTCAAATGATGGCCCAAGGTTGTTTTCAATCGGCGTACTGGCATCGTTTTGTCGCAACAGTCCACAGCCCTATCGGTATGAACCCAGACCAATTTGGAATTACATTGGCCGAACGGCCTGAAATTTTGTTTGCCGAAAATGATGTCGAGTTTACAGACCCAACCAATACCGATCATGAAATGCTAGGTGAAGGCTTACGAAAGGCTATTTACAACTACATGCATGGTATTGGTTTTGATCAGCCAATGAGTTTTTGGTTTGATCAACCTGTGGCAAAAACTCAAATGAAAAAAGATTTAATCTCAAAGGCTATCAGTAACTTTATTGACAGCAACCAAGCTTAACTGCTGCTAAAGCGCAGTTAATTTACCAAAGCTAACTATAAAAATGGCCACTTTCTTGTTCCAGAAGAAAGTGGCCTCGCACATTGATAAAAGTAAAAGGATGAAGTAATACCGTTAACAATTGCACTGGTCTTACATTTGTCTTAAATAAACGTGTTCGGCATAACCAATTTAACTTGTTCCAGAAGTCATATTGCACCTCACACTATGTACACAGCTATTGGCATTTAAAGGATGAGTAAAAATGCCAATAGCCCGTACTTGGTTTACCTTGCTAATTACCCATTAATACTCGTAATTAAACTGTAAGGTAAATTCTGTTCCTGGCTCTTTTGCATATACCACCACATCTTGCTGGTCGTACTCTGTTGTTTCACCAAGGATATTCTTCACTTTAAATTTCACTCCAAAACTTTCTGTAGGTAAGAAGCTGTAAGTAAAATCTAAGCTGTGGAAAGGTTGCTCGTAGACATCATCTAACCCACCACGACCACCGTAGGCAATACGCTCTCCAAATACGTTATAAACCAGTGTGGCACTGTGAGATTCATCGGGAGAATCAAAGCTTAATTGCATGTTAGCAACCCACTCTGAATGGCCTGTCATACGGCGCTTATTGTTGGTTGGGTCAATTTCACCATTACCTAGAATTTCAATTTCTGAATCACTTAAGGTCACGTTACCAGCCACAAAGAAGTCTTCCCAGAATCCACCTTCACGACCAATAAAGCCAAGGTCATGTAAGAACTCTGTTTCAATACCGTATATGACACCCGATTCTGCGTTATAAAACTTAAGCTGACGACCCGCTTCTGAAATGCGTTGAATCGCTTCAATCGGCGCATCAACGTCTTTATAGAAACCACCAACACTTAAGTTAGCACCGTCATCTGAGTAGTATTCCCAACGTAAATCTAAGTTGTAGATATCTGAACTTTCTAGCTCTGGGTTACCAAAGAAATCGAATCCAGTCACTGGATCTTGGAATCGAACTGGCGCCACTTCACGTAAATCAGGACGAACTAATGTTTTACTCGCCCCGAGACGCCACTGGCTTTGATCTGATGACTTCCACGTTAACGACATCGACGGGAACCATCCATCTTCTGCTATCGCATAATCTTCAATGTCATAACGACCGCTTTCATCAGAGATTTCGCCATCTGGAGTTAATGGTAGAGTGACACGACGGAAGTCTTCATAACGCACACCCGCAACAAAGCGCCATACATCATCAAAGTCAAAATCAAAGTTAACGAAACCAGCATCAATCATTTCTGCTGCGACATAGTCTTCGGTATCGGTCGATGCGTCTTTTAATTCTAAATCTAATGTATCGTTAGCGATGTTTTCATCTGAGAAAATCTTGTCAAAATCACTCGATAAAATGTCGCCATTAGGATCTGTTGGGCTTAAGCCCACATCGAAACCTAAACGGGTCGCATAGCTTTCACGAGTACGTTCAAAGTATTCGTAACCACCGCTAATTTTAAGGATATTTGCATCACCAAATTCAATCGGCAATGCTAAGTCGATTTTGTAATTTTCAGTATTATCATCAAGACGACTATAGACATACTTTGGCGCATCTTGTGTATTCAAGTTACGACTTGTCATGTTGTTAGCATCGTCAAAAACAACGTTGTAAGTGTAAGACAGCTCGTTAGGTGCATAACGCTTTGAGCTGGCATTGGAATACATCCAATTGGCTTCTAAATCCCACAGGTACTCAAAGAAGTGCGTCCCTTTAATTTGATTACTGATAAGGTTACGCTCTTCATAAGACACATCATAAACCTGCAGTGCGTTAGGCTCTGAAATGGTATCGATGGTTTCTTCGATGGCCACTGACACGTCATCTGAGGTATCACGTAAGTAAGTTGAGAAGGTTTCAATTTTATGGTCGTAGCCAATTTCTAAACCTAAGTTCAACATGCCTGACATCTGCACAATTGAGTCAGTTCCCATCACATCTTTAGCGTTTTCGATTTGAACGTTATCAGCATCACCCGCTAGTTCAACTTCGGTTTTGGTGTAGTTTTCTGCTTGTTCTTTATAAGACACAGCTGTCATGGCACCAAAAATAATATCGTCAGTGATATCCCAGCGATCACCAATGGCGATGTTTCCGCGTAACCCAGGATCTGTGCCTTCGGTGTATACCGTCATATCACGGTACATATCACTGGCTAAACCACGGTTAATCGCTTGCGCTTCAGGAAAGGTAACGGTGCCATTTGAGCCGGTCACGATATCAATTGGACTAATGCCGCCATACATATTAGTGACATCATTAATGCTATTTGGCATGGCGCGTGTGCCGTCGTCTTGACCCAACCAATCATCGCCGCCACCGTTATAGGTATATGTGTCATCTGAATCATTAGTGTTGTAACGACCACCGATTGATGCTTTGAAGAAAAAGTCAGCCGGGATAGATTTAGTTCGAATATCAACATGTCCACCACCAAAAGCAGCTGGCGTACTTGCGGTACTCGCTTTTTGAACCGACAGTGATTCAATAATCGACGCTGGAAACATATCCAGCGGAACCACGTTACGAGTAGGGTCTGGTGATGGTACAACCGCACCATTTAAAGAAGTACTTGAATAGCGTTCACCTAAACCACGTACATAAATAAACTTGCCATCTTTCAGGGTTAATCCTGTTACACGACGAAGCGCCGCTGCGGCGTCACTGTCACCAGTTCGGGAAATTTGTTCAGATCCCATGATGTCCACAACCGTTGGCTGTTCACGGCGTTCTTCAACAGCAGCTGACGCAGAGGTACGTAAACGACCAGTAACAGCAATAACTTCAATTGGGAAATCTTCACCTGCATCAACTTCAGGTGTTTCTTCCGAGTAAGCAGGCAATGTTGTAAAAAGTGAAGCTGCTGAAATAGCAGTTACAACAGCTAGGCTTAGCTTGTTAGCGATAAAACTCGGCTTGGTTTTCATAGCGTTTTTCAATCCTGTCCACAGTTCAGGTAGCGCCATCTCGATATCGCTTTGACTCTTATGTCTACGGTATCAATGGCAGATAAGAAACTTATTAATTCATTGGTCAAACTTTAAAAAGCGCTCAGTAATTGAGTCTTACTGAGCGCTTATGCAACATCAGGGAGGTGCTCCCTGATGTTTAGGGCTTAGCAAGTAACCTCTTTAGTTACTTGATAAATGCCCAACCTTCACGCCAGTCAGTTTGACCGTCGAATGCACCGATGTAGTCAGTTGATTCGAAGAAACTGTCTTCAGTACTCATATCCAAACCAGTACCCAGTAATACAGTGTCAGTACCTGCTGGCATGCCATCTGTTAATGTTACTGCTTGTGCTGAGTTACCCGTTTGAGCAAGGAACCATGCTTCTGTATCAACAGCATCCGTTGTGGCTGCATTATCAGAGCTGTACTTGAATGGCTCGTTACAATCGATAACTGAGTGAGAAATCATTAATGACCCATCATTAACATTGTCCACAAGACCTGCATAAGTCCCGTCTAGCTCTAGACACTCACCCGACTCAGTATCAGAGGTTGACCCTTTACGACCTTGAATCAATAAGTTGTGAATTGAAGCTGCCGTTGCAACACGAAGGATAATGCCTTCACCTTTGTCGCCACTGGCATTTTCAATATCGGTACCAGGCAGAATCGTCACGTTAGAAATAGTAGGATTTGAAACCGGCGTATCGTCAGCGCCTTTGTGGCTATCGCCTTCAAAGCCACGGTTAGCTTGACCATCTTCATGAGTGATATACACGTATTGTGCTTTACCCTGCCAGCCATTAGTCCAATCTAAGCTGTCATCGAAGTTGTCGGTTAGGTAAACATATTTAAGATTGACCGCACCACCCCAGAACTCGACACCATCATCGCCATTCGCATGAACTTGAATGTGGTCTACTTGCGTGCCACTGCCCACTGCTGCGAACGAGATGCCGTTCATTTCTTGGGTGATAGGGATGTGGATTTTGCTCCTTCGAACATTAGCATGACCTAGTAGTTCTTGAATGGTTCGAATGTTTGTTCAGGATTCTAGCAGATGAGTGGCAAAGGAGTTCCTAAAGACATGGGATGTGATGCGTTTTTGAATCCCTGACCTTTTTGCGACTGGGCGAAGGGCATTATTTCTCAGGCGCTGGTGTTCA
>BCQL01000139.1_pt1 | contig 11510 bp, 10 predicted proteins | sample 1008151 | NCBI WGS metagenome assembly BCQL01 (sample SAMD00035459, study PRJDB4067) | museum specimen metagenome | biome: marine biome; feature: sea shore; material: organic material | host: Otohimella japonica | place: Japan:Kanagawa | collected 1927
ATTCAAAAGTGCTTGATTTTGCAAAAAATACTTATGGCACAGGTTGTTTCTTATTAATGAATACAGGCCAGAAAGCCGTATCATCAACTCATGGCTTATTAACCACTGTAGCAATTGGTGGAGACTTATCGGTAAATTATGCATTAGAAGGCTCAGTGTTTATGGGCGGTGCTGTGATCCAATGGCTTCGTGATGAAATGGGCTTGATTCAGGATGCACAAGACACGGAATATTTTGCTAATAAAGTGGAAGATACCAATGGAGTGTATTTGGTACCTGCATTTGTTGGTTTAGGAGCACCTTATTGGGAACCTGATGCTCGTGGCGCGATTGTCGGTCTGACACGTGGCGTTAACCGCAGTCATATTATCCGTGCAGCATTAGAGGCGATAGCCTATCAAAGCCAAGATTTACTTGCAGCGATGAGCCAAGATTCGGGAGTCCCGTTGACTCAAGTTCGCGTCGATGGCGGTGCAGTTGCAAACGATTTCTTAATGCAGTTTCAAGCTGATATTAGTGATGTGGATGTGATTCGACCTCAGGTTACAGAAACTACGGCGATGGGGGCTGCATTTTTGGCTGGGCTTGCTGTTGGTTTTTGGCAATCAACTGTTGAACTTAATAATATCGCAGCGGCCGATAAAACGTTCTTTGCATCGATGGAAGCCGATGTACGCAATCGTTTATATTCAGGTTGGAAAAAAGCTGTCCAACAAACAGTTTAATGGTGAAGTTTACACTTCTATATCGATATGTCTTGCAGGTGATTTAGTATCTGCGGGTTGAGCTTGGTTTGTATTAGGACGTGATATAGCTGCATTTGGGATTGATGTGTTTGGTGGCAATTGCGATTGCGGCGCTTCATGACTATCAGCATCTAAGGCATTACTGTTGCTTACCTTTTTGACATCTCGTTTAAAACTACCCACTTGCTTTGGTGGTGTTGCTGTTATGGCATATATGGTGTCTAAGCTCATGATGGCCTCCTCATGGTTGTCGATAAATGATGGATCTAAGTCGATTCATATACTATATCGGCAATCTTTGGTTAGTATTTAGACAATTTAAGTATAACTTTGTTTCATCTTTCTTGGTATTTTCCCTTTTGCGTATACGCAATGGTCATTTTTGACTCACATGTGCTGCTCTGTTTTATATATCATTCAATACAACAAAATGCGCTGGTTAACGGCAATCATTATTGCCAGTCAGTTATCGACATCATGTTTTCGGTGGATTTTTATTTTTATTTTGCCTGTAAGATCGACCCTATTTGTTATTTTTATATGAAAATGGTCACAATTTGGATCAAATCCCCCACATTCTTTACTGAGATGAACGCTGTTATGTCTATGGTTTCGTTCATTTACCCATCTAAAAACCACTTTTATCCACTCGCTTATCATTAATTAAAATTTGCTGCGAACCCGCTTCAGAACTGGATTTAATTAATGTTGTCATCCCTTGACAATACTTGTGTTGTGTCCCTAAACTTAAGGGTTGTGGGGAATTGTGGATATTTGTGGGAAATTTAATAACAAATTATAGGATTTGATGACCGTGTTTCGGGGTGCCAGTGCAATAAATATGGATGCAAAAGGACGGATCGCTATTCCAATGCGATACCGAGAATCCTTGCGCGCCGAGCACGAAGGCATTGTGGTTATCACCGTTGATATTCAATCACACTGTTTACTGATCTATCCGATCCATGAATGGGAATTGATTGAAGCCAAGTTATTACAATTGTCTGACACAGATAAAGTCGAACGTTCTATGAAACGTAGATTACTCGGTCACGCTCACGAATGTGAGTTGGATGGCAATGGACGTGCGCTTGTTCCACCTGCATTAAGACAATACGCCAGCTTACAAAAGAAAACGATGTTGGTGGGTCTACTCAATAAATTTGAATTATGGGATGAAGCTGCTTGGCAACAACAGATGGATGAAAGCCATGAGTTGATTCAAGCAGAAGATCTCGCAAACCATGAAAGATTAGCTAATTTTTCATTATAAATAACCCAATTAAGAAGAGTCTAATGAGCCAAGAATTTGCCCATTTATCTGTACTACTAAAAGAAACCGTTGATGGTTTAAATATCCATGAAGATGGCATCTATATCGATGGCACTTTTGGGCGTGGTGGTCATTCTAGGCATGTATTAAGTCAACTTGGTGACAATGGACGTCTAATTGCGATCGATCGTGATCCCCAAGCTATTGAAGCGGCAAAGCAATTTGCTGACGATCCTCGCTTTCAGATTGTTCACGGAGGTTTTGGCCAATTGGCTGACTACGTTACTGAGCTCGGGCTTAAAGGCAAAATTGACGGTGTGTTATTGGACTTAGGCGTGTCATCGCCTCAGTTAGATGATGCTGAACGTGGTTTTAGTTTTTTACGCGATGGTCCACTAGATATGCGAATGGATAACAGCCAAGGTCAAACGGCTGCTGAGTGGATCGCTAAAGCAGAAATTGAAGATATGGCTTGGGTTTTTAAAACCTACGGCGAAGAGAAAAATGCGCGTCATATTGCCCGATGTATTGCTGCTGACCGTGAAGAAACTCCTTTTTTACGCACAAAAGATTTAGCCGATCTAATTGCTCGAATTACTAAAAATAAAGAGCGTAATAAGCATCCAGCGACACGTGTTTTTCAAGCTATTCGTATTTATATCAACAGTGAGCTTGAGCAAATTGAGCAAGCGTTAGAAGGCGCAGTTTCAGTATTGGCGCCAGAAGGCCGCTTATCGGTGATCAGTTTCCATTCTTTAGAAGACAGAATGGTAAAACGTTTTATTCGTAAAAATAGCCAAGGTGAAAGCGTGCCACACGGGCTACCGATAACAGAAGCGGAAATAAATAAATCGAGAAAGCTAAAAGCGATTGGCAAAGCAATGAAGCCGTCGGATGTTGAAATTGAGCAGAATCCACGAGCACGAAGCTCGGTGTTACGCGTTGCTCAACGTCTTGATTATTAATTATTGAGCACAGCGACATCATAAAGAGGTTAATTTGGGACAATCATCAATAAAATTATCACGCATTGTGATTGCCGATATCTGGCGACATAAGTGGATTTTATTATTGTCGATGGTGGTGTTAGCCAATGCGGTAGGGGTGGTTTATACCAGCCATGCCACGCGTAAGTTGACCTCGCAGTTAGATCAGCTTTTACAAGAGCGGGATCGTTTAGATATCGAGTGGCGCAATTTGTTACTCGAAGAGCAATCTAAGTCTGAGCATAGCCGTGTTACTCGTATTGCTACTAAAGATTTAAAAATGGTTCGACCCTTACCTAAAGAAGAAGTGGTTATCAGGCTGCAATAACAGAAAAGGAATGATTGAGTCAGTAAAATGAGCAGACAAGCAAAACGTAAGTTAAATCCAGAGTTAATTCCATGGCGATTATTCGTAGTGGTAGGCTTTGTTTTGCTTTTATTTACGGCCTTGATTGCTCGAGCGGCTTACATTCAGATTATTGAACCAGATAAATTGCGTCACGAAAGTGATATGCGAACCCTTCGTACCAGCAGTAACCAAGTGCAACGTGGCTTAATCACTGACCGTAACGGCGAAATGCTTGCGGTGAGTGTGCCTGTGCGTGCAGTGTGGGCAGACCCTAAAGTGTCGCACGACAAAGAAGCATTTAAAGATATGCGCCGCTGGCAAGCCCTTGCAGATGTATTGCATTTACCTGTTGAAAGCATTGTAGGCAAAGTGCAGCGAGATCCTAAACGCCGCTTTATCTATTTAAAACGTCAAGTGACTCCTGCAGTTGCTGAATATATTAAGCAGCTAAAAATTGCTGGTATTTATTTAAAATCCGAATCTCGTCGTTACTATCCTGCTGGTGAAACTGCAGCGCAATTAGTTGGTTTGACGAATATTGATGATGTCGGCATTGAAGGTATTGAAAATGCTTACGATAGCTGGCTTACAGGCACGCCTTCTAAGCAAAAAGTACGTAAATCTCGAGATGGTAAAGTCGTCCAACGTCTAGATATTGTTGAAGAGGGTGAAAGCTCAAATGATTTAGTGTTGAGTATTGACCAGCGAATTCAGCAGCTTGCTTACCGTGAGTTAAAACGCACAACAGAAATTAACCAAGCAACGTCAGGTTCAGTGGTGGTGCTTGATGTTCATACTGGTGAAGTGTTAGCGATGGTGAATACACCATCTTACAATCCTAATTCTCGAGAAAACCTACAATCGTATCGAATGCGTAACCGTGCATTAACCGATACGTTTGAGCCTGGTTCAACAGTAAAACCGTTTGTGGTTGCTGCAGCATTAGAGGCTGGCACAATTGAACGTAATGATTTAATTAAAACCTCACCGGGCTGGATGCGAGTGGGTGGTCGTCAGGTACGTGACCCGATTAATTATGGCGACATGACTTTAGATAAAATCTTAGTGAAATCCAGTAACGTAGGTATCAGTAAGGTATCGCTATCGATGCCAGTGCAAGAGTTATTGGGTACATACCAGTCAATGGGGTTAGGTAATTATTCTGGCATTAATCTCGCGGGTGAAAGTGCCGGATTGATTCATGATCGTCGCCGCTGGTCTGATTTTGAAAGAGCCACTCTTTCATACGGTTACGGCTTAACCGCTACGCCACTACAGTTAGCACGAATGTATGCCACCCTAGGAAGCGGTGGTGTGCTTTATCCTGTTTCGGTGTTAAAACTCAAGCAAGCCCCTCGTGGTGAGCAGGTTATTTCTGAGCAAACAGCCAAAGATGTCATGGAAATGATGCTGGGTGTGACTGAAAAGGGTGGCACTGCGACCCAGGCGCATATTGATGGCTATCCAATTGCAGGTAAAACAGGAACCAGTCGTAAATCAATTGCTGGTGGTTATGGTGATGATTATGTGTCGCTATTTGCCGGTGTCGCGCCAGTTCATAACCCTCGCTTAGCGATATCTATCGTGGTTAACGAGCCAAAAGGCGATCGTTACCATGGTGGTGATGTTGCAGGCCCAGCATTTGCAAAAATCATGTCTGGAGCATTACAGATGCTCAACGTAGAGCCATTGAATGAGAAAGAAAAAGTGGAATTAGCTGCCATTGCTAGGAGGGCTGAATAATGCTTCTTAGTGATTTGCTTGCTCCTTGGTTTCATTATGCCGGTCGTGAGAACGTGGCCTCGATGACATTAGATAGTCGTCAAATTAAACCAGGCAGTTTGTTTGTTGCATTACCAGGCCATCAAGTTGATGGCCGTCAATTTATTGATAAATCCATAGACTCTGGTGCGATAGGTGCGCTTATTCATACCGATAATCCGGATGAGCATGGCAAAGTTGAACATCATGATACTGGCGCAGTATTAGTCTACTTTTTTCAGTTAAGTCGTCAGTTATCGGCAGTCGCAGCACAGCTTTACCCGGTTCAAGGGCAAGCAATGTCAATTATTGGCGTAACTGGAACAAATGGTAAAACATCAGTTAGCCAGCTAATTGCACAGCTCGTTACCCTCAAACAGCAAAAAGCTGCGGTGATGGGGACACTAGGCAACGGTGTGTGGGGACAGTTAGTTGATAGCGGTAATACCACGGCTGATGCGATAACGATAATTGAGCAAATTAGTGCTTTTCAGCAGCAAAATGTGTCAGCGTGTGCCATTGAAGTATCTAGTCATGGCCTGGTACAAGGCCGAGTGGAGGCCGTTCCTTTTGATACGGCAGTGTTTACTAATCTTAGCCGTGACCATTTAGATTATCATGGTGACATGGATGCGTACGGCGCAGCCAAAAAGCGTTTATTCACATTTCCATGTGTTAAGCATGGCTTACTCAACTTAGACGATGCCGTTGGCTCGCAATGGTATGCTGAATTCGATTCCCAAACTATGTTTGGCTTTAGTACAAAAGTACCTGTGACTTCACAAGATATTGAAACGCAGCAATTAGCGCGGTTTTATACGGATAATATGCAGTTTAATGATGCAGGTGTTAGTTGCGACTTTTATTACCCTTCAAATGTCAATGATCAGCAATCAGAATTAATTAAAGCCAAGTTAACATCGCCACTGCTTGGTGATTTTAACTTATCAAATCTTGTTGCAGCGATAAGCGCACTTTTCTTACAGCAATCTAGCCCTAATCGTGACTCAATGAATGAGTTATTGGGGCTTGTGCCATTGCTCACCCCAGTAGCGGGTCGTATGGAGCGCTTTAATCAGCAAGATGGCCCAACTTTGGTCGTTGATTACGCTCATACACCAGATGCTATTGAGCAAGCGTTAAAAGCATTAAGAATCCATTGTCATGGTACTTTGTGGTGTGTTTTTGGTTGCGGTGGTGATAGAGATACAGGTAAGCGTCCATTAATGGCTCAAGCGGCTGAGCATTACGCAGATAAGGTCATGGTGACAAGTGATAATGCGCGTAGTGAAGACCCTATGACCATTATCAATGATGTTGTCGCTGGTCTAAATAAGCCCGAGCTTGCTTTGACAGAAATTGACAGAATCACAGCCATTAAGAAAGTCGCTACATTAGCGAAAGCAGGTGACATTGTTTTGCTAGCAGGTAAGGGGCATGAGACTTATCAAGAAGTGTCGGGTAAAAGAATTGATTATGATGAGCGTGCGCTAGCTATGCAATTAACGGGCTGTGACACTATGACCAGTGTTAGCGAACAAAAGGGGCGCCTATGATCCCTATTCAATTATCCAACTTAGCACGTGAGTTAAATGCCACGTTAGTCGGCGCTGACATAGAAATTAATGATGTCACAAGCGACAGCCGTAAGATGGCTGAAAGCAGTTTATTTGTTGCATTAAAAGGCCTGCGTTTTGATGGGCATCAATTTGCGTCAACCGCGATTGAAAATGGTGCGCAAGCGTTATTAGTCGAGCATGAACTTGCTGTTAATGTACCTCAATTAATTGTGAGTAACACGCAAAAGGCAATGGGCGCTATCGGTGCGTATGTTCGTCAACAAGTGTCGCCAATTGCGGTAGCATTAACTGGGTCAAATGGTAAAACGACTGTGAAAGAAATGGTTGCGACGATTTTATCGCAGCACCATAACGTGCTTTACACTGCGGGAAATTTTAATAATGAAATTGGTGTGCCGTTAACCTTACTCAGATTAGAGCATCAACATGAATTTGGTGTGTTTGAGTTAGGGGCAAATCATCTGGGTGAAATTAATTATACTTCATCTTTAGTGACGCCTCAGGTGGCGTTAGTCAATAATGTTGGCCGTGCTCATCTTGAAGGTTTTGGCTCGATTGAAGGTGTTGCTAAGGCCAAGTCTGAAATCTTCAATCATTTGCAAAAAGATGGCGTAGCAATCATAAATGCTGACGATCAATTCTCATCATTTATGATGGATAAAACTGCCGAATTTACGCAACTTAGATTTTCGATATCAGCAGAGAATGAAGCTGATATTAAGGCGTTAGATATCGTCGCTGATAACAGCGGATGTTATCAATTTAGCCTAGAGTACCTTGGAAAATCACACCTTGTACATCTTCCATTAGCAGGCTTGCACCAAGTCAGTAATGCTTTAGCTGCTACCGCTATTTGTATTGCGCTTAACATCCCCGTTTCTGACATTGTGACAGGGCTTAGCCAGTTGTCACCAGTGAAAGGGAGAATGGTGCCGCATAACTTAGGCAGAGTATTATTAGTTGATGATAGTTATAACGCTAACCCAACTTCTGTCGATGCCGCAATGAATTGGCTTAAACAAACTCGAGGTTTTCAGTGTTTAGTGCTGGGAGATTTAGGTGAATTAGGTGACAATAGCGCCCTTTTGCATGCGGAAGTTGGTAAACAGGCCAAAAAAGCTGACATCGATGCCTTGTTTTGTTGTGGTCAACTGACTGAATCAACAAGTAAAGCGTTTGGAAGCGAGCATTATGAGGATACTAAATCCTTAGCAAAAGCGTTAATTGAAAAAATAAATCAGTTACCTGGTGAGGTAACCATTTTAGTAAAAGGTTCTCGAAGTGCAGCGATGGAAACTGTAGTCGAAGAGTTGTTAGAAGCCAATAGGCGTGGGGAGTTTGTTTAGATGCTGGCTTATTTAGCTGAGTATTTAACCCAGTTTTACAGTGGGTTTAATGTTTTTTCATATGTGACTTTTAGAGCCATTCTTGGCCTGATGACAGGTCTTATCTTTAGTTTATGGTTTGGTCCGAAACTGATTGAGCGATTGCAGTTGATGCAAATTGGTCAAGTTGTCAGAAATGATGGCCCTGAATCACATTTTAGTAAGCGTGGAACACCTACAATGGGTGGTTTACTGATACTTGCTGGTATTTTTGTCAGTGTTTTATTGTGGGGTGACCTATCGAATCGATACGTCATTGTCATGTTATTTGTACTTGGAACATTTGGCGGTATTGGCTTTCTTGATGACTATCTAAAAGTGGTTAAAAAGGATTCCAAAGGTCTTATTGCACGTTGGAAATATGCTTCGCAATCTATCGCAGCCTTGGTCGTTGCGTTTTATTTGTATAGCTCGGCATCAATTCCTGGTGAAACGCAATTAGTTGTCCCGTTTTTTAAAGATGTAATGCCGCAACTTGGTCTGCTTTATATCGTGTTGGTTTACTTCACGATTGTTGGGGCGAGTAATGCCGTTAACTTAACAGATGGACTTGATGGTTTAGCGATCATGCCAACAGTGATGGTAGCAGGCGCTTTTGCACTGATTGCTTACTTATCTGGCCACGCGCAATTTGCTAATTATTTACATATTCCACATTTACCCGATGCGGGTGAGCTGGTGATTGTATGTACGGCAATTGTTGGAGCTGGTTTAGGTTTTTTATGGTTTAACACATACCCTGCACAAGTTTTTATGGGCGACGTTGGCTCGTTAGCGCTAGGCGCAGGCTTAGGTGCTATTGCGGTATTAGTGCGACAAGAAGTGTTATTGGTGATCATGGGCGGTGTTTTCGTGATGGAAACTGTGTCGGTGATTTTACAAGTTGGTTCATACAAATTGCGCGGACAACGTATATTCAGAATGGCGCCAATTCACCATCATTACGAATTAAAAGGTTGGCCAGAGCCAAGAGTGATCGTTCGCTTTTGGATTATTTCATTGTTCCTAGTCATGCTAGGACTGGCAACCCTTAAGTTAAGGTAGTTAGCAATGCAATCAAGCTATTCACATATTGTTTTGGGACTTGGGGCGACAGGGTTATCTGTGGTTCGTTATTTGATGTCTCAAGGAATTACACCATTGGTGATGGATAGTAGGCGTACACCACCAGGTCAAGATACGTTAGCGCAGGAGTTTCCTGATGTTGAGTTATTAACCGGTGGCTTTGTTTGCCGATACTTAGTGCAAGCTAAGCAAATTATTGTGAGTCCGGGTATTCCTATCGACACGCCTGAAATCCGTGCTGCTATGGATATGGGAATTGAGGTTATAGGTGATGTTGAGCTATTCGCTCAAGCAATAGCAGATAGACCGCCTTGTGTTGTCGCTATTACTGGTTCAAACGGTAAAACAACAGTGACTACCTTAGTGTATGACATGCTCAATGCTGCAGGTAAAAAAGTCGCAGTTGGTGGCAATATTGGTATTCCTGTTTTGGACTTACTGGCTACAGATGCTGAATTCTTTGTACTAGAGCTATCAAGCTTTCAGCTAGAAACAACCCATAGCTTGCAATGCATTGCAGCGACTTGTTTGAATATCAGTGAAGATCATATGGACAGATATCACGATATTCATTCGTATCGCGCCGCTAAGCTGCGCTTATATCAGCAAAGCCGCTTCGTGATGTTTAATCGTGATGATGCGTTAACTTATCCAGATGAGCCAACAAACCAAAATACGTTTGGTTTAAGTGTACCTGAAGGTGACGAATGGGGCTTAGCTGACGGCAAAATCTTGCATGGTGAAAGTGAGATTATGAATTTGCATGAGGTGAGCTTAATTGGTAGCCACAATCAGGCAAACTTACTGGCGGCGATGGCATTGGCTGATGCCTGCGGTATTGATAAGAATGTGATGATCGAGATTGCCTCACATTTCAGTGGGCTTGCGCACCGTTGTGAATTAGTCGGGTTGAAACAAGGTGTCACGTACATTAATGACTCAAAAGCCACCAATGTTGGTGCTACGGTTGCAGCCTTAAACGGATTAAGCGATCACTTGGGCGACCTCATTTTAATTGCTGGCGGTGAAGGCAAAGGTGCAGATTTTAAAGAGCTTGAAAAATCACTGACCAATGTTACTCAAGTGATTACCTTTGGCAAAGACGGAAGCAAAATTGCGCAGTTAAAAGCTGACAGTATTGAAGTGAATAACTTGGAAGAGGCCGTCGCGAAAGCTGTTGAGATCACTTTTTCTGGCGATATCGTGCTACTTTCGCCAGCTTGTGCAAGTACTGATATGTACAAGAACTTCATGGATAGAGGTGATCACTTTAAACAATTAGTGGAGCAGATTGAAGATGGCGAGGGGTGAGCAACAACTTAGCTTATTCCAACAAGTCCTAAAAAGGCCTTGGGCAAACATTCTGTCTGAAACTACACCCAGTGATCAGCTTTATGACCGTAGTTTATTTTTGGCTGTTGCAGGGTTAATTACATTTGGCTTTGTGATGGTGATGTCAGCGTCTATGCCTGAAGCGCAGAAACTGACAGAGAACCCGTTTCATTTTATATATCGCCACGTAGCGTATTTAATGGGATGTGGTGTGATCGCTTATGCCGTACTCAATATTGAGCTGAAGTTTTGGGAGCGTTACAGCGCATATTTAGTGTTGTTGGTGTTGCTATTACTGGTAGCTGTATTAGTGGTGGGAACCACAGTCAATGGGGCTACCCGCTGGTTAGCGATTGGGCCTGTGAGAATACAGGTCGCTGAGATAGCCAAGTTTGTTTTTATTATTTACATGGCGGGGTATTTAGTTCGCCGTCATGGTGAGTTAAGAGAAAACAGTAAGGGGTTCTATAAACCTATTTTTGTCTTTTTACTGTTTGCTTTTTTGATTCTTGCTCAACCAGATTTAGGTACTGTCGTCGTACTTTTCGTCTGTACTGTCAGCCTGTTATTTTTGGCAGGAGCACGAATCATGGACTTTTTGGTACTGATATTTCTCGGTATCGCCATGTTTGTTTTTTTAGTGGTGTTTGAGCCTTATCGAATGCGACGGGTGACGTCATTTTTAGACCCATGGGAAGATCCCTTTGGGAGTGGTTACCAGCTAACTCAGTCACTGATGGCTTATGGTCGTGGTGATATTTTTGGGCAAGGTTTGGGTAACAGTATTCAAAAACTGTCGTATTTACCTGAGGCACATACAGATTTTATCTTTGCTGTTATTGGTGAAGAACTTGGTTTTGTTGGTATTGTTTGCGTATTAACTGTGCTGTTTTTTGTATCGTTTAGAGCGATCCGATTGGGTAATTTGTGTTTGAGTATTCAGCGCCCATTCGAAAGTTATTTAGCATATGGCATTGGTATATGGATTTGTTTTCAGACAGTAGTTTTTGTCTAATTTTTCTAAAGAATTTTA
>BCQL01000140.1_pt1 | contig 11487 bp, 7 predicted proteins | sample 1008151 | NCBI WGS metagenome assembly BCQL01 (sample SAMD00035459, study PRJDB4067) | museum specimen metagenome | biome: marine biome; feature: sea shore; material: organic material | host: Otohimella japonica | place: Japan:Kanagawa | collected 1927
CTGCGCAGTGGATTCAAGAAAGCACGTGCCGAACAGTATTTTGCTGTTTCAATATTAATTCGCGCTGCAAGGTTGCCACAACACACTCTAACAGTGTATGATTGTTTTATTATTAATTTCTAGGATAATGTAAAAATTGCTATCATACTATTTAATAAGCTAGTCCCATACTTCTAGTTGTCTCTGAACCCAAATACACCCTTACACTCAAAAAATCTGTAGGACATGCGGTTTCGCACCTTTTACAGCCAATACAATCTTCAGTTCTTGGAGAGGATGCAATTTGGCCGGCTTTACAACCATCCCAAGGAACCATTTCTAGTACATCGCAAGGACAAGCACGTACACATTGAGTACAACCAATACATGTATCGTACACTTTTACATTATGAGCCATAAGGGTAACAATTCTAATGAATATAGAAAATACAATATAAATAACAAAATGAATTAGATTCAAATTAATTTTAAACGTATTTATATCTGTTCAACGAATGAGTTACAAAAACTTCACAAAAATAAGTGTTGTATCTACTTATAGAACAGACTTATACGATGAAAAAGCTGGATTTGTTACAGAATTGTCCATTTCAGATGGAGGAACAATTTGGTTAAAACGTGGAAGATACTGAGACCAACTCTTCAATAGCTCTTTAGCTTTTGGACTATCTGTCTTGTATACATGAAGCTCTAACATTTCTTTTAATACCTGTGCTCCTTCATATGTTTTAATTTGTTGAACTGTTACTATTTCTGTATTAACTTTAGATAATAAATTCTGTTCTTCATCAAGGAAATAAGCTACACCACCGGTCATACCTGCTCCAATATTTCGACCTGCTTGACCTATCACCACTACTATACCACCGGTCATGTACTCACAAGCATGATCTCCCACTCCTTCAACCACTGTGTGTGCCAATGAATTTCTTACCGCAAATCGCTCTCCAGCCTGACCTCTTGCAAATAAATAACCACCAGTTGCACCATATAAGCAAGTATTTCCAATAATTACTTGATTAGAAGAATTATATTTAGCATTTATATGTGGGCGAATTATTAGTTCTCCTCCATTCATTCCTTTACCAACATAGTCATTAGCTTCGCCAAATAGAGTCAAATACATTCCCCTGCAAATAAATGCTCCATAGCTTTGGCCTGCTGATCCCTGAAATACTAAATTAATTGTTCCCTGAAAACCTTTATTTCCATAAAGTTTAGTAATCCTGCCAGAAATTCTTGCTCCAACAGAACGATTTGTATTCACAATTTTAATCTTTTTTGTAACTACATCTTGTGAACTAATAGCATTTAAGATAATAGGATCAGACAGGAGCTCATTATCTAAGACTGGGCCATTGTCATGCGGTTGCACAACCTTAGAAGGTAATAGATAAACAGGCATACTACAATCATTTAAGAGGTGGTTAACATTTATATTTTTTGTTTTAGCTAATTTAAGATCTTTTTTCACTTTCAGTAATTGTACTAAACCAATTATTTCATTTAAACTACTATAACCCAATTTTGCCAAAATAGATCTAACTTCTTGGGCAATAAAAATAAAAAAGTTAACTAAATCTGTAGGTACACCCGGATAACGGTTACGTAAATCTTGTCTTTGTGTAGCTACTCCTACTGGACAATTATTAGTATGACAAATTCTAGCCATTACACAACCAGTAGCAATCATAGCAATAGTACCAAAACCAAATTCTTCAGCACCCATGATAGCTGCTATTATAAGATCTGTTCCTGTTCTTAATCCACCATCAACACGCAGTAGTACTCTACTACGTAAGTTATTTTTGACTAATAGTTGATGTACTTCTGTTAAACCTAATTCCCAAGGGCTACCAGCATGTTTAATAGAACTTAAAGGTGAGGCACCTGTACCTCCGTCGTGACCAGAAACTTGTATAATATCAGCATTGCCTTTGGTAACACCTGCAGCTATAGTACCAATACCAATTTCCGAGACTAATTTGACAGATACTTTTGCATTAGGATTAATTTGATGCAAATCGAATATCAATTGTGAAAGATCTTCAATAGAATATATATCGTGATGGGGTGGCGGCGAAATTAATGTTACACCAGGCTTACAATTACGTAATTCAGCTATATAAGCACTGACTTTCTTTCCTGGTAATTGCCCTCCCTCTCCTGGTTTTGCCCCCTGCGCAATTTTTATTTCTAACTGCTCACCACTCATTAAATATTCTGGTGTTACGCCGAAACGTCCAGATGCAATTTGTTTAATAGCAGAATTAGCTAAATCACCATTTTTTAGACCTTTTAAGTGTGGTAAATCTTCTGTCACTCCTAAAGAATTAACATTAGATATATGTTGAAATCGTTTAGTGTCTTCACCACCTTCTCCAGAATTTGACTTACCACCGATACGGTTCATTGCAATGGCTAATGTTTCATGCGTTTCACGAGACAGCGCACCTAATGACATGCCGCCCGTACAAAATCTTTCTAAAATATCTTCTATTGGCTCAACTTCCTCAAGAATAATTGGTTTTTTTCGATAGTTTAAGGTTAATAAGTCTCTTAAATTGGTTATTGGTCTATTTTCTAATATTGATTTATATTTATCATATAAAAACTGATCTTGTGATCTGACTGCTTTATGTAAAGTTTTAGACATTTGTGGATTATTAACATGATACTCAGCTCCTGGTCTATACTGAACATAACCTAAATTAATTAACTTTTTAGGCATATCTACAAAGAAAGCCGAATTATAAGTGTTTAGAACCTCTTTATTAAGTTCTACAAGGTTCATCCCTCCTATACGCGAGACAGTACCCCTAAATGCAATATCTACTATATCGGAACCTAAACCAAGTATTTCAAAGATTTGTGCACCGTGATAGCTAGATATCAGAGAAATTCCCATCTTTGATAAGATTTTCAAAAGTCCTGTTTCAATAGCAACTCTATAGTTATTCTGTGCTTGTGCGATGTCTAACTTTGGAATTTTACCATTAGACATTAGCTTCTGCGTTCTATCTTGGTACCACCACTGTCTTGCTGTTCTGAATGCCAAATAAGGACAAATCGCACTAGCTCCATAACCAATCAAGCATGCAAAATGGTGTGTATTCCAACATTGCCCTGTTTCAATTACAATTGACACTTTATGTCTAAGATTATGTTGGATCAAATGATGATGTACTGCGCCAACAATTAATAGAGGAGGTACAAAATTCTGTCCTTCAATCACTGTTTCTATTTTATCAGTTAGTATAATAATTTCTTTTGAAGATTTTGCTTCTTGTTCCGCTATCCTACAGATCTCTATAACTTTTTCTTGTAGCTGATTATTATTAGAATCTTGTATAAAAATTGTACTTATTCTAACTGTACTAATACCTATTTTATATAACTTTTGTAATTCTAATTCATTAATAATTGGAGAATCTAGATGTACTGATCTAGCCATTTCAGGTATAGGTTCAAGTATATTACCTTTAGGACCTAAATTCGTCTCTAAAGACATTACTAAACTTTCTCTTAAGGGATCAATAGCAGGATTTGTGACTTGTGCAAATCTTTGCTTAAAGTAGTCATAAAGTAAATGTGGTTTAGAAGATAAAATAGCTAAAGGAATATCATCACCCATACAAAAAGTAGGTTCTTTAGCTGAATTTGCCATATGTTCAATTACCAACTCAATATCTTCATTAGAGTAACCAAACGCTGTATGCAAACGCATCATATTAAGCCGATCTGTATCTTCATCTAATAGATAAGGCTGACGATTTAACTGTATTATATAATTCTTTAACCATTTATCATATGGAAATTGAGATGCAACATATTGTTTAATAGTCCAATTATACAAAATGTTTGACTTATCCATATCAACTACAAACATTTGACCTGGCCCAAGACGTCCTTTTACTTTTATATTTTTGATATCTAATTCTACAACACCACTTTCTGAAGATAAAATTACTAAATTATCATATGTAATCGTATAGCGTGCAGGTCTTAAACCGTTACGATCTAAGTTAGCTCCAACCTTTTTGCCATCTGTAAATACAACCAATGCTGGGCCATCCCAAGGTTCTTGTAAGTGACTATAATACTCATAAAAACTCGTAATAGATTTTTGATTAGATAAAGCTGGTTGATTGTTATACGCTTCTGGCATTAGGATCATTAATGCTTCTTCTGATCCTATACCAGAACTAATTAAAAGCTCAATTACAGCATCCAAATTTGCAGAATCACTATTCTCATAGTTTACAATAGGATTAATACTATGCTTAGACTTATTTAAAAGTTTACAGTTTAATAATGATTCACGGGATTTCATCCAATTTAAATTACCAAGAAGTGTATTGATTTCTCCATTATGAGCAATAAATCGCATTGGTTGCGCTAAAGGCCATTTTGGCATAGTATTAGTGCTAAAACGACGGTGGTAAACAGCGAATGTACTTTTATATCGTGGATTATACAAATCTTGGTAAAATTGACCTAATACAGCTGAACGCAACATACCTTTATATACAATTGTACGAGTAGAAAAAGAACAAATATAAAAACCATGGCTTATTTCACCATATGCTTTAGCGATAGCCTGTTCAATATTTTTTCTCACTACAAACAATTTAGCTTCAAGAAGATCTGAAGTTAATTTTTTAGAATTTACAAAGCATTGCTTTATAATAGGCTTATTTTGTTTAGACTGTGCTCCTAAAACTTCATCCATAACTGGTACAGTACGCCAACCAACTATTTCTAAATCCTCTTCTTCTAAAATCCAAGTAAAAAGAGATTGTAATTTTTGAATATGGGTTTGCGGAAAAAATACCATAGCAACACCTACATTTTGACTAAGCTTAGTAAGTTGATTTGGCATGCAACTTTCAAAAAGTTCCCATGGAATTTGAGTAGTAATTCCTGCTCCATCTCCTGTATCACGGTCTGCACTACATGCACCACGATGCTCCATACATGTTAAACACTGTAATGCTTGTACTATTAAATTATGACTCGGGTCTTTATTAAGCTGTGCTAAAAAACCAACACCACAAGCATCACGTTCTTGAGAGACTGAAGGTTGACCAATATAACTATTTAACTGATAAGTAAAATTTTTAGGTGCTTGCATATATTGTGATATAAAAAATATGAGAAATAGATTATGACAAAATTCATATTAAACAGTTGTGCTGTAATATAAACATCCATACAATAGTTCAAGGTTAAAATAAATAACTTAAATATTCATTACTATATACCAACCATATTATTTTTCAGAAACATACTAAAAAATATTTGTTTTTAGACAAACGCTAAAATAATTTTTTAGCATAGGGTATTATAAATTATATAAGTACATATACATTACACAACTATTTACATAAGTATTACATAAATCCCACAAATAGATTTAAATTTACACAGTATATATCTAAGTAGAATAAATAACTTAATAATTTAGAATTTTTATAATGTATTCAAAAATATCTGGAATAAGTGAATCAAATCACATTATCTATAAGACAGAGGAGCTACTAAAAGTAGCTTCAAACCGTTTTAAAATTACAGTACAAATAGCAAATAGAGCAAAACGCAGAAAATATGAAGATATTGATATTATTGATGATCCAAGGATTAAACCAGTTATACGGTCAATTCTTGAAATGACTGACGAAATTATGCAACCTGAAATAATTAGTGATTAAAACAGAAGGGTATATTAATTACAAATCTTAAATAAAATATAGACAAATTTCATGTATATCTTAATATATAGATTAAATCTTGTATTTGTACATATCTGAAATACTTAAGCAAAGTTGTACAAATAATTTGTATCTGACTACTATTATTATACGTGGAGAAATTAAATATGCTTGATGCTTTTGCAAAAGTTGTTGCCCAAGCCGATGCAAGGGGAGAATTTTTAAGTAATACTCAGCTTGATGCTTTATCTTCAATGATTGATGAAGGAAAAAAACGATTAGACGTTGTCAACAAAATTAATTCTAATGCTTCTGCTATTGTTACTAATTCTGCGAGAGCATTATTTGCAGAACAACCACAGCTTGTCCAGCCTGGAGGTAATGCTTATACTAGTAGAAGAATGGCAGCATGCTTAAGAGATATGGAAATTGTCTTAAGGTATGTTAGCTATTCCATGATGGCAGGTGACTCAAGCGTGTTAGATGATCGATGCTTAAATGGCTTAAGAGAAACATATCAAGCATTAGGTACTCCAGGTACTTCTGTAGCTGTTGCAATTCAAAAAATGAAGGAAGCTTCTATTGCACTTGCAAATGATCTGAATGGTGTTCCATTAGGCGACTGTAGTGCCCTTACTGCAGAACTAGGTAGTTATTTTGATCGTGCCGCTATTGCAGTTGTATAATATATTACCTAAATCTCAACTTAATAACATTACATATTAAAATTATTATATGAAAACCCCAATTACTGAAGCTATTGCATGTGCTGATAGTCAAGGACGATTTCTTAGTAACGCTGAGTTACAATCTATTAATGGTAGATACGAAAGAGCCAGTGCTAGTCTAGGAGCTGCCACATCTTTAACTAATAGTGCACAGCGCTTAATTACTGGTGCTGCACAAGCAGTTTATACAAAATTTCCATTTGTAACACAAATGCCAGGACCAACCTATGCATCAAGTGCAATTGGTAAAGCAAAATGTGCTAGAGATATTGGTTACTATTTAAGAATGACAACTTATTGCCTAGTGGTTGGTGCTACAGGACCAATGGATGAATACTTAGTTGCAGGACTAGAGGAAATTAATAGAAGTTTCGAATTATCTCCAAGCTGGTATATAGAAGCTTTACAGTATATTAAAAATAGTCATGGTTTATCTGGACAACTAGCAAATGAAGCGAATACTTACTTAGATTATGCAATTAATACTTTAAGCTAGGTATGTTCGAATAAATTCCAAAATTTATTCTTATTATATTTGTAAATATTCACACCGCAGAATTATGTACATATAATCAACATAATTTTGCGGTTTTTACTATTCTACACAAAGTACTCAATGCATTTTTGATAGCTATAATCATATAATTTCAGTAATTTTGTATTTAGTGATTAGTAAACACAAATAATCATATTATAATATAAATGTATTGCTTATCACACATTTATTCAATATCATGCACAAATATAATATTCGTCCTGTTATACTTACCATTCTTGATGGTTGGGGGCAAAGTAACAACACACAAGGTAATGCAATCCATTTAGCACATACTCCTACAATGGATAAACTATTTAAAGAGCATCCAAATACATATCTACATGCTTCTGGACTAGAAGTAGGCTTACCCATTGGTCAAGTAGGCAATTCTGAAGTTGGTCATACTTCGATAGGAGGGGGAAGAATAATTCCTCAAGACTTAGTTAAAATTAGTGCTTCTATTCGTGATTCTAGTTTTTATAACAAAGTAGCACTTACACAAATCTGCCGAGAGATTCGACACAAAAAATCAAAGATGCATTTAATTGGTCTTTGTTCTGATGGAGGAGTACATTCACACATAAATCATTTGCTTGCTTTATTAAATCTTCTTAAACAAGAAAAAATTCAAGAGGTGTGTATTCATTTTATTGCGGATGGTCGAGATACTCAATCTGAATGTGCTCAGGATTATATTAATCAAATCAATGAACAAATTAATAGACTACAACTTGGTCAAATATGCACTATTAGCGGAAGATATTATGCTATGGATAGAGATTGTAGATGGAGTAGAACAGAAGCATATTATAATATATTAACAAATAATGCACCATGTGAAAGACAACCACCATTGGACTTAATTAATCAATTTTATGCTAAAAATATTTCTGATGAATTCATTACTCCAAGCCGTGTAGCACAAGGTTCAATACAAAATAATGATGGAATTATTTTTTTCAATTTTAGGCCTGATCGGATGAGGCAGTTAATACAAGCTTTTGGTAAAGCCAATTTTAAAGCATTTCGAACTAAGCCTTTAGCAAACTTGAAGTATGTTACTTTCACACAATATGACTCAACACTTAATATTCCTATAGTTTTTCAACCACCTATCAAAAAAAATTTTCTAGGCGAGATAATTGCACAACAAAATTTGAAACAATTGCGAATAGCTGAAACAGAAAAATATGCACATGTAACATATTTTTTTAATGGTGGTTTGGAAGAACCGTTTCCAGGAGAAGATAGAGAATTAATATCAAGTCCTCAAGTCAATACCTACGATGAAACACCCAAAATGGCTGCAGAACAAATCACAACAAATCTAATAGCTGCTCTTCACAAACAAATATACTCTTTAGTTGTCGTTAATTATGCTAATCCAGATATGATTGGTCATACAGGAAATTTACAAGCCACTATTAAAGCGATAGAAACAGTGGATCAGTGTCTTAATCAAATCTTAATTGCAGCGGCTAATGTTGAAGGTACTGTAATAATTACAGCTGATCATGGAAATGCTGAATATATGATTGACCGTAATAGTTTGCCATGCAAATCGCATACGAATAATCTGGTTCCTTTTATCTTAATCAATAGAACATCTCAATCAGAAGGAAGAACTAATATAAAAAATATCGAGTTGGTTAATACCAAAAATCAATCTCTTGCAGATATTGCACCAACCATCCTTGATATTTTAAATATAGAGAAACCACCAGAAATGAGTGGAAAATCTCTAATTTTACAAACATATTCTAGGCATCTTGATCAAATATATAACTAAAAACTATTGCATTAGATTTAATATCATGATGCAAATACTTTCTAAAGACATATGAATCTTGATATTATACCAAACTTTATTAAAACTTGGCACTACCCTATTGAGAGTAACACATGTAGATATACAAAAGTAACATCACTTATATCTCCTATAATTCAAATGCTTATTACAAGTGATGGATCTCTAACACGTCATAATGCAATAATAAGTAGTACAAGTATTCAATTAGAAATTATTCGAGAAGTTTACTCTATTACTAAAAAATCAAAGCTATATTATAATAAAACTCAACACAGTAGGTTAATATGGTTATCAGATAATCAACATAAAAAAATTTTTGCCTGTTCCTACTGGGAAATTCTTCAGCACAGCGGTAATAACATAAATATCACTAAATCAATAGGACAAGAACTAATTAAGAATGAAATCAATATTCACCGTGATTTACTTAGTATATACTATGGATATTGTAATCATATAGAAAAACAATTCAATCATAAGGGGCCACTTTGGGGACGATCATATAGAATTAATACAAATGACTTATCTCCTATTATTATACACGAAGTATTCGTACCTACGATGATAAAAACTATTTTTTAAATCGATTTATATATAATGTTTAATATATTAAACCAGCATAAATCTCGCTTAGCCAGCAAGTATGAATCCATAATAACAAAAATCAACTATCTTAGTTCTCAAATGGAGTTATGGCCTGACGAACAACTAAGCCTACAAACAAGACAATTTAAAGAAAGAATCTTAGCTGGAGAAAAATTAGATGAAATTTTACCTGAAGCTTTTGCAACTGTTAAAGCAGCTTGCTTTAAAGTATTAGGCATTCATCTTTTTGACGTTCAACTTATTGGTGGTATTATCTTACATCATGGCAATATTGCTGAAATGAAGACAGGGGAAGGAAAAACTTTAACTGCAATCTTACCAGCATATCTCAATTCACTCATAGGAGATGCTATCCATATTGTAACAGTAAATGATTATCTTGCTAGAAGAGATGCAGAATGGGTTGGAAAAATATATAATATTCTAGGAGTAACAACAGGATTGATTCAACAAGATATGCCTCAAAAACTCCGAAAAGAAAATTACCAAAAAGATATTATTTACGTAACTAACAGTGAGCTTGGCTTCGATTACCTTAGAGATAACATGTGCATTAGTAAAGAAGAACTAGTGCAAACTGGTTTTAATTTTTGTGTAATTGATGAAGTTGATTCAATACTAATCGACGAAGCAAGAACACCCTTAATATTATCAGGACCTTCTCAAACATCTACTAATAAATATGAAGTTAGCTATGCTATTAGTAAGCAATTAGACAAAACTATACATTATGAAATAGATGAAAAAGCACGCAATACTATATTGACAGAGATAGGCATTGATTTCTGTGAACAACAATTAGGGCTCTCTAATCTTTACAATATTCAAGATCCATGGGCTCAATATATATTAAATGCTTTGAAAGCTAAAGAATTATTTACTAGAGATAGGCATTATCTTGTAAGAAATCAAGAAATTATTATAGTTGATGAATTTACTGGAAGAATAATGCCGGGTCGCAGATGGAGTGATGGCTTGCACCAGGCTATAGAAGCAAAAGAAAATGTAACTATACAAAATGAAAATCAGACCCTAGCTTCTATCACATATCAGAATTTTTTCTTGCTGTACAACAAATTATCTGGTATGACCGGTACGGCAATGACAGAAGCACAAGAATTTAAAAAAATTTATAAAATTAATGTTTTAGAAATACCAACAAACAAGCCATGCTTAAGAATAGACTTGCCTGATTTAGTCTATAAAAAAGAGTATGATAAATGGGTTGCAATAGCCAATGAATGTTATGATATGTATTTAATCGGTAGACCAACACTAGTAGGAACAACTAATGTTGAAAAATCCGAACTACTAGCAAAGATGCTCAATGAATACAAAATTCCTTATAACTTACTTAATGCTAGACCTGAAAATATAGAAAGGGAAGCCGAAATCATTGCACAAGCAGGACAACTAAAAGCATTAACAATTGCAACGAATATGGCAGGTAGAGGTACAGATATCATTTTAGGTGGCAATTCAAAGCAACTATCAAAATTAATTATTATTCAGACTATTAGTAATGGTCTAGATGCATCATTAACATCTCATCATAATAAGCAGTCATTTAATAATACAAAAGTCATAGAAAGTATTTCTAAACAATTGACACAGATGTATAACACTATTTCATCTCATCTATTAGAAAAAAAAGCTAGCACTATTGACATACATACATGGGTCGAAGAATCAATTACTGAGCAATCACATATAATGCCTAGTAATAAGGCTATTAATATTGCGTATAAGAATATATGCTCTATTTATGAAGAATCATTTAAAGTAGATAGAGTAAAAGTGTTAAACTTAGGTGGATTACATGTTATTGGAACAGAACGACATGAATCTCGCAGAATTGATAATCAGTTAAGAGGTCGTGCTGGACGACAAGGAGATAACGGATCTTCTAGGTTTTTCTTAAGCCTTGAAGATAATCTATTACGTATTTTTGGTGGAGAAAAGATTTTAGGGCTAATGAATACACTAAAAATAGAAGATAATACTCCAATTGAATCTAGAGTATTAAATAGCAGTTTAAATAATGCACAAAAAAAAGTAGAATCCTATTATTACGATATTCGTAAGCAACTATTT
>BCQL01000141.1_pt1 | contig 11434 bp, 9 predicted proteins | sample 1008151 | NCBI WGS metagenome assembly BCQL01 (sample SAMD00035459, study PRJDB4067) | museum specimen metagenome | biome: marine biome; feature: sea shore; material: organic material | host: Otohimella japonica | place: Japan:Kanagawa | collected 1927
GTTGATTTAAGGTGGTTAAAACCGCTTCAAATCAAGCTGACTCAGTGTTGGCTAGTGCCTGTTGCCGTGTCAGTGGATGCGCATTATAGGGAGATTATGAAACCGTGCAAGGGCTTTTTTAAACTTTTATGACAAATGGGGTTTAAGCGTTTATTAATTAACCACTATGATTTAATTATCTTCAATTTTGCAGTTTAAAGGCCTAGTTTGCCTCTTTCTATTACGAAATAGAAAACGGTTTTTATAATCTAGTTCCCTTTCTATAAGGCTATCTTTACGCTTTTATGGTCAAGTATATTGATTTAGCTATTGGTTTTATCAGTCAATTAGCCTATTTTATTTTGATTAAAGGATTTTAGGCTCCACCATCTAGGAATGTTTATGCTTAGTTTACGTTTGCTGTATTTAGTTTCGTTTGTTTGTTTTTCGCAGTCAGCTTTAGCAACTGTTATTTATACTTGGGTAGATAAAGACGGTGTTTCTCATTATAGCCAGCAACCACCAGCAGATGTTGACTCTAAAAAAGTATACAGCGAGGACATTGAGCCCGCTCAAGTCGGTTATGTGCCCGTAAAATCTGTCAGTTCTTCTTCACAGTCTAGTACTAGTGAAATGGATTTAGCTCAAAAAGCTGCATTAATCAAAGAGCGAGATGCTGAACAAGCGGCTTCAATTTGTGAAAGTGCTAAACACAGCTTAAATGTATTAAACACATATCAACACTTACATCGCAAAGATGCTGATACAGGTGAAGAGATAGTCATAACTGAAGAAGAACGCTTGGCTCAAATTGAAAAGAACGAAGAACGTAAGCAGCTTTTTTGTCAATAATATATCAAGTTTATTAGCTGCAATAATAAAAGGAGCCAATGGCTCCTTTTTAATTAACTATTCATGACACCTATTCAAGGTATATATCATCTCTACCTGCTGCACTAGTTCAGTTTACGTGAGCAGGTTATTCTGCTTTACCAACTGTATACATCGATTTAAACGTGCCACTATTACATGTCTCAGTTCCTGACTTCCAACCATTATCAAATGCATCAATGCCATCAAGAGTTTTATCCTTCATGGACTCGAGTGTCTCATTCGATTTCTTTTGTGCTAATGCGCTGGTGCAACCTGTGTTGTAGCCAAAGTGGTATAAGCTATTATATTCAACATTACCGACTTCGATAATTTCACCTTCTTGTTTTTCTGGTGAACTAGAACATCCGGTTGCAGCTATTGAGAGTAAAGCAAAGCCTAATACGACTGATTTATTCATGTTATATCCTTCTACTTGAAATCAGGTTGCTATTCATAAGGGAACACATTGAAGTTAGTAGATCAATTCACTTGTCGCAAGCTTATGAGTTCAATGCCTACTGTAAAGTTGTAATCCAATAAAAAAGGAATGATATTTACCATTCCTTTTATTACTGTCGCTGACTATTTATTGGGTAAACGTCAGTAGTCCATCGTTGACATCAATCATAATCGGTTTACCTGGGAGTAGTTCACCTTTTAATAAGTGTTGTGCTAATGGGTTTTCAATTTCTTGTTGCAGTGCTCGTTTAAGCGGTCTTGCACCATATGTTGGATCAAAGCCAGCTTCGGCAATTAACGCCAATGCATTTTTAGAGATTTCCATGGTGAAATCCTTTTCAGCCAAGCGTTGTTTCAAGTTCTGCAACTGTATCTCTGCAATATGCGCTATATGCTCTGCAGCTAACGGATGGAATACCACGGTCTCATCAATACGGTTTAAAAACTCTGGTCTAAAGCTCTGCGTCACCACATTCATTACGGCCGATTTCATCTGCATATAGTCTTGAGAGGCTGAACCTTCCTGAATAATGTCAGAACCCAAATTAGACGTCATGATGATAACGGTATTTCTAAAATCAACAGTACGGCCTTGGCCATCCGTTAAGCGACCATCATCTAATACTTGCAGTAAAATGTTGAATACATCAGGGTGCGCTTTTTCTACTTCATCTAACAAGATGACTGAGTAGGGTTTACGGCGAACAGCCTCAGTTAAGTATCCACCTTCTTCGTACCCCACGTAGCCAGGAGGTGCGCCGACTAATCTTGAGACAGTATGCTTTTCCATAAACTCTGACATATCGATGCGAACCATTGCTGATTCGGTATCAAATAAGAAGTTAGCTAATGATTTACACAGTTCAGTTTTACCCACACCGGTTGGCCCTAAGAATAGGAATGAACCAATTGGGCGATTCGGATCGGCAAGTCCAGCTCGGCTACGTCTTATTGCATTTGATACCGCTTCTACAGCTTCATTTTGACCTATCACTCGCTGATGTAGTGCATCTTCCATTTGCAGTAACTTATCACGCTCACCTTCTAGCATCTTAGAAACAGGTATTCCTGTTGCCTTTGAAAGTACTTCGGCGATTTCTATATCTGTGACCTTGTTACGCAATAACGTCATATCTTGCATTTCTGCTTGCGAAGCCAAATCGAGCTGCTTTTCTAACTCAGGAATACGGCCGTATTGTAATTCTGACATGCGAGTTAAATCTCCCGCACGTTTTGCGACTTCCATATCCATTCTTGATTGTTCGAGATCGGCTTTAATATGCTGAGTTCCGGCCAATGCCGCTTTCTCGGTATGCCAAATTTCATTCAGTTCGCTGGCTTTTTCTTCAACTTGCTTCAGCTCAACTTGTAAATGCGTTAATCGTTTACGACTTGCTTCATCTTCTTCTTTGGCAAGTGCTTGCTCTTCAAGCTTAAGCTGGATAGCACGGCGATCTAATCTGTCTAACGCTTCAGGTTTTGAATCTATTTGCATTCTGATACTTGATGCCGCTTCATCGATCAAGTCGATAGCTTTATCTGGTAGCTTTCTATCAGAGATATAACGATGCGACATACTTGCGGCGGCAACAATGGCAGGATCAGTTATCTCTACATGGTGGTGCAATTCATAACGCTCTTTTAATCCACGTAATATTGCAATGGTATCTTCAACGTTAGGCTCTTCCACCAGCACTTTTTGAAAACGACGTTCAAGTGCTGCATCTTTTTCAATATATTGGCGGTACTCATCTAACGTTGTTGCGCCAACACAATGTAAATCACCACGAGCAAGTGCAGGTTTTAACATGTTACCTGCATCCATTGCTCCTTCGCCTTTACCTGCACCAACCATGGTATGCAGTTCATCGATGAACAGAATGACTTGGCCTTCTTCTTGAGCTAACTCATTTAATACCGCTTTTAATCGCTCTTCAAACTCACCACGATATTTAGCACCAGCAATTAACGCGCCCATATCTAATGACAGTACACGCTTATTCTTAATGCCTTCAGGAACCTCACCATTAACAATTCGTTGAGCTAAACCTTCAACAATGGCGGTTTTACCGACGCCTGGCTCACCAATGAGCACGGGGTTATTTTTACTACGACGCTGTAACACTTGAATTGTGCGACGAATTTCTTCATCACGACCAATCACGGGATCGAGTTTGCCTTGCTCTGCACGCTCAGTAAGATCCACTGTATATTTATTTAAGGCTTGGCGTTGATCTTCCGCATTAGGATCATCAACTTTTTGTCCACCACGAATTTGTTCAATGGTGGTTTCCAATAACTCTTTACTGGCACCAGCATCTTTCAAGCACTTGGTTAACGCATCACTTCCTTCAAGCGCGGCCATCACAAATAGTTCAGATGAGATATATTTGTCTTTACGTTTTTGAGCTAGCTTGTCACAAAGGTTAAGTAAACGAATTAGGCCCTGAGATAACTGAACATCTCCCCCAGTACCTTCCACTTGTGGCAATTTTTCTAACTCTTGGCTCAAAGAAGAACGCAGCGCACTAACATTTATACCCGCTTGCGTTAGTAAAGGGTGAATTGAGCCAGAATCTTGGTTTAATAACGCCATCATCAAATGAGTAGGTTCAATGAACTGATGATCACGCCCTAATGCTAATGATTGCGCATCTGAAATAGCGATTTGAAATTTGTTGGTCATACGATCAAGTCTCATACGTCCTCCTAATCAATTTAATAAAAACGAAAGATTTGATAATTAAAATATGGGGATGTTTATGAAATTTTCAATCGTGGGAATAAAATTCTGCAGATTAGTGTTAGATTAATTGATTAAGATCAAATCGATAAAACAGATTAAGATTTTAACCAAATAAAAGAAGCCATTCGTCCTGTTTGTTGATCTCGGCGGTAGGAGAAATAATCAGGGTTAGTAAAAGTACACACATTTGCACTATAAATGTGTTTAATTCCTTGTTTAGATAAACGCATGGTTGCAAGCCCACATAAATCGGCTAAGTATTTCACGCCATGTGGTTTAAACCATTGCTGAGCTTCAATATCTTGTTCAACAAATTGTTGCTTTACCTCTGCACCCACTTCAAAAGCATTTGGACCAATTGCTGGTCCCAAATAAGCAATTATGTCACAGGCTTCTGCATTAAAGCGCTTTATTGCAGACTCGATAACCCCATCACACAATCCACGCCACCCTGCATGCACAGCAGCAATTTCAGTTCCTGCTTTATTACATAGCAACACAGGCAAACAGTCGGCGGTCATGACGGCTAATGCCACTTTGGCATGATCAACATAGCTTCCGTCAGCTTTAGGAGGAATAGACTGAGGTGAAATATTGGCAGGACTTACTGTTGAGTAATCGATAATAGTAGTGCCATGAACTTGATCTAACCAAGTGACTGGCACATGAATCGCTAAGGTTTGCTGAATTAAAGCTCTATTAGCCAATACATCTTGACGGGCATCGCCTACATGTAAGCCTAAATTTAAGCTATCAAAAGGCGATTGACTTACACCGCCATGACGGTCTGTCATGGCGATGCCGATATTGTCAGGTATTGGCCAATTTACGTGATACACGCTATCCCCTTCGCAGCGAATACTTATAAATACTCGATTGGGTTTTCTTCAGTATCTTGACGTAACGCTCTGGTCAGCATTTGCATATCTTCAGGGATAGGCGCTTGCCATGACATGATTTCATGGGTAAATGGATGAGCAAGCTCCAAACGTACTGCATGTAGCGCCTGACGTTCAAAGTTTTTCAAAATATCAAAAAACTCTGGGCTAGCTTTTTTAGGCGGACGAGGGCGACCACCGTATACAGGATCGCCAACCAACACGTGACCTATGTATGACATGTGAACACGAATTTGGTGAGTACGCCCCGTTTCTAAGCGCAATCTTAAACGCGTATGAGCACGGAATTTTTCAGCAACACGATAATGAGTAACAGAAGGACGACCGCCCATGACAACTGCCATTTGTGTACGGCGCGTTTCATGACGATCAATCGGTTCGTCTACTGTTCCGCCAGCGGTCATCATCCCAATCACAATCGCTTCGTATTCACGTACAATATCACGCGCCTGAAGTGCTGCAACTAAATGAGTTTGTGCTTCAACCGTTTTAGCAACCACCATTAAACCAGTGGTGTCTTTATCTAAACGATGCACAATACCAGCACGAGGAACATGTTCAATCTCAGGACAATGATGTAATAGCGCATTTAACAATGTGCCATCAGCATTACCAGCTCCAGGGTGAACAACCAAGCCAGCTTGCTTATTTACCACTAAAATATGATCGTCTTCGTAGACAATATTTAGGTCAATTTTTTGTGCTTTGTCTTTTACTTCTTCTTCGAGCGTTGCTTCTACCGCAATTAACTGCGATTCTAGTACTTTCTCACGAGGCTTATCGACAACAACGCCATCGACTGAAACTGCACCAGATAGGATCCATTCTTTGATGCGTGTACGGGAATAATCAGGGAACAATTCAGCCAAAGCTTGGTCTAATCTTAAACCGGTTTGGATTGCTGTGATCTCGCTTTTTAGGTTAATCTCTTGTGTCATAGGAACCGTACCCCTTTTTTGGGGTCCAAAGTGAATGTGCTATCTGTTACAATCGGATTGTTTTCTATTTTACAGTGAAATGGAAAAATTCTTAACAACAACTTATAAAAGAATTGAATTTACATATGTATAAATTAGCCAAAGGCGCCGCCCTAGTATTGTTTTCATTAGCTTTAACAGCATGTAGTACCTCTAAAGGTTTTGAAGATGAAGACCTCAGTGGCAAGTCTCCAGAGGGACTTTATGCTCAATCTAGAACCTCAATGGAGCTAGGAAACTACTCTAAAGCAGTTAGAACACTTGAAGCATTAGACTCTCGTTACCCATTTGGCCCACATAAAACTCAAGTTCAATTGGACATGATTTTTGCTTATTACAAAATGGATGACGTCGCATCAGGTATTGCAAATATCGATCGTTTTATTCGTTTAAACCCAACGCATCCAGATATTGATTATGTCTATTATATGCGTGGTTTAACTAATATGCAGGCAGATAATTACCTATTTCACGATATGATGAATATCGATCGAACTGATCGTGACCCTAAAAATGCACAAGACGCCTTTAAAGATTTTGATCGTTTAATCAAAAGCTATCCAAACAGTAAGTATACGGCTGATGCTCAGCAACGTATGCAATACCTTAAAAACCGTTTAGCACAATACTCGATTAAAGTGGCTGAGTATTATATCAAAATGGAAGCATGGAGTGCAGCAGCTGTTCGTGCACAATCTGTGATGGAGCAGTTCCCTGGCACACCAGCAACCGAGCAAGCTTTAGAAATTATGGCGCAAGCTTATGGTGAATTAGGCCAAGAGCAACTTCAACAGAATACATTAACGGTTATCGCTGCTAACTATCCAGATAGTGACTTACTCAAATAACAGTCAAGAATCATATTGCTGATTCTACGTTAATATAAAAAGCCTGCGATATATCGCAGGCTTTTTTGTTTTGAAGATTACACATGATGATAAACAAAACCGCCATAAAGGTATTTAGTGGCTTCGGCACCGAGTACCGCCACCTTGTCACCTGCTTTTAATCGTCCTGAATGAATCAACCTCGATAAACTGACCCAAATAGCGGCTGAACCTAAATTACCAAGATGCTTGGCATCATTGATCACTCGCTCTGGTGAAATGCCTAATGCTTTTGCCATTAGCACATCAATATGTCCATTGGCCTGATGAGGCAAAATATATGCAAAATCATCTAGCTGATAGCCTCGGCTTTGCAGTGCTTGCCAACCTAGCTCAAACAACTGACTACCTTGCTCTCGTACAGCTTGGGTGTTGTGATGGAATCGAGCCATTTGTTTTGTCCCGACATCATTAGCCCCGCCATCAAGATAAAACCCTGGTGGTTTTTGATGTCCAATTTGACCTAAATAAATATCAGATATTTTGGCAGCCTGTTCATCTTGAGGCCCTAGCACTACTGCAGCTGCACCATCCCCCATTTGTACATAATTAACCAATTGTTCGGTATCGATAAAGTCGTTATCCATATCAAAATAAACCGAGCCCGTTTCTACCCCTACTATTGAAACGGGTTGCTGATTAACAGCGCAAAAGGCCGACGCAATTTGTAATCCGTTGGCAAATCCCGTACAAGCCTGTCTAAGTTCTAAATAGGGACCATGAAATGCCATTGCATCTGCAAGCCATGCCGCATTAGGGGGGACTTGTGTATGAGGTGTGCATGTGTGGCTGAGTAAATAATCTAACGCTTCAATATCAAGGTTTGCATTCACTAAAGCTTGAGTCAGTACTTGCTGACTAAGCTCAATACTCGAAGGAGATGTTGAACTGGTTGGGGTCGATAGATCTCTGACTAAATGGCGCCCCTCAATACCCAAACGCTTCGCAATGGTTTTAGCTTTTCGCGCTGTAAGTCTACCGCACTGTTGAGACAAGGCATTTAGTAGCGCTTCATTATTGATATTTGCATTAGGCAATTGATGAGAAATGCCTAATAATGATAGGTCATGCTGCGCAAATTTTACTGCCATTTTTCCTCCAATTTATGTTGGATAGCATCTAAGCAAATCCCCATATTTTCAAATGAGTGATGTTGGCTGGTGAGTAATTGAAAAAGCTCATGTGTGATTAAGGATTGTTGCTGATAAAAGTCGTCATTTGTCGCCCCTAATTCAATAGCATGATGACGGCTAATGTATACATGCTTGGCTTCGTCTTTTTTAATCAAGCCACATAACACACTAAAAGGGTGCTCTCCTCCAAGTTTGCTGGTTTCAAATGCTTGCATAATTTGGGTGACACATGTATCTAAAATAGCAATACGAACAAAGTGTTGACTGTAATCATTTACTCGACCTAAACCGCTATAAAACCTTTTTGCCAACCGTTGAACTTGGCGGGTATCTTCTATGTATGGAAGCTTATCCGATACTGTTTGCAAGGCTATATCATGACGACACTCGTCAGACTCGACTTCCATTAGTGAAGTCACTATCTTGCCATTCCTTTGTGATGTCTCTGTTGATAATTTTTTTTCTAAGTCTTGAACATGTAATCTAATAATTTCTTGATTAAAGACCAACTGAGCCGACTGTTCACCACACAATAATAGGGGTAATAAACGTGCCATTGATTCCGTTTGGTTATCAGAAAATAAAAGTGGGGTTTGAGCCTGAAGATTTATCCAATCTTGAAGCCTAAGTGCATTATTACCTTGAGTAACCTTTGGCAAAGCTTGCTTGCCAAAACAACGTTTAATCTTAATTGTCATTAATGCTTTGTCTCCGCAGTTGATAAATAACAGGCAATACGAAAACATCAAAGAGCCATGCCAATAGAATCACCATACAAGACAACAAACTTAGCTGTGCAATAGGCGCAAAATCTGACGCTAATCCAATGCCAAAACCCAGTACTAAAGTTAAACTGGTAAAACAAATCACCGGAATAACGCCCGCATAATGCATCCAAAAAAATTGCAGATAAGTTGCACGACTTTCGATATCAGATGTTTGTGGCTCAGGTAACTTCAACAGCAAATGCAAAGTATCATCAACAATAATCCCAAGCATGATGCCTAATACGACCGCACTGCCAATACTGATATACCCACCAACCAGTTGCCAAATAGCGAACACCCAAAGCAAGGGCAAAAAGTTAACCATTAACCCCACCAAAGCAAAGTATGGGCTTTTTTTCAAAAAGCCTAACACTAGGCTTAGGGCCACTAACGCAATACCAAATGACCACAACATACTGTTTGCGTTATGAATGGATAAATGAGCGAACAATAAACTACTGCCTAATGCTGGGCTTACTGATAAAGCGGTTTTATTTGCAGCAAGCCATGCAGTTGTTTTGGCTTCGAACGCTAACATTTGCTGCGCAGTGAGGGAGGTTAAATAAACGGTGATTAAACTCGATTGATATTGTGATGAGATTTCTGCTTCAAGCCCGATATCACTGACGCTATGTTGTGTCATGATCCGTTTAAGCTGACTTTGCGATAATCCGGCACTTTTTACCCAATCACCAATATGGGTGACATGGTTAACTTCTGGCTGTTGTTGCAAAAAGCGAGCAAATTGGAATAAAAAGCCCAGATATTGCTTGTCATACATAGGGACAGAACCAGTCCCCACCTCAAAATACAATGGATTTATGCCAAAAAAATCTTGCTGCATAGTGAGTTTAGATTGAGTAAAGGGGTTATCGTCAGGAAAGTAATTAAGCGGATCATCATTAAGCTCAAGTTTACTGGCACTTAATAAGGCCAATACTGAAACGAGTCCTACCACCATGAGAATTGACTTTGGCAATAACGCCGCTCGTTTGGCTAGCGTCACCACAGGATTAACAAAGACATGTAACTTGCCATCAGAATAGTTCTGATTAGCCTTGCTCACGATAGTCACCAATAAACTGTGACAAAGTAGATAATGGCAAGCCACGGCAATGGCCACTAATATCCCAAAAACTTGTATCGGTGGTGAAGGACTAAAAGCGAGTAAGCCAAAACCCAATATGGTCGTCAGTGTTGCGTACAGTAGGGGTTGTTTATTATGTGAGAAGCTAAAAATTAGCGGATTATTGTCACCCGCTTTTATTCCAGCTTGCCAGCCAAGGTATAAATGCGCGGAGTAAGCCAGTGATAAGGTAATAATTATCACTGGTATAAATGCACTTATCGCTGCAATAGTAAGATTAAACCAACCTGCGACTCCAAGTACTATAGCTAAGGTCACTGCACAGTTAAGTGCGATAGCAAAAAGCCATAATCTAGCTTGAATAAAAATTAATGCCATTAGACCGATAATGACAAATAGGCTGGGTGCAAACCAACTTAGGTCATGGCGTAACACCTTAGCATATTGCCAATTGAGCGCCTGTTCACCTGACAACAAAACCTTTACAGCACTTTGAGCTTCATTGAATTTAGGCACTAGACTCGCTGTCGCTGCCTTTGCTGACCAAAATGACTCAGAGATACCTTGCAAACGATCAATACTTTCCAAGCGCCACAGTGCCTCTGTTGAATATTGCTGTATATCGTTTTGACTAAACTCAATACTCAGGATAATAGCTTTACCATTGTCAGATAACACCAAAGGTAAGCGAGGATGTTGTTTATAACTTAAAAGCAGGCTATCGCTTATTGATTGATTTTGACTTGAAGATTGCGAGTGAGTTAATGATTGAGTGAGTGATTGAGTGAGTGCTTGCTTCTGCCCCGTAACCACAGAAGACTCGTTTACAAGTGGCAGACGTTCAATAAATGCAGCATAACCCCCTATCGCGCTGATATGCTGATCAGATTGTAAATATTCAATAAAATCAAGTAATCGACTTTGCTGCTCAGGTTGTCGCCAGTCTTGCTCATTTTCCAATAAAAGCAGTAAACCATCTTCGCGGACAAATGTTTGCTGAAGTTGATTTAGTCCAACAAATCCTGCGTCATCATGGGCAAAATAGTCGTTAAAATTAACATCAAGATCAATCTTCGTTGCCCCAATGATACTGAGCAGCACCAATAGCAATACGGTAGCCCACACCCCTAAAGGGTGTTTTTGCGAGCCAGCGATTAATGACAATTGCCAATTCAAATGACTATTTCCTCATACTGCAATTAAGTTTTCTATTCAGTTACCTTAATAGACCTTATAACCTTGTTTTATTGTTCAGCAAGTTACAAAAAAGTTAATAGTTAATGCGATAAACTGATATTTCCAAACATGCTAGCAGGAGTATTCAGCACCAATCCCTTAACGCTAGTCAGCATAAAGCCTCGATACTCTCCACAATGAACCCATACGTAGCGTTTTCCGGATAGACTTATTCATAGCTGCTTTATTAACAAATAGCTTATGATTTAGGCCTTTTGTGGAAATCTTGCTCAAACAAGCTAAAAAAAACAGTTATCAATAAAAAAAAGTTGACTCCAGACCGCAAAAAACGTTTAATTGCGTCCGTCGCCCGAATAGCTCAGTCGGTAGAGCAGAGGATTGAAAATCCTCGTGTCCCTGGTTCGATTCCGGGTTCGGGCACCATATTTAG
>BCQL01000142.1_pt1 | contig 11432 bp, 11 predicted proteins | sample 1008151 | NCBI WGS metagenome assembly BCQL01 (sample SAMD00035459, study PRJDB4067) | museum specimen metagenome | biome: marine biome; feature: sea shore; material: organic material | host: Otohimella japonica | place: Japan:Kanagawa | collected 1927
CGCCGCCGTCGACGAGCTCGTGCACCGCCTCGATCCGGACCGCCCCGACCGTGCGCCGGGCGGTCACAGCCGGGTGTTCCGTCCCCGGCTGGTCGTACGGGAATCCACCGCCCCGCTCGGCACCGAGTGACGGGGCTCCACGACTGCGAGGAGGAACGGCATGCTTGCTGACGAGTCATCGGGGGAGGTGTCCTGGTGGCGCGACGCCGTCGTCTACCAGGTCTACGTCCGCAGCTTCCGCGACTCCGACGGCGACGGCGTGGGTGACCTCGTCGGAGCACGGGAACGGCTGGAACACGTGGCGGAGCTGGGGGCCGACGCCGTGTGGCTGACCCCGTTCTATCCCTCGCCCATGGCCGACGGTGGTTACGACGTGGCCGACCACTGCGGTGTGGCCCCGCTGTTCGGCACCCTGGAGGACTTCGACGCCCTGGTCGAACGTGCCCATGCGCTGGGGCTGCGCGTCCTCGTCGACGTCGTGCCGAACCACACCTCCGACGCGCACCCGTGGTTCGTCGAGGCGCTGAGCGCGGCGCGGGAAGGCCCGGAGCGGGAGCGGTACCTGTTTCGCGACGGTCGGGGAGAACACGGCGAGCTGCCGCCGAACGACTGGGAGTCGGTGTTCGGTGGTCCGGCGTGGAGCCGCACCGCCGACGGGCAGTGGTACCTGCACCTGTTCGATCCCTCCCAACCGGACCTCAACTGGCGAAACCCCCAGGTGCGGGCCGATTTCCGCAAGGTGCTGACGTTCTGGCTCGACCGGGGGGTGGACGGGTTCCGCATCGACGTCGCCCACGGCATGATCAAGCACCCCGAGCTGCCAGACACCGGCCTGCGGCAGCAGATCGGTCTGCTCGGGCGAGCCGAACTGCCGTACTTCGACCAGGACGAGGTCCACGAGATCTACCGGGAGTGGCGCGGCCTGCTGGACTCCTACGGCGGAGCCCGCATCGGCGTGGCCGAGGCCTGGGCCTCCACCAGTGAACGACTGGCCCGCTACGTCCGCCCCGACGAGCTGCACCAGGCCTTCAACTTCGCGCTGCTGGAAGCGGAGTTCTCCGCCGACCGGTTCCACGCCGTCGTCGACGAGTCCCTGCGGGAGAACTCCCGAGTGGGAGCCACGACCACCTGGGTGCTGGGCAATCACGACGTCCAGCGGCCGGTCACCCGCTACGGCGGCGGCGACGTCGGCCTGCGCCGAGCGTGCGCCGCGGCGCTGTTCAGCTTCGCGCTGCCCGGCTCGGTGTACCTCTACCAGGGCGAGGAGCTCGGTCTGCCGGAGGTGCTCGACCTGCCGGAGGAGGCCCTGCGGGATCCGATCTGGGAGCGCTCGGGGCACACCAGCAGGGGTCGCGACGGGTGCCGGGTCCCGATCCCGTGGGAGGGGCGGTACCCCCCGTTCGGCTTCGGCCCGGAGGGTTCCACCGAGAGCTGGCTGCCGGTTCCCGAGGGATGGTCGGAACTGTCCGTGCGAGCTCAGCACCTGCGCACGGACTCGGTGCTGCGGCTCTACCGGAGTGCGCTGGCCCTGCGACGGCAGCATCCCGCCCTCGGCGACGGTGCGCATCGCTGGGTGGACGCGCCGGAGGGCGTGCTGATCCTGCGGCGGGAACCCGGCTTCGTCTGCGCGACGAACTTCCGGGACGAGCCGGTGGAGCTGGAACTGCCCGGCGAACTGCTGTGCCGCAGCGACCGCGTCGACGCGGCACCGCGCTGGTCCGGAGTACTGCCCGGGGAGACCACGGTCTGGTTGCGACAGGACCGGTGAAAGAGGAAGGAAGCGGGAAATGAGATCAAGACCCGGCAAAGCCTCCTTGTGGATGGCGACGCTGGCGGCGTTGGCCACGGCTACCGCGACGGTGCCCGGCGCCGCGGCGGTTCCGGACGCTCCGGGGGAACCCGGCATCGCCTCGGCGTGGACCACGGGAGCCAAGAACGGCGTCGGGACCTCCACCACGGTGGACTCGAAGGTCTGGCACACCCTCGGGCAGGGGATCCTCAACGAGGTCTACTACCCGCAGCTGGACGTGCCCAACGTGCAGGACATGCAGTTCGTGGTCAGTGACGGCCAGGGCTTCACCGAACTCGAACGCGACGCCACGAATCACGAGACCCGGATGGCGGACTCGCGCGCGCTGGAGTACCAGCAGGTCAACACCGACGAGGACGGTCGGTACCGGATCACCAAGACCTACGTCACCGACCCGCAGCGCTCCGTGGTCACCATGCGAGTGCGCTTCGAGGTGCTCAGTGGCGGTCCGCTCCAGCTGTACGCGCTGTACAACCCGTCCCTGGCGGGCAGCGGGATGGGCGACACCGGTGCGACCGAGTCGGGTGCCCTCGTCGCCTCCGACGGCGACGTCGCCAGCGCCCTGGTGTCCTCGACCGGATTCGACGCCACGACCAGCGGATACAGCGGAACCGCCAGTGACGGCTATCAGGACCTGGCCGACGACCACCGGCTGACCAACACCTACGACCGGGCGAGCCAACCCGGAAACCTCGTGCAGACGGCGCGAATCCCGGTCGAGAACGACACCACCTTCACCCTCGCCCTCGGCTTCGGCGACGACCGCGGTGCCGCTCGCCAGGCCGCGAACGCCTCGCTGGAGACGGGTTTCGATGCGGTGGAGAGCGACTACGTCGGTGGTTGGCACGAATACCTGTCCTCGTTGAACCCGACGCCGGAGTCGGTGACCTCGCGCGGGCTGGAAACCCAGTACAACGTGGCCGCGATGACGCTGAAGGCCCAGGAGGACAAGACCCACCGAGGAGCCTTCATCGCCTCCAGCTCGATCCCCTGGGGACAGGCGAAGAACGCCGACGAGTGCTGCACCGCCGGGTATCACCTGGTGTGGGCGCGTGATCTCTACCACACCGCCACGGCGTCACTGGCCCTCGGCGACGAAGCCGCCGCCAACCGCGCGCTGGACTACCTGCTGAACGTGCAGCAGAACGAGGACGGCTCCTTCCCCCAGAACACCTGGCTCGACGGTGAACCGCACTGGACGAGCCTGCAGATGGACGAGGTCGCCCTGCCGATCGTGCTGGCCTGGCAGCTCGGCCGTACCGACGCCGCCACCTGGGCCAAGCTGAAGAAGTCGGCCGAGTTCATCGTCGCCAACGGTCCCGCGACACCGCAGGAGCGGTGGGAGGAGGAGGGCGGCTACTCGCCGTCGACCATCGCCGCCGAGATCGCCGGACTGGTGACCGCCGCCGACATCGCCAGGGCCAACGGTGACACCGACGCCGCCGAGAAGTACCTGAGCACCGCCGACGAGTGGCAGCGCAAGGTGGAGGAGTGGACCTTCACCACCACCGGCCCCCACGGGGACGGTCGCTACTACGAGCGCATCGACGACGACGGCAACCCGAACAACGGGCACGAGCTGTGCATCAACAACGGCGGCGGTTGCCACGACGAGCGGGCGATCGTCGACGCCGGGTTCCTCGAACTCGTCCGCCTGGGCGTCAAGCCCGCCGACGACCCCGAGATCCTGGCCTCGCTGCCCGAGGTGGACGACCGGCTGCGCGTCGAGACGCCCAACGGTCCGGGCTGGTACCGCTACAACCACGACGGCTACGGCGAGACCGCCGACGGTGGCCCCTACGAGGGGCAGGGAGTCGGTCGACTGTGGCCACTGCTCACCGGCGAACGCGGTGAGTACGAGCTGGCGGCGGGACGAGGCGCCGGGAAGCACCTGGAGACGATGGCCCGCATGGCCAACGAGGGGCACCTGATCCCCGAGCAGGTCTGGGACCGCTCCTCGGCGCACGGGTTCACCTTCGGCGAGGGCACCGGTTCGGCCACCCCGCTGGCGTGGTCGATGAGCCAGTTCGTCCGACTGGCCCACAACATCGACGCCGGACGCAACCTCGAGACCCCGTCCGTGGTCGCCGACCGCTACGCGCGCTGAGGACTCCGAACGCACGACGAGATCCCCCGCCGCGGCGGGGGATCTCGTCGTATCGGGCTCAGTTGTCGAAGGTGCCGTCCTTGAGGGCGGCCACGAACGTCGACCACTGCGCGCGGCTTGCGGTGAAGTACCCCGCGCTGCGGTTCTTGGTGTCGCGTACGGCGGCACCGTCGGTCGTGCGGCCGACCTCGACGCAAGTGCTCGTGTTCGCGCTTCGGCTGGACTTGCGCCAGTCGGTGGGGTGTTGCTGTGGCGTCATTGGGTCGTCTCCATCTAGCTGATGATCTCGGTGACGAGCTGTACCGAGTCCGTGGGGTTCTTCGCCGCCTCAAGCACCGTATCGACGGCCTGTCGGTAGGTGAGCACGTCTTCCTTCTCATGCAGGAACAAGCCCGAGCGTCGGTTTTCCAGCTGCACTACAGGACCTTGTTCGGAATCGATCAGCAGGAAGGGACCTTCGAGTCCGGGGTTCCAACCGCTGGAGAACGGAATCACTCGTAGGTCCACGTTCGATCGCTCCGCGAGTTCCAGCAGGTGTTCGAGCTGCTCGCGCATTACTTCCGGCGTGCCGATGGTCTGCCGGAGAGCGGCTTCTCCGACCAGAGCGATGAAGTGAGCCGGGTTCTTCCGTGTGATCGTGTCCCGTCTGCCGACTCGCACGGCGACCCGGGTTTCCACCTCGTCGGCGGGAACGTTGGCAGCGACCATGATCGCGCGAGCGTAGTTGCTCGTCTGAAGGAGACCAGGAATCAACAGCGGGGACACTTCGGTGATGGTCGTTGCCGTGCGTTCGAAGTCCAGCAGCGCCGCGAGCTGCTGACGCTGTTCGGGCAGGCTGACGGCCAGCCACCGGGGTTCGTCGGTACCGCTGGACATCTCGATGATCTCTTCGTAGCGGTCTCCGCTGACTCCCAGATGCGTGAGGATCTGCGCGACATCGGTGGGCCTCGGTGACCGTTCGCCCGTTTCCCAGCGGGACAGCTGGCCAGGATCTTTGTCCAGTTCCGTCGCCAACTTGCGCAATCCCGAGCCGTGCTCCTCGCGGGCTGCTCGGAGCGCGTTCCCGAGCGCACGTGCTTTCGGGGTTCGAGTGTTGCTGGCCATGCAACACAGCATATGCCACGAGAGGGCGATGGCGAGACCACTCGATCAGGGGATTGTCCTGTTCTGTTGCTGCTGTTGATACTGATGTCGCAACAATTCAAGATCAGCAACAGTTGGGCAGGAGGATGCGAGATGAGCGACCTGAGCGGGGTTCGGCGGGTGCAGTGCGCCGGTGCGCACGAGGCGAAGCTGGTGCAGCTGATGCAGCTGGAGATCATCGCGCTGGTCAACGCCGTCGACGACGTCGGAGCGGGCCACTACACGCGGCAGCAGAGGGGAGTCCTGGCCGGAGGACTCGACACGCTGGCGGCCGCGCTGCGCGACGAGAGCGCTCCGGTGCTCATCACCGAGTCCGGAAGCGAGGCCGGGACCGGGGAACCGGCATGAGTACCCGGGTCCGGTCCGAAGCCGCAGCTGCGACCGGGCAACTCCCCGCCGTCGCGGTGTGCGCGTGTGGCGACGACGTTCACCGCTGGTCGGCACCCGTGGGCGAGACCGTCGACACGGTGCGTCTGACCCGGTGGCGCTGTACCTGCCCGCACTGCCGGTGCGACGGCCTGCACCTGACCGTGCGCCCACGGACATCGGCCTGCCGCAGCACACGGCGGTAATGGCATGAGACTCCGGCCCGGATGCCGTCGCCCCCGACCTCCGGCATCCGGGCCGGTCCCCTCGAGCGGTCCGGAGCAGAATGGACGAATGGTGCTCGTGCGCGATGCCAGACCCGAGGACGCCGCCGAGGTGGCGGATGTTCACGTGCGCGCGTGGCAGGTGGGATATCGCGGGTTGCTCCCGGACGAGCATCTCGACGGGCTGCGGGTCGAGGACCGCATGCGCCGCTACACGTTCGGCGACGCTCGCCCCGACCGCCCCGCGACGATCGTCGCCGTCCCGGACGGGCGCATCCTCGGATTCGCGACCACGGGACCGTCCGGGGACGAGGACGTGCCCGGCGCGGGCGAGGTGCACGCGATCTACGTTTGCCCGCGGGCGTGGGGGTGCGGAATCGGTGGCGCGTTGCTGGTCGAAGCCAGGGCTCGGCTGCTCGCCCGCGCCTTCACCGAGGCCGTGCTCTGGGTGCTCGCGAGCAACGAGCGAGCTCAGCGCCGCTACCGGGCCGACGGATGGCACTACGACGGGCACCGCCGGGAGAAGGAGTTCGGGGGAGTGCCCGCCGAGGTCGTTCGCTATCGGCGCCACCTGGACTGACCGGCGTGCCCCGCACCGGGGAAGGTGCGGGGCACGCGGTCGTCAGAGCTTGACGGGGTAGTGGGGCTCGGGAACCTGCGGGGAGATGCGGCGCTCGACGAAGACGCCGTGCCAGATCATGAACACCAGCAGCGCCCACAGGCGCCGGCTGTGGTCGAGCACCCCGGAGCGGTGCTCCTCCAGCAGCTGGAACACCGCCGTCTTGTTCAGCAGCGCGTCGGTCTGCGAGTCCCGGATGATGTTGCGCGCCCAGTCGTGCATCTCGTCGCGCAGCCAGTGCTTGATCGGCACCGGGAAACCGAGCTTGCGACGGTTGAGCACGTGCGAGGGCACCACCTTGGCCAGCCCCTGGCGCAACGCGTACTTGGTGGTGTCGCGAGTGATCTTCTGCTCGAGCGGGATCGTGCTCGCGACCCGGAACACCTCGTTGTCCAGGAACGGAACTCGCAGCTCCAGCGAGTTGGCCATCGTCACCTTGTCGGCCTTGGTCAGGATGTCGCCGCGCAGCCAGGTGAACAGGTCCACGTGCTGCATCCGCGTCACCGGGTCCCAGCCCTCCGAGGAGCGGTAGGCGGCCGCGGTGACGTCGGTGTGCGAGACGTCCGGATCGAACCGCTGCATGATGCTCTTGAGCTGCTCGTCGCGGAAGATCCGCGCGTTGCCGTAGTAGCGGTCCTCCAGGCTCAGCGCACCGCGCCGCAGCAGGTCCTTGCCGCGCACACCCTCGGGAATGGCCGTGGATACCCGCCCCATGGCCTTGCGCAGCGAACCGGGAACGCGCTCGAACGGGGCCAGCGACAGCGGCTCGCGATAGATCGAGTAGCCGCCGAAGAGCTCGTCGGCGCCCTCGCCGGAAAGCACGACCTTGACGTGCTGGCGGGCCTCGCGCGCGACGAACCACAGCGGAACCAGCGCGGGATCGGCCACCGGATCGTCCAGATACCACACGATCAGCGGCAGCGTCTCCATCATCTCTTCGGGAGAGACCGTGCGCACCACGTGCTTGACACCGATCGCGGCGGCCGACTCGGCGGCCACGTCCACTTCGGAGTAGCCCTGCCGCTCGAAACCGGTGGTGAAGGTGATCAGGTTCGGGTTGTGCTCCTTGGCCAGCGCGGCGATGGCCGTGGAGTCGATTCCGCCGGACAGGAAGGCGCCCACGGTGACGTCGGCGCGCATGTGCTTGCCCACCGAATCGCGCATCACGTCGGCGATCTCGGTGTGCAGCCGGTCGGCGTCGGCGTCGTTCTCGACCGGGCGCGAGGTGAAGTTGGGGGAGAAGTAGCGCTCGGTGACGAGCCGACTCCCCGGGGCGACGGTGAACGAGGTGCCCGACTCGATCCGGCGCACCGAGCGGTGCAGCGACTCCGGCTCGGGGACGTACTGCAGGACCAGGTAGTGCTGGAGGGCGCGCTGGTCGACGTCGGAGGCGAAGCCCAGCGTGCTCGCCAGGTCGAGCAGGCTCTTCTTCTCGCTGGCGAAGGCCACGCCGTTCGGGCCCACCGCGTAGAACAGCGGCTTGATGCCGAAGGGATCCCTGGCGCCGAAGACCACGTGGCGCTCGTTGTCCCAGACCAGGAACGCGAACATGCCGCGCAGCCGACCCACGGCCGACGGGCCCAGGTAGTGGTAGGCCGCGACGATGACCTCGGTGTCGCCGTCGGTGGCGAAGCGGGCACCGTGCTGCTCGATCAGCTCGGCGCGCAGCTCCAGGTAGTTGTAGATCTCGCCGTTGAACAGGATCGTGTACCGACCGGGGTTCTCGGGCGGACCCCAGGTCAGGGGCTGGTGAGAGTGTTCCAGGTCGATGATCGACAGCCGGTTGAAGCCGAAGACCACCTCCCCGCCGTGCCAGGTGTCACTTTCATCCGGTCCTCGATGCCGTTGGCAGTGCAGTGCGTTGGCCACCGCGTTGACGGCGTAACCGGCTTTCTCTTCAGTGGGACAGACCAGTCCAAGCAGGCCGCACACGCCTCTCGCGCACCTCTCGTGTCGGGCGGATTCTTCGACGCTCCCGGCAGGGAGTTCTCGCCAAGTATGGGCTTCCAGTATGCCGTGTTGCCCGCGTGGGGCGGCACGCGCGGGGCGTGTCGGCGATTTCGTGGAGCTCACACCCCGCGATCGGGGCTCAGCGGTGGTGATCTGGCCCCGCACACACCACCATGAGCGTTGGCGGGCCACCCCGAAGCAGTATCGCGACTACTGCTGGGCTAGGCTCACCACGGTATTCCGGCGGCTGATCACCCGCCCGGAGACGGGTGCGTGATCGCTATACAGTGCCGCGCGGGCGAGTTACGCATCGAGGAGGCGTCGCGCAGTGGGCCTGACGGAGGGGACCCGAGTGCCACGGCTGATAAAGGTCGGTGGTCTGATCGGCCTGGTAGGTGTCGTGGCCACCGGATGTACGCCGGATCAGGTCCTGCGGTTCGGCTGGCCTGAGGGGGTGACCCCGCAGGCCGACGCGATGCGTCAGCTGTGGACCTGGTCGGTGATCGCGGCTCTCGCGGTCGGTGTGCTGGTGTGGGCCCTGATCTTCTGGACGGTGGCTTTCCACCGCAAGAAGGGGAACGAGCTGCCCCGCCAGTTCCAGTACAACAATCCGCTGGAGATCATCTACACGGTCATACCGTTCGTCATGGTCGTGGTGCTGTTCTACTTCACCGCCACCACGCAGAACTACGTGATGGCCGAGGAGAAGGAGCCGGACACCACCGTCGACGTGGTCGCCTTCCAGTGGAACTGGGAGTTCGACTACCCCGGTTACCGGACTCCCGACGGCGAGCCCGTGAGCACCGTCGGTACCAGTAACTTCACCCCGCTGCTGGTGTTGCCGACCGACTCCACCATCGAGTACCGCCTGAGGTCGAAGGACGTCATCCACTCGTTCTTCGTGCCCAAGTTCAACTTCAAGCGGGACACCTTCCCGCACCCGGACAAGAACAACCAGGACAGCGTCTTCCAGAACACCATCGAACAGGAAGGCTCGTTCGTGGGGCGGTGCGCGGAGCTGTGCGGCACGTACCACTCCATGATGAACTTCGAGGTTCGCGCGCTGTCGCCGGACAAGTTCGAGCGATACATGGACCTGCGCACGCGGATCAACCCGGCCACCGACCAGCCGTACACGGCTTCGGAGGCACTGCGGGAGATGAACTGTGGTCGACTGTGCACGCCGCACTCGGTGACCACGATTCCGTTCGACACCGAGCGTGGGGCGACCACCGGTACGTCGGCGGGCAGCAACTAGGAGTGCCCTCTCCCAGGGCGGACGGCGTGAGAGCGAGGACTCCATGAAGGTTGAAGCCAAGATCTTCAACATCATCACCTTTTTCTTCTTCCTGTCGGCGATCGTTTACGGCGTGTGGGCCAAGGAACCCGTGGGGACGGTGGCCCTGATCCTGGTCGGTGGACTGTCGCTGCTGATCGGAAGCTACTTCCAGTTCGTGGCCCGGCGCATCGAGCAGCGTCCGGAGGACAACCCGGAGGCCGAGATCAGTGACGGCGCGGGTGAGATCGGCTTCTTCAGCCCCGGCAGTTACTGGCCGTTCGGGCTGGCCGCCGCGGCGGCGTTCATGGGACTGGCCCTGGCCTTCTTCTACGTGTGGATGATCGTGCTGGCCACCGGGGCGCTGCTGATCACGGTCGCCGGTCTGGTCTTCGAGTATCACGCGGGCCCGAGTCACGACTGATCCGAACGGCGGTGGGGTGGGCGGTAGGATCCTCCCGTCCACCCACTCAGCAGGAGGTTCATCGTGATCACCGCGATCGTGCTCATCCAGACCGCTGCCGACCGCCTCACCGAGGCCGCTCAGCAGATCGCAGACATCGAGGGCGTCGCCGAGGTCTACTCGTGCGCCGGTGACGTGGACCTGATCGCGATGGTGCGGGTGCGCGAGCACGAGGAGATCGCCGACATCGTGCCCGGCCGGATCAACAAGATCGACGGCGTCCGGGACACCGACACCCACATCGCCTTCCGCTCGTACTCCCGACGCGACACCGAGGCGATGTTCTCCCTCGGTATGGAGGAGTGAGCAGGCGCCGGGCGCGAACCCGCCGCGACCGTCTCAGGAATTCCCGAGCGCGTTGCGCAGGTCGCTGGAGAGCTTGGCCCAGCGGTGCAGCACGTCGGCGGCAGCCCCGGAGTCGATGGCCGTCGCCGCGCGCTCGATACCCGCTGCCAGCTGAGCCTTGAGGTCCGGTTCGGGCCCGTCGTGGGCGGCCAGCGCTCCGGCCGTGTTGATCAGCACCGCCTCCCGCACCGGACCGCGCTCTCCGGCGAGCAGTCGCCGCACGGCCTCGGCGTTGACGGCGGAGTCCCCGCCCTGCAGGTCCTCCGGATCGCTCAGGGAGATGCCGAGTTCCACGGGATCGATCCGCTCCTGCCGCACGCGACCCTCGTGGACCACCCACGCCAGCGTCGGCGCCGTCGTGGTGATCTCGTCCATCCCGTCGTCACCGCTGACCACGAGAGCGGAGTGGCCGCGAGTGGCGAAGACCTCGGCCATGACGGGGGCCATCCCGCGGTCCGCGCAACCGATCAGCCCGGCCGACGGATTCGCGGGGTTGGTCAACGGTCCGAGCACGTTGAAGGCGGTGGGGATACCGATCTCGCGTCGCGGGCCGGAGGCGTGCTTGAAAGCCGGGTGGAAGAGCGCGGCGAAGCAGAAACCGATCCCCAGCTCCTCGACGCAGGTCCGCACTTCCGCCGGCGGCAGGTCGATGGCCACTCCCATGGCCTCCAGCACGTCGGCCGTGCCGCACTTCGACGACGCCGCCCGGTTGCCGTGCTTGACCACGGTCGCCCCGCACGCGGCGAGCACGATCGAGGTCATGGTCGAGATGTTGACGGTGCCCGTGCGATCCCCGCCGGTACCCACGACGTCCACCGCGCGGGTCGAGATCTCGAGCGGGCGCGCGTGCGCGAGCATCGCGTCGGCCATCCCGCGGACCTCGGCGGGCGTCTCGCCCTTGGCCCGCAGGGCGACCACGAAGGCCGCCACTCGGGCGGGGGTGGCCTCACCGGTCATCACCAGGTCCATGGCCCACTCGGTGTCCTGAGCCTGCAGATCCCGACCCGCGACGAGGTGCTGCAGCAGTTCCGGCCAGCTTCCTGTCATCGTCGGCGCCTCAGCCACTTACCGGGCAGACACGCGAACGCAGCACCTCGGCCACGGTCTCCGCGGCCGACAGCGGGTCCAG
>BCQL01000144.1_pt1 | contig 11410 bp, 10 predicted proteins | sample 1008151 | NCBI WGS metagenome assembly BCQL01 (sample SAMD00035459, study PRJDB4067) | museum specimen metagenome | biome: marine biome; feature: sea shore; material: organic material | host: Otohimella japonica | place: Japan:Kanagawa | collected 1927
GCGGCCCCTCGGCCACCAGCTCAACTTCCGCCGCTTGCGAATCGATCTCGGGCAATTCCAGGGGGCCGCCTTCCTCGACCGCGTCGAGGATGCGCTCCCACAGCTTGCGGTGGTCGACGTCGATTGCGGCCGCCGCGGCGTTCTTGATGAGCACCTCGGGGCCCAACGTGATGACCGGCGCTCCTCTCTGCGCGTGTGTCAGGAAGGCATCGAACAGCGCCCGCTCCCGTGTGCTGGCCGCGTGCAGCAGTGCTTCCTGCACTTCGCGCACGAGCGCCAAAAGCGCCGGCTGCAGCCGATCGTTGGCCTCCTTCGCTCGGCAGGTGATGTTCACGGCGCCCACCGCGCGGTGGGTCAGCGGGTGCGACACCGGTGCGGCCACGCAGGTGAAGCGGTGGAACGGCTCCTTGAAGTGCTCGTCACCGTGCACCATCGTCACGTGGCGGCTCTCCAACGAGGTGCCCAGGCCGTTGGTGCCGGCGTTCTCCTCGTCGAAGCAGAAGCCCTCGACGACGGCCATCTCATCCAGATCGCGACGCAGCGACCGATCCGACACCCACCGCCACAGCACCTGACCACCGGGGTTGGTGATCGCCAGACACGTGTTCGCCCCGACGAGCAACTCGGCCAGGCGAGTCAGAACCGGTATGGCCGTCTGAGCGAAGTGGGTGTCAACGGTGGGTTCCACCCACGGCAGGTCGATCGTTTCCGGGTCGATGCCCGAGAGCTGCGACCGTCGCCACGAAGTCAGGATCTCGTGGCGGACCTCGGTCGACTCCTCCCCGAGCTGGAAACGTTCCCAATCCGTGTACATCGAGCGACGTCCTCCCGTCCGGCGCCCTTGCCGACCTCCCCAGCCTCCCAACCAGCCGTCCTCGTGAAGTGTCAAATTTTTGAACACCGGGAGAGGCGGTGACGCAGCTTACTTTCGGGCCGTCCCCGAAACCACCGCAAGTACGAGGAGGAGCCCATGGACCGACTGCGCTTCGGCACCTTCCTGGCCCCGTTCCACCCGGCCGGGGAGAACCCGACGCTGGCGCTGCAGCGCGACCTCGAGCTCGTCGAGCACCTGGACAAGTGCGGTTACGACGAAGCGTGGATCGGCGAGCACCACTCGGCCGGGACCGAGCTGATCTCCTCGCCGGAGATCTTCATCGCCGCGGCGGCCGAGCGGACGCGGCGGATCAAGCTGGGCACCGGGGTCACCTCGATCAGCTACCACAACCCGTTGTGGGTGGCCGAGCGCATGGTGCTGCTCGACCACCTCACCCGGGGCCGTGCGATGCTCGGCTGCGGGCCGGGATCGCTGCCGACCGACTCCATGATGCTGGGTCTTGACCCGACCCGGACTCGTGAGCTGCTCGAGGTCAACCTCGACATCATCATGCGGCTGCTGCGTGGCGAGACCGTCACCGAGCAGACCCGAACCCACGACCTGGTCGACGCGAAGCTGCACCTGCGGCCTTACACCGAGCCGTGCTTCGACATCGCCGTCGCCGGCGTCGCCTCGCCCACCGGACCACGTCTGGCCGGCCAGCACGGTGTCGGCCTGCTCTCGATCGGTGCCACGCTGACCAAGGACGGTTTCGACGCGCTCGCCCACCACTGGAACGTGATCGAAGAGCGCGCGGAGCACTACGGGCAGACCGTCTCGCGTCGCGACTGGCGGCTGGTGGGACTGATGCACATCGCCGAGACCCGCGAGCAGGCCTACAAGGACGTCGAGTACGGCATCGAGTCCTGGTTCCGCTACTTCCAGAAGACCGCCGCATTCCCCCAGATGGGCATCGAAGGAAGTGCCGACCCCAGGGAAATGATCGACTTCATCAACGAGGCCGGCATCGGTGCCATCGGCACCGCCGAGGACGCCCGAGCGCAGGTGCAGCGACTCTGGGACCAGTCCGGCGGGTTCGGCAGCATGCTGCTACTCGGGCACGAGTGGGCCAATCCCGAGGCCACGAAACGCTCCTACGAGCTGATCGCCCAGCACGTGATGCCGCACTTCCAGGGCGGGAAGATTTCGCACGCGCAGCAGACGCTGAACGCCAAGGAGGACGCGAGGGACAAGCGCGAGGACTACGCGGCCGCTCAGATGCAGGCGGTAGCGACGATGACCGAACGCTACGAACAGGAGAAATCCGGCACCCAGCAATGATCCGCCCTGGCCGGGGGTGCCTCAGCGCCCCCGGCACGACCCGCACCCCACCACCGCGAGAGGTGAGGATCAGATGAACGACGCCGGGCTGCACGAACGCTTCCGCGAGGCGATGGCAACGGTGTGCACACCAGTCTCCGTCGTCACCACCCTGGACGACGACGAGCCCTTCGGGACCACGGTCAGCGCTTTCACCTCCCTGTCCGTGCAACCGCCGATGGTGCTCGTCGCCCTCGACCGCGGCTCGGACCTCCTCGCCGCGGTGAGGCGAACCGGCCGGTTCGGACTCAACGTGCTCGGCACCGATCACGCGATGCTCGCCAGGACCTTCGCCCGCAAGGGCGGCACTGCCAAGTTCTTCGACATCGCCTGGGAGCGCAGCGGCGACTCCCCCAGGCTGCCCGGCGTCCGCAGCTTCATCACCTGCTCGGTGGCGCGTCTGGTCGACGGTGGCGACCACGTCGTGGCCCTGGGGAACGTCCGGGAGGCTGAAGCGAACTCCGGTGCGCCGCTGACCTACCACTCCCGGATGTTCGGCACGCACGTCGCGCTCGAGGAGGTCGTTCGGTGAGCCACCCGTCCCCGACCGAGCAGGTCCGGTCCGCTGCCGCAGCACTGGCCGCAGGCGAAATGGTGGTCGTCGTCGACGACGCCGACCGCGAGAACGAAGGCGACCTGGTGGTGGCTGCCGAGCACATCACCACCGAACAGATGGCCTTCCTGATCCGGCACAGCACCGGGATCGTATGTGCGCCCATGCCGTCCGCCCGCACCGACGAACTGCGCCTGCCGCCGATGGTCGCGGAAAACACCGACCCGCACGGGACTGCGTTCACCGTGAGCGTCGACCTCGTGAACACCGGCACCGGCGTCTCAGCCGCCGACCGCACCGCCACCCTGCGCGGTCTGGCCGACCCGAGCAGCCACCCGACCGACCTGCACCGGCCTGGTCACGTCTTCCCGCTGCGGGGCCGCGACGGCGGCGTCCTGCGGCGAGCAGGGCACACCGAGGCCACCGTCGACCTGCTCACCACCGCCGGACTCTCCGGTGTCGGGGTGATCAGCGAGCTCGTCACCGATGACGGGTCGATGCTGCGCGGTCCCGACGTGCACGCCTTCGCCGCCGAGCACGACCTGCCGGTGCTCGCCATCGCCGACCTCGTGCGGCATCGCAGGGTCAGCGAGGAGCTGGTCGAGCCGGTGGCCAGCTCGACCATGCCGACCGAGTTCGGTGACTTCCGCGCTGTGGCTTACCGCAGCACCCTGGACGGCGCCGAGCACCTCGCCCTGGTCATGGGGGATGTCGCCGCCGCCGGCCGCTCGCCCGACGGCGTCCTCGTGCGGGTGCACTCCGAGTGCCTCACCGGCGACGTCCTCGGCTCGCTGCGCTGCGACTGCGGTGGGCAGCTCGAACAGGCGCTGCAGGCCGTCGCCGCCGAGGGCTGCGGTGTGATCGTCTACCTGCGCGGACACGAAGGCCGCGGCATCGGCCTCGCCCACAAGATCCGCGCTTACGCACTGCAGGAGCGGGGCCTCGACACCGTCGAGGCCAACACGGCCCAAAACCTGCCGGTCGACGCGCGCGACTACGAGGTCGGCGCACAAGTGCTCGCAGACCTCGGCGCGCACCACATCCGGCTCATCACCAACAACCCGAACAAGTACAGCAGCCTCGACGGCCACGGCCTGTCGCTCGTCGACCGAGTGGCCCTGCCCGTCGTCGAGACACCGCACAACGAGCGCTACCTGCGGACCAAGCGCGACCGGTTTGGCCACGAGCTCCCCGTCGGCGCTGCCACGACCACCGACACCACCCCCAGCGTTGGCGGAAACCGAAGTTCCCGCAGCAGCGCTGCAGGACAACCAGAAGAGGTAATCCCCTGCTGACGGTGCTCTCCGCATCCGCCACCTTCGGCACGTCGACCGAGCGCGACATGAGATGGGTGCGAAAACCCGTCAGTCGCAAAGGCAAACGAGCGATCCGTTGTTCGCTCAGAAAGGAGTCGGCATGCGTGTTGCCGTTTGCAGGGGCCGCAACGACATCGCAGTTCTCGACGTCGAAGAACGAGCATGCCCTCCGGGACATGTCAAGATCCAGGTCGCGCGCAACGGAATCTGCGGGAGCGATCTCCACGAGCACTACGGCGGTGCGCTCTTCATCCCGACTGATCCGCACCCGCTGATCGGCGCCCAGCGTCCGATCACGCTTGGGCACGAATTCGCGGGCACGGTCGTCGACGTCGGCGACGGAGTCCGCGACGTCTCCGGGGAGACCGGGTCGCGGTTGAAGCCATCTACCGCTGCGACGAGTGCCCGGCGTGCCCAGTCGGACACTACAACGCGTGCCAAAAGATCGGTTTCCACTGCCTGATGTCCGACGGTGGCATGGCCGAACGCACCGTCGTACCCGCACGCATGGTGCACAAGTTGCCCGATTCGGTCAGCGATGGACCCGCAGTCGACTCCGGCCTCTCCTGCCTGGGAACCCGCAACCGGATGATCTCCGTGGCGATCCACGAGAACCCGTTCCCAGTCACCTTGCTCAAACTCGTCATGTCCGAAGCGCTGGTGCAAGGATCACTGGCCTACACCGCCGAAGATTACCGAGCCGTCATTGATCTGATGGCAAAAGGCCACTACGACACGGGCTGGGTCTCACACATCCCGATCGACCAGTGGCCTTCCCCCTCTGGACCGGACACTCGAGCTGATCGGCGAGTGTCCGGTCCAGCGGATTCGGACAGGGCCGGCCGGAATCATGCCGGGTGGTGCGGGGTGTTGATGAACATCGCCAAGGGCGCCGGTTCCCGGACGAGCTGCGGCTGGTGACAGCGCCGAGCAGGTGGTTCAAGCGGCGTTCCCCGGCCCCCGTCGTCGGGATTACAGGATGGGCAGGAGCAGTGAGACGAGCAGGAGGTTGAGAACTCCGCCGAGGCGGGTGGCCAGTTGTGCGAAGGGCATGAGGGGGAGCCGGTTGGCGGCGCTGAGCACGGAAACGTCGCCACTGCCGCCGGTGTCGGCCATGGTCAGGCCGGGGGTGATGGAGGCTTCAACGAAGTTCATCCGGAGCAGCCAGCCGACCAGACCCGCGACCGCGCTGGAGAGCAGCACGGCGCTGACGGTCAGGATGAGGAAGAGGGGGCCCTGCAGCGCGGTGAGCACTGCGCCGATGTCGATGTGGGAGATGCTGACTCCCACGAGCAGGGTGGGCAGCCACGCGGTGGTCACGAGGTCCGTCCAGGCCGAGGTTGCGTCTTCGAGCGATGTGGGGAGCAGCCCCAGCAGCTTGATCGCCGCGGCCAGGATGATGGTCCACGCGAGTTCGTGGACGGCGGGAATGAGGTCGGTGAGGACGGTGCCGGCCACGAACAGGACGCAGGCGATGACCACGCCCTGAGCCAGTGCTGCGAAGTCGGCGGTGTTGCGCTTGTCGGGAAGTGTGAGGTCGCGGTCGCTGCTGGAGCGGAGCAGCTGACCGTGGCCGTTGAAGCCCACGAACAGCTGCCGCTGGTTGCCGAGCCCGTTGTACGCACCGGCGATGAGGATGCAGACGATGTTGGCGAGCACGACGGCGGACATGAGCGTCGACATGTAGTTCCCGGGGCTGCCGCCGAAGTGGTCGGCGTACATCTCCGACATGGGGATGGCGCCGATGCCGATGCCGCCGCCCATGGTCGGGGCGGCGATGTGCAGCAGGGCGTCGCGGAAGCCGTAGCCCAGAAGCGCCCCGAGTGCCCCGGTGCCGGCCAGCGCGAGCACGATGCAGCTGACCAGCGGAAGCAGGAACCGCGGGCCGGCCTTGATCAGCAATTGCCGCGGCATTCCCAGCACGCTGCCCGTGACCAGGGAGACGACGAAGAAGTCCAGGAATCCGGCGTCCGTGGTGAACGTCCACACGCCGTCGATGACGGACTGCGGCACGAGTTGCAGGAAGACCAGCACGGCCGGGACGAAGGTGCACAGGATGGTCGGAAGACCGAAGTTCCGGACCACGGGCAGGAGATCGCCCAGCCACATCAGCAGTCCGCCGAGCAGCATCGCCGTGGCGAATCCGGCGATCATGGGAGCGGACAGGTTGTCGGTGAGCGCACCGGTGAGAACGATCGCGAAGGCAGTCAGGAACAGCGGTCCGGGCAGTCCCGCGATGGTTCCTGCCCGTCGTGGGCTGCTGCCACCTGCGGGTGGCCCGGGTTGGTCGGTGGCGGTCTGGCTCTGGGCGGGGGGCGGATCAGAAGTGACCATGGTGCGTCCTCGAGCGATGAACGGCCCCGTTGGTGCGTCGGGGGCCAAGTTCGGGAAGGAGGAATCTGAGCGATCGATGAGGAAATGACGGTGGTCAGGAGACGGGCCGGGCGCGGGCCAGGGACCGCTTCACCAGGGCCACCGCATCCGCCAGCGCCTCCTCGTCGATCCCCGTGGAGATGCCGCGGGAATGCAGGTGTGCCACCACGTCCTCGGTGGCGAGATTGCCGTGCGCGCCGGGGGCGAAGGGGCAGCCACCGTAGCCGCCCACGGCGCTGTCGAAGCGCTGGATGCCCTGTTCGATCGCCGCGTCGACGGTGCGCAGGGCCTGGCCGTGGGCGTTGTGCAGGTGCAGCGCGAACTCCACCTCGGGCTGCGCCGATCGCAGCACGTCGAGAGTGCGCACGACCTGCTGGGGAGGAGCGGTGCCGAACGTGTCGGCCAGCCCGATCCGGGTCACGCCGATCGCGGTGAAGCGCCGCGTCAGCGCGAGCAAGTCGCGCGGATCGATGTCCCCGTCGAAGGGGCAGACGAAGGCGGTCGAGATGCCGGCGGTGAACGTCGTCGTCGGGTGCTGGGAGATCGCACCGGCGATGTCGGTGAAGGCGTCGTCGACGCTGCGCCCGGAGTTGGCCCGGCTGTGGCCCTGGCCGGCCGAGATCACCACATTGATCTCCGCGGCGCCGGCCGCGGCGGCGCGGGTGATACCGCGGGCGTTGAGCGCCAGCGCGCTGTAGCGCACCGAGTCCGCGTGCGGCAGTGCTGCGGTGAGTTCTTCCGCACCGGACATCTGGGGAACCCGCTTCGGGTTGACGAAGGAGGCGGCTTCGATCGCGTGGAGACCGGCTGCGGCCAGAGATCGCGCGATGGCAACGCGGTCGCGCACGGAGACCACGGCGGGCTCGTCCTGCAACCCGTCGCGCAGCACCACGTCGGTGAGGGTGATGGCGGGACCGTCCACGTCAGATCACCTCCCGGTGGCGCAGCTCGTCGAGCTGCTCGGAGGTGTAGCCGAGCAGTCCACCGAGGACGTTCTCGGTGTGCGCGCCGAGCTCGGGGCCGGCCCACCGGATTTTCCCGGGAGATTCCGGCAGTCGTGGCACGATGCCGGGAAAGCGCACCTCCTCTGGCTCGTCGTCGACGGCGACTTTCAGCGGGTGCAGCATGTCGCGCGCCCGGTAGTGCTCGTCGTCGGCGATCGTGCGCGCGTCGTGCACCGGCCCGGCCGGAACCCCCGCGGCGCTGAGCAGGTCGACCGCCTCGGCGGCGGTGCGCTGACACGTCCATGCGGAGACGGCGTCGTTGAGCTCGGCTTCACGAGCGCCCCGGGCGTCGCCGTCGGTCAGTGCGGGATCCCCGCCCAGATCGGGGCGTCCGACCGCGATCATGAGCCTGCCGAACACGCCGCTGGAGTTTCCGGCGATCATCACCGACTGGCCGTCGCTGGTTGGATAGATCCCGCTGGGGACGACTCCGGGCAGATTCCCGGCGGTGCGCTCGCGCACGGTGCCGTAGGCGTCGTAGTCGGGGATCAGCGACTCCATGGCCATGAACACCGACTCGTACAGGGCGACATCGGCCACTCGCGGGCCCTGGTGCGCGTGACCGCGCGCCTTCGCAAGCAGCATCATCAGCGCTCCGATGGCGCCGTAGAGCCCGGCGAGGGTGTCCCCGACGGGGGCAGCGGGGCGCACCGGTTCGCGGTCGGGGTGGCCGGTGACCGTGCGCAGTCCACCGAAGGCCTCGGCCACACCGCCGAAGCCCGCGCGATCCTTGTACGGGCCGGTTTGGCCGTAACCGGAGATGCGCACGAGGACCACGTCCGGGTTCACGGCAGTGAGTTCGTCGGGGCCGAGCCCCCACCGTTCCAACGTGCCGGGGCGGAAGTTCTCCACCACGACGTCGCAGTGCCGGGCGAGTTCCAGGGCGATGCTCCGTCCCTGCTCGGTGTGCAGGTCCGTGGTCACGGAGCGCTTGTTGCGGGCGACGGTGCGGAACATCATCGAGGTGTGCCCGCGACTGCGGCGCCAGCCGCGCAACTCGTCGCCGGTGTCCGGCCGTTCGAGTTTGACGACCTCCGCGCCGAAGTCGGCGAAGATTCTGGTGGCGAACGGCGCCGCGATGAAGTTTCCGAGTTCGAGGACCCGGAATCCGGTGAGCGGCGCTTGCTCCGCCTCGTCCTGCTCGATCATGGATGAACTCCTAGTTATCAAATACTGATACTCAGTATTTATTTAACGAGAAGTAACGTACGAGGAGGCGCGGAGCGCGACAAGAGAACGTGCACGATCAAGAGTCACGCGGGTCCCTGCATCGTTCCGGTGGTTTCTCAGCCGGACCGGAGGAGCGCTTCGATCCGCTCGGCCGCGGCAACGACCGCCTCGCCGAACTGGGCCCCGGGGTCCGCGGACTGCACGCGTGAGACAGGTGCGGACACGCCCACTGCGGCCACCACGTCGCCGTGCGAGCACACGGGAATGCTCACCGAGCACAGACCCGGGGTGCGCTGCGAGATGCTTTCGAACCACCGAGTCCCGTGCGAGGCGGATTCGGAAGCGGTGGATGCGGTGAGCGCGCGTGCAGCCGATCCGCCCGCCGAAAGCGGCAGCACCGAACCGACCGGTAGCGAAGCGCGCAGTTCCGCCTCCGACTCGACGCTGACCAGGCACAGCCGCTGCTCGCCGCGCCGGACCCAGACCTGGGCGCTTTCGCCTGTTTCTGCGCGCAAGTCCTCCATGACGGGGCCGGCAGCAGCGACCAGGGCGGAGGAGGAAAAGCGCCATCCGGTGCGATGGCGGCCGTCGTCGTCGCGGCGCAGGAGCCCGTGCGTGACCATCGCCGCGGCCAGCCGGTGCGTGGTCGGCACGGACAGCCCCAAATGGTGGGCCAGTTCGCTAGCACCCATCGGCGTGCGCTCTACCGCGTCGAGGATCGCAACCGCCCGGTCGAGCACGCCGACGCCCGTCGTCACCGAGGTTGCCGGATTGTCCTTGGCCATGGCAGCGAAGGTAGTCGCTGCCACGGGAGCTCGTCGGAGCGGCCGCCCGTCGACTTTGGACCCGAGCCGTCGAGCACCGCTACGAGCCCGCGGCCTGCTCCTCGGGGATCGAATTGACGGGCGTCAGTAGCCGATGCTGCGCAGGTATTCGCGGGAGTCGCGCAGGCAGTCCATCGGGTCGCGGCCGTACTGTTCGTCCTGTTCGACGAAGAAGTACTCCGCCCCGGCCCGCTCCGCGGCGGGGAGCAGCTCCGGCCAGTTCATGTTGCCCTTGCCGACCTCCGCGTACTGCATGTTGTTGTGGAACATGTCCCTGAACTCCGCCAGGTCCTCGGGTTTGCCGGAGGCATACAGGTTCATCGCCTCCGGGGGAAGCGGCAGCACGCGGAAGTCCTTGACGTGGATGGTCTTGCAGACGCCGGAGTACTCCTCGAGCATGTCGAGGGGCGCCATGCCGCCGCGCTGCACCCAGAACAGGTCCACCTCGAAGGCGAGCGAGGTCGCCACTCGGCGGACGAGGTCGAAGATCCGTTCACCGTCGTACTGGGCCAGGTCGACGTGGTGGTTGTGGTAGAGCAGCGTGATGCCTTCGCTCCCCAGCTGTTGGGCCCGTTCCTCGCATTCGGCGGCCCAGGCCTCGCATGCGTCCTTCGACGCCATCGCGTCGTGGGGCATCATCCCGATCCGCACGTAGCGGGTGTTCAAGCGCTTGCAGTCGGCGACGATCTTGTCGAAATCGGTGTCGAGGTTGTCTCCGGTGGAGAACGCGTTCTGCTTCAGTGCCACGGAGAGGGCGCCGACCTCGAGACCGAGCTCGGCGACGCCCTTCTCGAGTCCAGCGGTGCTCTCCGCACTCATCGGGATCTGGGAGACCTCGACCGCGTCGTATCCGAGGTCCCGCAACTGCTGCAAGACCGGGAACATCCCCTGGTCCGCCACTTGCTGCTTCAGCATCATCATCTGGGCGCCGATCTCGGGCATGGGGACTCCTTCGTCCGGTGCGACTGTTCGGCCGGCCGCCGGGCGGGCCGGAGGGTTGGTCGTGCGGTGTCAGCCGACGGCGGTCAGCCGGTCCTCGCCGAGGTCGCTCTGGGCGTAGACGTCGGTGAGGATGCGCAGGGACTTCGCGGCCTCGCGCGGACTGATCCAGAACGGCTCGTCCTCGCCCAGCCGGGCGTAGAAGTCCCGGATGAGGACCTTGTGCGAGACGCCCCAGTAGGTGCGCCCGGTCGACGAGGTCTGGCGCTCCTGCACCGTTTCCACGCGGCCGTCGGCGTGCGTGGTGGTGAGATCGCCGCGGATCGAGAGGCTCCCCCGCTCGGCGGTGATGTCGATCGTGACGGGAGCGTGCACGACGTTGGCGAGCGAGCCGAAGACGATGCTGCGGGCTCCGCCGTCGTGGGTCAGGAGCATCTCGGCGGTGTCGTCGACCTCGATGACGTCGCCGTACAGGCGTGTGGCGGCGCGGCCCCTGACGTCGACGACGTCGCCGACGAGCCACTGCACCAGGTCGAGGGTGTGGATCGCCTGGGTGATGAGCAGCCCACCGCCAGCGGTCTCCCACCGCCCGCGCCACGGCTTGGCGCGGTAGTAGTCCGGGGTGCGGGTCCACATCACCGTGGCGGCGACACCGAGCACCGAGCCCACCTCGCCGGAGTCGAGCAGCTCGCGGGCTGCCTGCGCGGTGGCGTTGTACCGGTTCTGGAAGCACACGCCCATACGCGTGTCGCTGCGCTCGGCCGCCTCGACGAGACGCTCGGCCTCCGCGCAGGTGTGCGCGAGCGGCTTCTCGACGAGCACGTGCACACCGGCGTCGAGGAGGTCCAGCGCCACGGACGCGTGCTGGTGATGCGGGGTGCAGACGTGGGCGACGTCAGGGCGCATCTGCGCCAGCAGGGCGCGGTGGTCGGCGAAACCGGGGACGCCGTACCGCTCGACGGCGGCCGCGGGAGCTGCGGGGTCGTTGTCGCACACGGCGACGATCTCGATCTCCTCCTCCGCCTCGATGGCCTCGA
>BCQL01000146.1_pt1 | contig 11352 bp, 8 predicted proteins | sample 1008151 | NCBI WGS metagenome assembly BCQL01 (sample SAMD00035459, study PRJDB4067) | museum specimen metagenome | biome: marine biome; feature: sea shore; material: organic material | host: Otohimella japonica | place: Japan:Kanagawa | collected 1927
TTGCCAAATCGACGCCAATTACTGTAATCTTTCCCATGGATGCTTCCTTTCCCTTGCTGCGACCAGATCGCGGTTTTTGGCACTTTGATGCCGCCAAGAGGAAGCATCCAACCCATCAATGATCGCTGGAGCGACGGTAAAGCTGAGCCTGTGAGAGGTGACTAAGGTGCTCTAAGGCCGGCTTTTCATTGGTACGACCATAGCCCCACCGGCGTTCATCCACGATGACAGTCATCAAATGATGGACACCCAGCATCCCCAAAAACCATCCGGCCGCCAAAAGGGGCGTTTCGATGAAGGCGGATACGACCACTACCGGCGCATAGAAGGTGCCATAAAGCGGCCAGATCAAGGTCCCAGCAAAAGCAGCTGCCATGAAGGCCACTGCAAGACTTCCCATACAAGCGCGACCAAACCCAAGCACGCCAGGCCGCCCCATCCAGCCGCGAGCCGCATAAAGCGCGACCGCCCCGCTAAAAGCACCCGCAAATAAGGTCCAACTGGCGTAAGGCGATGGTTCGGCGGGGATCGCGTTCGCGCCCTCGATGCCAGACATGATAAATACGGTGATACCGGTGGTCATGACAATCACCAACCCAAACGCTAGCGCATAGGCCTTCTCACCCCATGTCAGGTACATCGACTTGTATACTGGCGCTACCATGGCACTCAACCTCCATACTCATACTTAAATCACGTCTATTACGTGGTGGCGGTTTCGTCTGTGTGAAACGTCACCAATATAAATAACAAATTTGTTTCTATAATTTGTCATAATGCCGGACGCCCCACAAGGAAAACGGCGATTTTCTGCCTGATTAAAAACAATTTCAAGAAATACTCGCCGCTTTTTCTTTTTTGTACGGTTTTTGTATCTTTTTTGTTAATAAAGTGTTCACCACTTCGCCATATTTTTTGGCGTGATCGCCGTTTAGCAAAAGAATCATTTGTTCAACTTCTGAGTGTGAAAACTGACCATGTCCAATCACAACAGAATGCGCCAGACACCGGCCTGAACGCCGTTTCAATGGCCCCTTTCCCTTGCAGCCCCCCGGTTTATGTTGCATCCCGGTTTCAGACGGAACGACATACTACAAAGGGCGCGCAAAATGGCGGACGGCACGATCGAGATGCAGGACAAACCCACCGAAGAGATCTCGGTTCGTGATGTGTTTGGCATCGACAGCGACATGAAGATCAAAGGGTTTGCAGATCGCTCGGACCGCGTGCCAGAGATTGACAGCACCTATAAGTTCGACCCGGATACGACTTTGGCCATCCTCGCCGGCTTTGGCTACAATCGCCGCGTCATGATCCAAGGGTATCACGGCACTGGCAAGTCAACCCACATCGAACAGGTCGCGGCGCGCCTGAACTGGCCCGCAGTGCGGGTGAACCTCGATAGCCACATCAGCCGGATCGACCTGATCGGTAAGGATGCGATCAAATTACGCGACGGCGTACAGGTGACGGAATTTCACGAAGGCATCTTGCCATGGGCACTACGCAATCCGGTTGCGATTGTGTTTGATGAATATGATGCGGGCCGTGCGGATGTGATGTTCGTGATCCAGCGCGTGCTTGAAACCGACGGCAAGCTGACGCTCATGGATCAGAACAAGATCATTACACCCAACCCCTACTTCCGACTGTTTGCGACGGCAAACACAGTGGGCCTTGGCGACACCACCGGGCTTTACCACGGCACGCAACAGATCAACCAGGCGCAGATGGACCGTTGGTCGCTGGTTGCCACGCTGAACTATCTCAGCCATGATGCAGAGGCCGCGATCATCGTGTCCAAATCGCCACACTTCAACACAGAGAAGGGGCGCAAGCAGATCAGCCAGATGGTAACGGTTGCCGATCTGACTCGCACGGCCTTCATGAATGGTGACCTGTCGACGGTGATGTCGCCACGCACGGTTCTGTCTTGGGCCGAAAATGCGCGGATCTTCAGCGATTTGGGTTACGCATTCCGCCTGTCTTTCCTGAACAAATGTGATGAGTTGGAAAGGCAGACGGTGGCAGAATTCTACCAACGCTGTTTTGACGAGGAACTGCCAGAAAGTGCCGCCAGCCTGAGTGTGGGATGATCGTTTGGGTCCCGCCTGATCCTCAAAAACACAAAGTCTCCATAATGCCCAATTGGCAGACGATAATTTTACCTTCATGCTGTATTTATGTACAGCATAAGGTCAGCCCTACTATATCTTCTTCTTTCCTTGGCTATCAGCAGCCCGGCCCGCGCAGACGATGATCAGCAATTGCGGACCTTTGCGACATGTGCCGGTAGGCTGTCTGCGGTCATGCAGTATCAATGGATGTTCGATGGCGTTGCGTCCGAAGTGACAAAACAGCAGCGCGCCCGGGTTATTGAGATGGTCGAGGCCGCAATGGCTCTGGGGCAAGGTCGAGTTGTGCTCAATTGGCGAATTTCTGGAAAACTGGCGCAATCCGCACTGCTGACACGTGCGACGTTTAACGAAGACGCCGCAGATGCGGCCTGGGCGCATGACCAAACGACACGGCTTTCCCTGGAATGTACGTCGTTCCCATTAAGCTAACGGAAACTCTGCTTGAGAAAAATCTGGGGTTTGTCATAATCCGGTCTGTTTTGTAAGCATGATGGCGCAAACAAAAAAATGCCGGAGCCTGCCATGAAGATGAAAATTTCGACAGAACTGCCTGCCGACTACCAAGTCAGTCATGAAGACTTGTCCGAGACCGCTGGCACTCTGATCGCCCACGCGCTACTGCCGCTCTTTGCCGAAAACATGAGTGAGGACATGGCCAAGGCCAATGTTGAAGGCATCGTAACCGAACTGGCCTACCTATTTGATGAAGGCGAGATCACCTTGGGCGGCAAAACCTATCGTCCCCGTCTGGCCTTTGTCGATGAAAGCGGGGCTATCCTGCCGGGGGCTGCCGAACTTGTTACCCTGCATCAAAAAATCGAAGACCCGTTCGAGATCGCCCCCGAGGCCGGGATCAGCTTTGAGGAGCCCGAATTCGACGAAGAGTAGCGTTAGCGCCTCTGGTCAATGGGCGCCCCGAGTTATAGTTTGCAAGGCGACAAAGGACGCCCAATGAACAAACCCTCTGACAACCCCGCAGATCCTTTCAAAAAGGCCTTGGCCGAAGCGACCAAGGTGATGGCTGACGATCCCGAACTGGCCGTGACCTATTCGGTTGATCCCGCGGGCCAGACGGCGGACACGATCCGCCTGCCGCAGGTGTCGCGCCGCATGACGCGGAACGAGGTGCTTTTGGCACGTGGGACCGCAGATGCCTTTGCCTTGCGGCACAAGTTTCACGATCCCAAGGTATCCGCCCGCTACATGCCGCAGGGCCAGATGGCGCAGGACCTCTATGAGGCGATGGAGACAGCACGGATCGAGGCTGTCGGCGCGGAATTTATGCCCGGCACTGCTGGCAATATCGAGGTCAAGATCGGGACCGAGGCCGCGCGCAAGGGCTATGATCAGATCCGCCAAGCCTCTGACGCGCCTTTGGCCGTCGCTGCGGGCTATCTGATCCGGCATCTGGCGACTGGACGTGATCTGCCCAAAGGTGCGGACAATGTGATGGAGCTTTGGCGTGGTTTCATTGAGGACCATTGCGGCGGCACGTTGGAAAACCTGACCGACACGCTGAACGACCAACAGGCCTTCGCGAAATTCGCGCGGCAGTTGATCAGCGACATGGGATATGGTGATCAGCTGGGCGATGAACCGGACAGTCTTGATGATGAGCAAGAGGACGAGGCCGAAGAAGGTCAGGACGACAATCAGGATGAACCAGACAGCACCGGCGACGATGACAGTGACGGGGAAGAGGCCGAAAGCACGCCCGAGCAGTCTCAGGAAGACCAACAGGACGCCAGCCAGGCACAGGTCAGCATGGATGATCAAGCTGACGCCGAAATGGGCGAAGAGGCCGAAATGCCGGAGGGTGAGGCACCACTAGAGCCGCCTGCCCCACAGTCAGTGTCGGATGCGGATCCTGATTACAAAGTGTCTACGGTCGCGTTTGACGAGGAAATCGGAGCCGAGGATTTGGCCGAGCCCGTCGAACTGGAACGGCTACGTGCCTATCTCGATCAGCAATTGGAACCGCTCAAAGGGGCTGTGTCACGACTGGCCAATAAACTGCAGCGCCGCCTACAGGCGCAACAGAACCGATCGTGGGAATTTGACCGCGAAGAAGGTATTCTGGATGCGGGCCGTTTGGCGCGGATTGTGGCGTCGCCAACAACGCCGCTGTCCTTCAAGGTCGAGAAAGACACTGATTTCCGCGATACGGTTGTAACGCTGCTGCTTGATAACTCCGGATCCATGCGTGGTCGCCCGATCTCAATTGCCGCAATTTGTGCCGATGTGATGGCACGCACGTTGGAGCGCTGCGATGTGAAGGTAGAAATTCTGGGCTTTACCACCAAAGCCTGGAAAGGCGGCCAGTCCCGGGAAAAATGGCTGGCGGATGGGCGCGAGGCGACACCCGGTCGCCTCAATGACCTGCGCCATATCATCTATAAATCTGCTGACGCGCCATGGCGTCGGACACGGCCAAATCTGGGGCTGATGATGAAAGAGGGCCTGCTGAAGGAAAACATCGACGGCGAAGCGCTGGAATGGGCGCACCGCCGGATGGCGGGGCGCCAGGAACAACGCAAGGTACTGATGGTCATCTCGGACGGGGCGCCAGTGGATGATAGCACATTGTCTGTGAACCCGGCCAACTACCTCGAAAAGCACCTGCGCGACGTGATTGCCATGGTCGAAAAACGCAAGGCAGTGGAACTGGTCGCGATTGGTATCGGGCACGATGTGACGCGGTATTATGAGCGTGCGGTGACGATCACGGATGTCGAACAGTTGGCCGGGGCCATGACCGAACAGCTGGCGAGCCTCTTTGACAGCGACCCACGCAAGCGCACGCGTGTGTTGGGGCTGCGCAAGGCCAGCTAGCAGCTTTGCAAACCATGCGCGACAGAGGGGTCGCATATTTCAATAAAGCACGCCATGCGGATTGAGGAGGCGTCATGTTTCAGAGCTTTGAGGCACAATCGTCACCAGATCAAGGGCCGCCGCGACTGGCAGCCCTGCGCACCCTCATGGACACGCGTCGGTTTGATGCATATCTCGTGCCCCGCGCAGACGCACATCAAGGCGAATATGTAGCCCCCCGAGATTCCCGCCTGGAATGGCTGACGGGCTTTTCAGGCTCTGCGGGGTTTTGTGCCGTCTTGGCGAATGTGGCAGGTGTGTTCATCGATGGGCGTTACCGCGTTCAGGTCCGCGCGCAAGTGGCGGATATGTTTACGCCGGTCCATTGGCCAGAGGTACAGCTTGCCGACTGGTTGCCAGAGCAGCTTCCCATTGGCGGTGTGTTGGCGTTTGATCCCTGGCTGCATACGGTGGATGAAATCGCCGAGTTGCGTAAAAAACTTGCCGCCTTCACTTTTCAACCCACAGAAAACCTGATCGATCAGATCTGGGATGATCAACCCAAGCCGCCTGCGGCGCCTTTCACGCTCCATAGGATGGAACAAGCGGGTGAAAGTCACGACGACAAGCGCAAACGCCTGACGAAGGACTTGAAAGCCGATGCCGCAGTGCTGACATTGCCCGACAGCATCGCCTGGCTGCTCAATATTCGGGGCACCGACATCGCACGCAACCCGGTGCCACAATGCTTTGCGATACTGCACAAAAGCGGCCGCGTCGATCTTTATGCTGGTTCGGGCAAGGCTAACGATGTTATGGGGCATCTGGGCCCCGATGTGGCCGTCCATGACGTCAGCGCTTTTCTTGAGGGTCTGCAGACCTTGCAAGGCAGTATTCTGTTTGATCCAAAATCCTGTCCAGAGATCGTCGCGACAACGCTCCAAGCTGCTAGCGTTGAAATCATCAAGGGCAGCGATCCATGCGTTCTACCCAAGGCCTGCAAAAACGCGGTCGAGATTGCAGGAGCAAAGACCGCCCATGAACGGGATGCAGTGGCAATGGTTCGTTTTCTGGCATGGCTGGATGTGGAAGCACCACAGGGTGCACTGACCGAGATTGACGTGGTCAAGGCGCTCGAAGGGTTTCGCACGCAAACCAACGCTTTACGAGATATAAGCTTTGAAACAATCTGCGGTGCGGGGCCAAACGGGGCCATCGTGCATTATCGGGTGACGGAGGAGACCAACCGCCCCGTCAACCTAGGCGAGCTGCTGTTGGTCGACAGCGGCGGCCAATATGTCGATGGCACGACCGATATCACGCGCACCATCGCTATTGGAGCACCGACTGAGGAACATCGGGCCTGTTACACGCGCGTGCTGCAAGGGATGATCGCAATCAGCCGCATCCGCTTTCCCGATGGGGTTGGCGGTCAGCATCTGGATGCGCTGGCACGCGCGCCACTTTGGATGGCAGGTCAGGATTACGACCATGGCACAGGGCATGGCGTCGGCAGCTACCTCAGCGTGCATGAGGGACCGCAGAGTATCTCACGTCGGTCCAATGCTGCGCTGCGCGAAGGGATGATCCTATCCAATGAGCCGGGCTATTACCGCGAGGGGGCGTTCGGCATTCGTATTGAAAACCTGATCGTCGTGCAGAAAGCCCCCGCAATGACCAGCGGTGATGACCGCGAGATGCTGGCTTTTGACACGCTGACTTATGTGCCACTCGATCGCAGCCTCATTGATACCGCAATGCTGTCGGACACGGAACGGGACTGGATTGATCGCTATCATGCCGATACATTGGCACTTCTAACCACACGGGTGGATGATAGCGTGCGCCATTGGCTGACCAGGGCCTGCGCCCCGCTTTGACACCAAACTGTCATCTACACCCCATACCGTCCCGCGGGCACCCCGGATACAGCCCACTGAAAGGATACCACCATGGCCGACCACATCAAAATTCGCCCCGCCTCCGGCACCTGGGTTGTACGCGCGGCAGGCGCTGTCCTGGGCGAAAGCACGAATGCCCTGAAACTGACCGAGGGCGACTACCTCTCCACAATCTACTTTCCGCGCGCCGATATCGCGATGGCATTTCTGGAGCCCACGGATATGACCTCATCATCCTGCCCCTACAAAGGCAATGCCAACTATTTCACGATCGAGGCAAAAAGCGGCCCGATCGCGAACGCTGCTTGGTCCTATGAGGACCCTAAAGAGGACGTGGCGGCGATCAAGGACCATCTGGCCTTTTATACCAACAAGGTCGCAGTAGAGCAGGTCTAAGGTCACCGACTCATAAGATCGCAACCAGATCCTGATTGATGTGAATTGGACGGAAGCTAGGAGTGTTCCTCTGCCGCGGTCGCTGACAAGGCGCGGTTCATTGCACGCAAGGCGTCGACCTGAAACAAGGCACCCCAGAGTTCAGGCGGGCTGTCTTCGCCAACCAAGGTAACGACGGGAATGAAACGCGGACTGCTCCGATCGAAGATCGGCATCGCCTGTTCCAGCGTGGCATTGCCATCCAGGTAGACACCGTCTTGGACGAGATCCCAACACGCCTCTTCCGGGGCGGCGTTCTTGGCGCCGGTTGGGCGCATGATGCTGGAGACTTTGAAAGTTGCCAGCAGATAAGCCTGGGGACCGGCAGCAAGATGGACATTGCGGCGTTCCAATTGCGTCAGAAAGAACGACCGGTCCACCAACTGTGACGACAAAGCCGTCGACAGCGATACCGCGACCATAACGGCCAGGCCCGTTTGCCAGTCGCCGGTAAGTTCAAAGACGATCAGGGTCGTCGAAATCGGTGCTCCGAGCACCGCGGCAGAAACAGCGCCCATCCCCGCAAGTGCATAAAGCGTCTCTGCCCCGGATACTGTCGGGAAAGTCGCTGTCGCGATGACACCAAAGGCGAGCCCCGTAAGCGCGCCCACCATCAGCGACGGCGAAAAGACACCTCCACCCATTCGTCCGCCCATGGTGATGGCCACGGCTACGACCTTGAGGATGACAAAAACAAGCACCTCGTGCAAAAGCAGCTCACCGGTGAGCGCGGCCGAAGTCGTCTCATACCCGACACCGATGATATGCGGCCACCAGATTGCAAGCCCCCCCAGCATGGCCCCTGCAATCACAGGGCGCAGAAACCGGGGCAGCCCTGTTTCTGCTTGCAGGTATGACCCAAGGTCATCGGCCCAGAAGATCGCTTTCATCAAAACCACGGCAACAAAACCGCAAACCAAACCCAAGATCAGGAACGCCGGTAACTCCACGTAGAATTCCAACGCATTCTGGATGGGGAGAATAAATTCGGTCACATCGCCAAAGACCAGTCGATTGATCACGGTGCCCACCGCCGAGGCAATCACGATAGGCGCGAAAGCGTGAACCGCGAAATGACGCAACACCACCTCAAGCGCAAAGAGCGCCCCGGCGATGGGGGCGTTGAAGCTGGCCGACACAGCCGCAGCGACGGCACAGCCCAACAAATCACGGCCCGTGATTCCATTGGCATTGATCCAGCGGCAAACGCCTGTCGAAATCACGGCTGCCAAATGCACCACGGGTCCTTCCCGGCCGCTGGACCCACCCGTTGAAAGCGTGATCATCGACGCCGCGGCAGAGGCCAGCCCCCGGCGCACCTCGACCCGACCTTCCGAGAGGGCCGCTCCTTCGATTACATCCGCAACCGATCGTACACGGCCATCGTCGGTAAACTGATCCAGGATCAACCCCACGAGCAAGCCACCGCAAATCGGGATCAGCAGAATCTGATACCAGGCCAGATCGGCGGCGAAGGAATGCAGCATGCTGATATCGTCCGTGCCATAGGCCCTGGATTGGATAGCCGCGATCCCAAGACGAAACAGGACTGCAGTAGCCCCTGCCCCGATCCCGATGGCAAGCGCAATGAACCAAAACTGGATCTGATTGGGTCCATGAGTTTTCATCACATGGGCCGCATCACGGCAGACCGTCGTTGCATCAGCAATCCCTTGCTGCAGCAACGCTTTTACTGGCTTAACCATTCGGCTGGCTTTCCGGTCGTGGGCGCGACAAAGAAGGTCGCGCCTTTGTAATTTCATCTCTATTTGATGCAATGAAGTCAGCCAAGTCCATTATGATAAGTCAGTGCTATGATTGTGAATTTGCGCAAAAAATGTCGCATTGATGCAATGACAGCAATGCAACGCGGACTTCTGACAGCGTGTTCCCACTGTCGGCTCTGCCGATGCGTCGGCAGCCCACGATGTGAAGCAGCCGGACGCAATATGTAGCACGCCCCATGATGCAGCTTGCTCCATGCAATTTGAACTGTTGCAAAGACCGTTGCAAAATACATCTAAAGCGCGAGTCAGGCATATACGCCGCAGATGAGCCTACCTCCACGACTTCACATCTTATTCAGAAACAATCTGTTGACGCTTTCATCGCATTATCTTTTTTCATGGGACGGGAACATGAATATAGACGCGGTACGCTTTGGTATTACACAGAAATCTCATGTGCTCTGCCGACAACTTGTGATGGTTAGTAAGTAATTATGATATACTTTGGTACAGGTTGCTAGCCACGGCCAATCACTGGTATCCAAGTCTACGAAGTCCAACGACTTCAGTTTTTTTGACGAGTGTTCAAGCAAGTACGGTAATTGATACATGACCTGCTTGAAGTTGAAAAGCGCCTCACTTAGGCTTCTTTTCGTTTCTATGAACTGTGTATTTCGGAGGTGAGTGGCCGCGATACACATTAAAGAGTGGGCTGGGTAACCGGTGCAAGTTCAGGGCGTCGCAATCTAGCGGCGCCCATTTGTTATCTCAGGCCTTGATCAGGGCGCGCGCAGCATCGCGTGCCGCGTCTGTGACAGTGTCACCCGACAACATTCGCGCAATCTCATCGATCCGTGCGGCATCATCAAGGGCCACCACGGTTGATTTGGTTGCATCTGCAGTTTGCTGCTTCTCGACACGCCAGTGATGTCCGCCCAAGGCAGCCACCTGCGGCGAATGGGTCACCACCAAGACCTGCCCGCCTGATGCCAGTTCTGCCAGGCGCCGCCCTACCGCATCTGCTGTTGCCCCACCCACACCCCGGTCAATTTCATCGAAGATCAGCGTCAACCCATCGGTGGCCTGCGTCAGGCACACCTTGAGCGCCAATAGAAAACGGCTCAATTCACCACCCGACGCAATCTTGTTGAGCGGACCGGCGGGTGCCCCGGGGTTGGTCGCGACTGTAAAGGCCACCCCATCTGTACCCTCTGGCCCGGCGTCAATCTTTGAAAATGTCGTAGCGAAGATCGCGCGTTCCATTTTCAAAGGTGCCAATTCCTTGGCCATGGCCTGATCCAACGCGCCGCCCGCTTTCTGACGCGCAGCACTCAGCTTGGACGCCGCGCCATCATAGGCCGCCTGCGCACGCGTCACTGCTTCCGACAGCACGGCAAGGTCGCGCGCACCATCGTCCAAAACAGCCAGCCGCCCTCGCAAACCATCAGCAAATGCAGAAAGATCATCGGCCGGGATGCTATGCTTGCGCGCCAGTCCGCGGATCGCAAAAAGCCGCTCTTCAACGTCCTCCAACTCGCTTGTGTTGAACGACAGCGCGTCCAGAAAAGTCACAACGCCCTGCTGCGCCTCATCAAGCGCCAGCAAGCTACGCTCAATGGCCTCAAGCGGCGCATCTAACCGCCCTTCCGCCTCTGCCGCAACACCCTGTAGCCAGCGCGAGGCATCACCGACCATACCCTCGGCCCCGTTCAGCCCCAAGGCCTCGGCCGCCTTGCCGATATCGGCGCGTATCTTCTCTGCCGCTTGCATGAGACGGCGTTGGGTATCCAGCGTGGCCTCCTCGCCCGGTTCGGGCGACAGGGCGTCCAGTTCGGCCACGGCATGGCGCAGATAGTCTTCTTCGGCCTGTGCCTCGGCAATCCGCACCCCTGCCGCGTCCAGATCGCGACGTGCGGCGGCCAACGCGCGCCATGCTGTGCGCACGGTGTCCAATTGGCCCTCCACACCCGCATAGTTGTCCAGCATTTGCCGATGCCCACGCGGGTTCAGCAACCCGCGATCATCATGTTGGCCGTGCAGTTCAACCAATGTCTCGGACAGTGCACGCAGCACCTCGCCACTGACCCGCCGGTCATTAATCCAGGCCGTTTTTCGCCCGTCGCGCGTATTGATGCGACGCAGGAGCAGTTCATCTTCGACCCCAATCCCCGCCTCATCCAGTACCGCGTGGCCCGGATGCCCCGTTGGCAAGTCAAACCAGGCCGTTACCTCGCCCTGATCTGCCCCTTGCCGCACCAGTTCGGCACGCCCGCGCCAACCAGATCGGAGAGCGTCGTGTAGGGAAAGAGTGTAGATCTCGGTGGTCGCCGTATCATTAAA
>BCQL01000147.1_pt1 | contig 11314 bp, 12 predicted proteins | sample 1008151 | NCBI WGS metagenome assembly BCQL01 (sample SAMD00035459, study PRJDB4067) | museum specimen metagenome | biome: marine biome; feature: sea shore; material: organic material | host: Otohimella japonica | place: Japan:Kanagawa | collected 1927
TAACGTCGCTAATTTGTGATTTTGATTAGTGTTCGCAGCAGTTTTTGATATTATTCGGCGAAAATAAGTCTGAATAAGTAGATCCACAATGGTCGAAACGTTATTAGTACAATTTGCTCCGATGCTTCTAGGAGCCCAACTGATCTTAACTCTCATCTTGGTGAAAGGAGATATTTGCCCAGGACAGCGTGGTCGTATCCACAAGATGTTACCTGCGATTGGCGTGCTTTGGCTTGCTGTTGCTTCTGTAAAAATTGAAGCCTTTCTGGTCGTGTTCGCGATCTTTTATTTCTATTCTCAAGTTCAAACCAAGAAGACTCGCGATTCTGGTCCTATCTGGGTGATGTACTTGGCCTGTGGTTTAGCGTTGTCATATGTTGCTATACAAGCGACTGAGCAAGCAACCGCTGTTGGTATCATTACTACTTTGCTGCTAGTGGTACTGTTAGGAGCAGCGTTTGGCCATCTACTACTGACGATTGCAAGGACACGGTTGCAGGCATTTCATCGAGTGCTTCCTGTTGTGGGCGTGCTAACCGGTATGTTGGTAGTACTGGCGACCGTCGTGAGTGTTTACTCTTTGTCTGAAGCTCAATTAGAACCTGTGATTTCCACTTTGCTATTTAGTTTTGCTTTGTTGATCTCCTCAATCGTGGTGTGGTGTTGGCATTTACTGTTCGCAAGAACGCCTGAAAAGCTTCAACTGAGTATTTCGTTGTTGATGTTATTGGTGGCCGTTGTGGGTTTAACGCCAGTTTGGGCGCTTTAATCACGCACTTTCATTAATTACGTATTCTTGTTAAGAAGTGTGATCTGTTTTTTAGCGTGACGTTGGTAAGCGTTCTAAACTTAACTCTAGTCAGTGTGTTCGTAAGGAGTACGAGATGGATTTAAGCAACGTCAAAGGTTTCGATAGCATTATTTTGCTAGGAATCGTTAATGAAAAACTTCGCCTAGAATGCGATAGCTTTGAAGAGCTGATCAGCATGTATGAAATGGATACAGAAAGTGTTGTGGGTAAGCTCGATATGCTTGGCTATCAATACGATCCATTGACTAACCAGTTTAAGTCTTACTCGAGATAAGCTAAAGATTAGCGCATCTTTTATCGAAAATGACATGCATCGCGTGTTGTGGGTGTTGAGAGAAAAAAAGTCACAGATTATCTGTGACTTTTTTGTTTCTGACGAATCGATCGAGCTTAACTTAGCCATAAATCATCTTTAAACGACCTCTATGCCATCTAAGTGACTCTTACTTTGCTGTCTTGCCGTGCTAAAGAAAGCTTGCAGGTAACGTTTATCTTTCTCAGAGTTTCTTACCGCTGCGAACAGTCTTCTTGATAGTCCTTTGCCTAATGGCTTGCTGGCAATCAGCCCTTGTCTTGAGAATTCACTGATCGCCCAGTTTGGTAGAGCCGCTACTCCCAAACCTGCTGATACCATTTGAACTAGCATTAACGTGTTGTCCGCTTGTTTCCACTTTTTAGGTTCTACACCCGCAGGCTGTAAAAAGTGCTTCACGACATCTAAACGCTGTTTTTGAACAGGGTAGGTGAGCATGGTGAGATCGCTAAGATCTTGCGGTTCAATGCTCGCTCTTTCTGCCAAAGGTGAGTTGATTGCGGTGATCAAACGCATCTCAAAATCAAAGAGTGGTTCGTAGTGAACCTCAGAGCGAGGCTGTATATCAGAGGTGATCACCAAATCTAGCTCGCCTGCCATTAGCGCGGGTAGCGGCTCAAACCCAAAGCCTGACGAGAAATCTAGCGTTACGCTTGGCCAAGCCACTTGATATTCCTTCAAAGCAGGCATTAACCATTGGAAGCATGAGTGACATTCAATCGCCATGTGCAAACGACCATTCACATCCTCTTTCAGGCTCGCGAGTTCGTTCTCCGCTTTAGCTATTCTTGGCTGTATCTCATCGGCAAGCCTAAGCAAAATCTCACCTTCAGAGGTGAACTTAACTGGTCTAGTTTTACGTAGGAAAAGCTGACCACCGATACGCGCCTCAAGGTCTTTCAGTTGGTGAGAAAGCGCCGACTGAGTCAAGTGAAGAGAAGTTGCCGTCGCTGTTAGCGAGCCGCTGTCTCTTAAGGTAGTCAATGTTCGAAGGTGTTTAAGCTCTATCATGAGTTTTCCTCATATTCCCTAAGCCAATTCAATATTTCTTAATAATCACCCTACGGGGTTTTCTTTCATTTGTAAACGTCTAGATGTCCAGATGGATTTAATTTTTTCAGCTTTAGATTATTCAAGATGAATATTTTTAATAAACAAGATGAATATTTGGACGTTGTTCATCGTTCAGATTAGGGAGATAGTTTAGCCATCCAGACGCCTTATAAAGAACTTAAACCATAAGCTAGGCAGTTTGATCGAACACTAAAAATTATTGAATAAGGAACAGGTTCATGACTACGACAACGCATATTTTAGGCTACCCACGTATCGGCGAAAAACGCGAACTCAAATTCACTTTAGAAAAATACTGGCGCGGTGAGATTAACCAATCAGATTTAAAGCAACTCGGTAGCGAACTAAGAAATCGTAACTGGAATGTACAAGCTGACGCGAATCTTAGCTTTGCAACTGCGGGTGACTTCGCATGGTACGACCATGTATTAACAACGACTTTACTTCTAGGCCACGTACCAAAGCGCCATACTGGTGGTTCTGAAGATGAAAAATCCTTCCCAGATTTAGATACTTTGTTCCGTGTGGGGCGTGGTCAATCTCAGGTTCAGTCGACTTGTTGCGGTGGTACGCATACGTCTAGTGACGGCACTAAAGATAGCTCTGCGGCTTCTGATATGACTAAGTGGTTCAACACCAACTACCATTACATTGTGCCTGAGTTCAGCAAAGACGATTCCTTTGAAGTGAGCTGGCCACAACTGTTTGACGAAGTGAGTGAAGCGATAAAATCCGGGCATAAGGTGAAGCCAGTTTTGTTAGGCCCGTTATCTTATTTATATCTTGGTAAAGAAGTGGAGGAGGGTTTTGATCGTTTATCTCTTCTTCCGCGCCTTCTTACCGCTTACCAAGCAATTTTGGCAAAACTCGCTAAGTTGGGGGTTGAGTGGGTTCAAATCGATGAACCAATTCTTTCTCTTGAGCTTGAGAGTCAATGGGTAGATTCATTCAAGTTGGCGTATCAAGTGATTCAAGGTGATGTAAAACTGCTGCTCACTACTTATTTTGATTCGGTGACTGATACCTTAGATAAGATAGTAGAGCTACCAGTTAATGGCCTACATATCGACTTAGCAGCAGCACCACAGCAACTTGATGAAGTAGTGGGTAAGTTACCTGAACACTGGGTACTTTCAGCAGGGGTGATTAATGGACGAAACGTTTGGCGAGCTGATTTAGCCGCTCAACTAGAGTTACTACAACCAGTGAAAGAGAAGCTAGGAGACAAACTTTGGGTAGCAAGTTCATGTTCACTTTTGCATAGTCCAGTCGACCTTGAGTTAGAAGATTCACTCAGCGATGAAGTGAAGAGTTGGTTTGCTTTCGCGAAACAGAAAGTGACCGAGGTGAGTATATTGGGTGCGGCACTAGACGGTAACCACAATGCTATCTTGGCGTGTGAAACCTACAGCCAGCCGATTGTTGCACGCAAGAGCGCGACTCATGTGAATAAGCCGCAGGTTCAAGCTCGTATTAACACCATTACCAAAACCCTAACCGAGCGAAGTGCTCCTTATGCCGAACGCGCTTCACATCAGTCTGAGGTGTTAGGTTTACCATTATTGCCAACCACAACAATTGGTTCATTTCCACAAACCGGAGAGATCCGTGTTCAGCGTAGTGCTTACCGCACTGGCAAACTGAGTGAAGCGGAATACAACACCGCGTTGAAAGGTCATATTGCGGATGCGGTTAAACGACAAGAAGCACTTGATTTGGATGTACTGGTTCATGGTGAAGCTGAACGTAATGATATGGTGGAGTACTTTGCTGAAAATCTAGCAGGCTTCCAAACTACCAAATTTGGTTGGGTACAAAGTTATGGCTCTCGTTGCGTGAAACCTGCGATTGTGGTTGCGGATATCGAGCGTGAAAAACCAATGACGGTGGAATGGTCGACCTATGCTCAATCTCTGACTTCAAAGCAGATGAAAGGCATGCTAACTGGGCCTGTTACTATCTTGTGTTGGACATTCCCACGTGAAGATATTTCACGCAAAGAGATAACCAATCAACTGGCGTTTGCGTTGCGAGATGAGGTGTCTGATTTGCAAGACGCAGGTATCAACATTATTCAAATTGATGAGCCTGCCATTCGTGAAGGTTTGCCATTGAAAAAGCGTGACCATGCAGAATACTTAGAGTGGGCAGTGGATGCCTTTAAGATTTCAGCTGCGAGTGCTAAACCAGAAACTCAGATTCACACCCACATGTGTTACAGCGAGTTCAACGAGATCATTGATTCAGTCGCTGCGCTAGACGCCGATGTGATTACCATAGAGACTTCTCGTTCGAACATGGAACTGCTGAAAGCGTTTGAAGAGTTCAACTACCCGAATGCGATTGGGCCTGGCGTTTATGACATCCACTCACCAAACATTCCTTCAGAAGAGTGGATTGTTGATTTACTTAAGAGAGCGGCAAAGAAAATCCCAGCAGAACGTTTGTGGGCAAACCCTGATTGTGGGCTGAAGACGCGTAACTGGGCAGAGACAGAAGCGGCACTGGCTAATTTAGTTTCAGCGACTAAAATGCTGCGTAAAGAGTGGGAGTCGGCAGAAGCATCAGCATAATTAAAGCTAGGGTGTTATCGTTCTAAAAACAAAAGTCTGAGAAAAGAAAGGCCTCGCATCTGCAAGGCCTTTCTTGTTTGTTACTAGCTTAACGTTAGAAATCAAATCTAGTTAATGCTCTGACATGTCTCTTTGCTGATTAGCTTTTCAACCATCAGTTGTCCGCGAGTGTTGCGAACCTTAATGTTGTAAGCCAAGCCCATGTCAAGGTTTGCTCTAACTTCAGAGTTGGTGCAGTAGCTGTTAACACTCATATCTACGACTTGGTTTAAAGGCTTAGCACCTTTAGCGTCTTGGTTGTAGATCATCATGATCTCGATAACGGTGTTTTTTGCCAGTACACGCATGACTGACAGTGGGCCATACTCAATCGGCAGGCCGGCAGATAAAACGCCAGCACGGTGTTGCGCCATCATTTCAAGCTGTCTTTGTTGGTCTTGCTCACTTGAAGCACAGCCTGCGAGCAGAGCTAAAGCCAGAGAGCCAATAATCCATTTTTTCACGTTAAAATACTTTCTTGAATGGTTTTACAATGACATTTTGGTAGACACCTGCCTCAATGTACGGATCTGCGTCTGCCCATACCTGTGCGTCCTCTAAAGAATTAAACTCAGCAATTACAGTAGAGCCAGTGAAGCCGGCTTCACCAGGGTTGTCTGAATCAATCGCAGGCATTGGGCCAGCAGTCAAAAGTCGGCCTTCATCGTGAAGTGTTTGCAGGCGTTCTAGATGTTGTGGGCGAACACTTAGGCGCTTTTCTAATGAATTTTCGACGTCTTGAGAAAAAATCACGTACCACATATTGGTATATCCTTATTTTACTTCACTGAATTGGGGGCGTTTAAATTCGCTATCTTGCTAATTTACGCGAACTAATTGGTATTGGAAGAGCTAATGATAAGAAATTGTGAAATGGTGCGAGAGAGAAGTATGGTCTTTAGCGATTTCATTCGTTGAAACTAAAGACCGTCTACATTAGCAGCTTGGTGAAAAGTACTATTTATTGATCGGGCGAGGCTTACCACCCTCATCGACAGCAACGTAGTTGAACGTTGCTCCACAAACCTTATATCGGTCGCCGATGCCGTGATCAAGTACAGGCTTAACCCACACTTCTAGGTCGATATTCATCGAGCTACGGCCAATCTTGGTGCAGTCACCATAAACACACACAACATCACCCACTGAAACCGGCTGTTTGAACTCAATACTCGATACTGAAACAGTGACAATCTTGCCGTTAGAGATCTCCTTCGCCAGTATGCCGCCAGCAAGGTCAAGCTGAGACATTATCCAACCACCGAAAATCTGGCCTGCTGCATTGGTATCAGAAGGCATCGCCAATGTGCGAAGAAGTAAAGAACCAATCGGGTTCAAAGTTGATTGAATAGTCATTGTTGTACTCTTAATGGTATTGATTGTTTTAAATTTAAATAGATGTGTTTGCCGCGCTCGCGGTGGTCGTATTTTTAACGTATTCACCGAACACAAACAATCAGTGGCCAATGATCACGAGTATCATTGGCCACTGTTAAATAGCATATTGATAATAATTGTATCAAAAAGGGGATGAGGACTCATCCCTTAGGGTTACTTCTCGTCGGTATTTTTATCCGTTAACTCGTTCTGCTGATCTTTTGGTAGATGCTTATAGATGTAGACACCCGTTAGCAAGGTAAATGCAAAAGTAGCGATCAGTAAGCCAAACACTTTGAAGTTTACCCAAACATCCAAGGGTAGGCTGAAAGCAACGTAAACGTTGAGAATGGCACATAGAGTAAAGAATAAAGTCCAAGCCCAGTTAATCTTGCTCCATACCGCTTCAGGAAGTGTGATCTCTTTACCCAGCATGCCTTTAATCGCTGACTTGCCCATTAGGTGACTGACGGTCAGGCCGATAGCGAACAATGCATAAACGATGGTTACTTTCCATTTTATGAAGTTATCATCATGCAGAAAGATGGTCATGCCACCAAATACGGCAACCATCAAAAATGTGATGATCTGCATTTTCTCTACTTTCTTGTAGATAATGTACGTCAAAACGATTTGTACTGCAGAAGCAACAATCAATGCGCCTGTAGCTGTGTAGATGTCGTACATCTTATACAGCGCAAAGAAAATAATGAGAGGAATGAAATCAAGAATTTGTTTCATGTGGCACTGAATGTCCAGTTAGTTGAGTTGCCAACAGTCTAACGAAAACTGTCCCGATGCTAAATAGCCCGAGACAATTGGGTAACAATTAATTCCATCTAACCGCTAATCGTTTATAACGATTTCAAGCCAGTTATCGCATTGATGTGGTTTGGTAGCGAGGTATCAGTTTCTTGATGTCTTCAAGGTAACCCTCACTTTTCAAATCATCTAGCGTATTTTCGAGTTCTTGCTCGCTCATCGCAAAACAGGTTGATTTGCCAGTCGTTAGGTCGAGAAACTCGTGATATTCACGCTCTGTGAAGTGGCCGATTCTATCCATTAATAAGGTTTTAACCCCATGGTGAATTAAGCCGTAATATGTATGTCTTTGTAAGGTCATAGCCTATCCTCCGTGACAGGGTGCGAAGAAAAGACAACCTGCTGTAAATTGTTTGGGTTATCTATGACAAAGCAATTCGAATGCCATTTGGGTCACAGACACAGAATATTTCTGTTATCAAATTGAATTGATTCTTTTTTCAATCAGTTAAATGAAAGCTAATTCTGTTCTCAACCAAACAATACGTCGCTGACGGAAAATAGTTTTATTTTGAGAACGTTGTCATTCTCATTATGACGCTTTACTGAAGCCTTATGGTCTTTGAGCTTGGCAATTTCCCCGTTGTTAACCGACAAGCCACTCGACCAATGTAGTTAGGGATACATTTTGGCGATTCTTGGGCTGAATTAAGAAGTAACCATTTCCTGAAAAGACACTGTCTTCACTCACTTTGACTAATCTGCCTAAATCAATATCTTGCTTGGCAAGCGTGATGTCGCCTATCGCAATTCCAAATCCTTGAATAGCTGCATTCATCGCTTGATCGAGTGTTGCGAACTGTTGGTTATTCTTGCTCGAAAGGTCATGACTTCCTATGTGCTCCAACCAAAGTCGCCAATCACTTTGTTCATTGTTGGCGTGTAACCACGTGTAGTGAGCGAGTTGGTGCGGTTTGATTAGAGAAGAGGAACCACTGGTAAGGTGATTGGGTTTGATGCTTTGCGCTTGGCAGACGGGTGCGAGTTGCTCGTTGAACAATAACTGGCTGACGATCGATTGTTGGCTCGGCTTCTTGCCATAGGTAATCACGGCATCGAACGGGTCAAAACTTGGCTCAAAAACATGCTTGATGGTAGAAGTGAGCTCAACATCAATCTCAGGGTAGGCTTCTTGAAAAGACATCAGTTTTGGTAGCAACCAAGAGGTAATGCAACTCGGTGCGTTTAGCTTAATTTTGGAAGGGGAACTCGCCACTTGGTTCAGTGCGGATTGCAGTCGCTGAATTGTATCTTGGATGAGCGGAACCAGTTCTTCTCCTTTGGGTGTTAATGACAACCCCCGAGCATGACGATAGAAAAGGTCGCACCCAAGATTTTCTTCAAACGTCAAAACTTGCCGACTCACCGCGCCTTGCGTGACATTGAGTTCATGTGCCGCGCGTGTAAAGTTGAGATGCCTTGCCGTTGACAGAAAGGCGAGCAAGGTTTTAGTTGAAGGCAACGTGTTATTCATGTCTATACCTATGAATTTTAATCATGGCTATTATGTAATTATTTCGATTCATTTATCAATAGTGTTCTGTTTGAATGCAAATACTTACTCATCATTTGTGATTCAATATGTGTATAACGCATCTATTTTGAATATGAAGGCAAGTGGTGAAGACATTGTGATTGAGTGGAAGGGATAGTTCTTTGACATCATTTATTGACAACTTAGTGCCTCAGGCTGTAAAAAAATTAATACCTTATCAATCGGCAAGAAGAATTGGTGGTGACGGACGTGTTTGGTTAAATGCCAACGAGTTGGAAAGCGCTTTGTTTCAAAACGAGACTAGTTATAACCGTTATCCAGATTTTTTTCCGCAAGATATTGCCAAGGCTTACCAAGCTTATTGTGGAACTGATGCCGAGACCTTAGCCGTTCGAGGAGCAGATGAAGCGATTGATTTGCTGATCAGAACATTCTGCAAACCAGCGAGCGATAATATACTGATTTGCTCCCCAACGTACGCGATGTATGAATTTTGTGCCGACGCATTGGCGATTGAAACACTCGACTCCCCATTACAGGAAGATTTTAGCCTAGATGTCGCTGATATCGTCAAAAAAGCCGATCGAGCAAATATTGTTTTTCTGTGTTCACCAAATAACCCGACGGGTAACGTGATTCCTAAATCAGATTTGATTCAGGTGCTTGAGGGAACCGAAGGTAAATCTTTGGTGGTGGTGGATGAAGCGTATATTGAATTTGAACCTCAGACGTCGGCGGTGAGCCTTATTGAGCGTTATCCTCATCTAGTGGTGATTCGTACTTTGTCGAAAGCGTTTGGATTAGCAGCTGTTCGTTGTGGTTTTATTCTGGCGAGTAAAAATGTGATGCAGTATGTCGCTAAGCTTATTCCGCCTTACCCAATGCCTGATTGCTCTTCTCAAATTGTATTGGAGGCTTTATCCGCTGAACGAATCTTGGTGATGTCAGATGCAACTTCAAAGCTTGTGGAGTTACGTGACCGATTTGCTGACGAGTTAACGCAGTTTGATTTCATAGAACATGTCTATCCATCATCGACCAACTTCATTTTATTACGCCAAAAGCCAGGGCATGAAGTGTTCAGTGTATTGGCGAAAGATGGCATTGTGACCAGGAACCAAAACCATGAACCTGCATTACGCAACTGTGTTCGGATCACTATTGGTAGCCCTGAGAGTATGACTGAAGTTATAGCGTCACTAGCAAGCTACCAAGCACAGTTACAACAGAAACAACAATCTCAAGAACCTCAATTTCAACTTGATAAAAATCATATCTAGGATGGCAATGATGAAAAAGATAATACTAGGAATCGCTTGTGCGGCCGCTTTACTTGGTACCACTGTACAGGCAAAAGAAATCCGTTTGGCGTCAGATTTTACGTATCCGCCATTCAATTATAAAAATAGCGAAGGCGTACCTGTTGGCTTTGATATTGAAATAGCTGACGCCTTGTGTGAACAGGCAAAATTAGAGTGTACTTGGGTTTCGCAAAGCTGGGATTCATTAATTCCTAGCTTATTAGCAAGAAAGTCAGATGTGATTATGGCGTCTATGCGCATTACCGAAGAACGTAAAAGCAAAATATTGTTTACGGATAAGTACTACCAAACACCCGCTGTGTTTGTTGCAGCCAAAAGTGCAAAGTTTGATATTGATAAGCAAGGTCTCGATGGTAAAACTATTGGAGTACAGCAAGGAACGATTCACGATCGTTACGTAACCGACAAGTTTGGGGATGTCGCAAACATCAAGCGTTACACTGGGCAAGATGAAGTTTATTTGGACCTGCAAAATGGTCGCTTAGATGTGACTTTTGGTAATTCAGATCAACTTTCACTGGCTTTCTTAGATAAGAAAGAAGGTGAGGGTTTTGAATTCAAGGGTAAAGCCGTAACGGATAAAGCCTATATCGGTGAGGGTACTGCGTTAGCACTTAGAAAGCAGGATTCGAAGCTAGCTAATCAATTCAATGTTGCGATTGAAGAGATCAGAGCTAACGGTACTTATGACAAAATTGCTGCCAAGTACTTCACGTTTGATATCTATGGCAGTGATTTATAGCCAAAGATCAGACAGCTTTTTTAGATCCAACATAATGAATGGGGTGGTTTCAGTTGATTGAAACCTTCTTCTCGAAAGCTTAATCCGAGGGCAAGTTGGCCCTCGGATTTTCTATTCTATCTATATGGTTAAGTATGGATAGTCAAATATGGCAAGACGTCTTCTGTTGCTCTGTTACGGAATGCTAACTCTGGCTCGAATAGTCAGTTTAAATCAGTACTTTTTCAGCTTAATCTTCAACTTATGTTCTATTTCAAGCTATTTCTAACTCACTTGTTTCTAGTTAGAGACCTTTCCAACTTATGCCATATCTCTAGGTAACCTGTACAAATTAAGTCTTAAAATAACACAAGTTTGTATCTGATTTTTAGTTAAGATCTTGTTCTTAAAGCAGTTGAAAGTCCCCAGAATTCCCAATAAATCCTAAATTTGGTTAATTAATGGCTTAAATAGTGCCAAATATGATTGGTATCACAATCAAATCAAGCATCAAGCGTACATACAAACCTTAGTTCACAAAATATACAAATGTTATTGTAATACAAAATTCATAGGGTAAGAATATTGTAATGAAGCGTTACACGGGTAAGCGGTATGCAATTGATTTTTTTGATCTCAAGCTCGGCGCTAACGTGACATATAAAACTGTACCTCTTACAAAAATGGATTCTGGAGAAGAACATGAAAAAACACCTACTGACGATTGCTGCAGCATCAATTCTCATGACATTTGGAGCTCAAGCAAA
>BCQL01000148.1_pt1 | contig 11258 bp, 11 predicted proteins | sample 1008151 | NCBI WGS metagenome assembly BCQL01 (sample SAMD00035459, study PRJDB4067) | museum specimen metagenome | biome: marine biome; feature: sea shore; material: organic material | host: Otohimella japonica | place: Japan:Kanagawa | collected 1927
TTGGCCAATGTCCCGCCAAGATCAAAGGTATTGTTCCCGGAATTCAGCCCATCCTGCACCGTGGCGTAGCCCGATGTGCCGTCACCACCTTGGCCAATGGCGATGTACCCCACCGTTTCGCCATTATTGATACCGTCGACATCAGATCCTTCTTGGAGGCGGACATTGAAACCACCTGCGGTCACATCGAGTGGATCACTGTCCACCACGTCGGATTCGTTGTCGCTCATCACATTGGTGAGCACCGCAGGCGGCGCGGTAAATGCGCCGTTTAGATCAACGTTCGTGGTAGATTCCGTGTCGGCTGTCGTTGTTCCGGCTTCGATGATCCGCCCATCGGGCAGCTCATGTACACCCTCTTCGATTGCCAGCCAATTGATTGTTTCTGTTGCTGGATGAGGTCCGTCTTCGTCTTCCCATTCTTCAAGAATGAAATTGAATCCGTTGTCGTCAACCGAGACAACACGCAGCGAAAACTCGTTGCCGCCAACGTTTGTCGAAGAGAGATGGATGATAGCGTTCTCAATCGGCTGTTCAAAGTCGACTCGCACCACTTCACCTTCGGCGAAACCGCCACGTGTGAGTGAACCTGCCTCACCGATTGCCATACTCTCACCTCCATTACTCTGCGCGCCAATTTCGTCAAAACATACCAAACAGATAAGAGCAATGCACGCAGATCATACAGCAAAAGAGAGGCCGCGCCCTACGGGTACGGCCAAACTATAACGTTTCAACTTTACATTGAGACCTCATGGATCGCTTTTCGCATGCGACCGAAGGGAGAGGCCGCGGATAAGTGATTCCAGGTTAAGTCGAAACGCTTTATATGGGACATCGTCCTTGGATTTAGGCAGCGCGGCTGACCAGCACCTGGTCAATCTCGGCAGCCGCCGCGTTTTCATCATTGTCGGCAACTGCCGCGATTTCACGGGTTAGACGCTCCAACGCGGCCTCGTAAAGCTGGCGCTCGGAATAGCTCTGCTCACGCTGATCATCCTGGCGGTGCAGATCGCGCACGACCTCTGCAATCGCGATCAGGTCGCCCGAATTAATCTTTTGCTCGTACTCTTGCGCCCGGCGGGACCACATGGCCTTTTTCACCTTGGCCTTGCCACGCAGAGTTTTCATGGCATGGCTGACCACATCGGGGGTCGCTAACGCCCGCATACCCACATCAGTCGCCTTGTGGGTGGGCACACGCAAAGTCATTTTGTCTTTCTCAAATGAGATCACGAAGAGCTCCAGCTCGATCCCGGCAACTTCTTGGTTTTCGATCGACACGATCTTGCCGACGCCATGCGCAGGATAAACGACAAAATCGTTCGGGCTAAACTCGTTCTTTTTCTTCTTGCTCATAATCATCCTTTCTTGATGATCGGCCTCTTACGCGACAAAAAACCGCCGGGGGCTCTTCGCCTCCGTCGGGCCTTATCGCGCGCAAAACTTTAGATCAATTCGTTCGCAGCATTGCCATCTTTGTATCACAAATATGACTATTGGAAAAGTGCCGCATTTCTGCACCCAGAAAGCGCAGGAAAATAAGGCATTTCGACCCCGTCAGATCCGAATCAACCACCTTCTCCAGCCGTTTCAGAAAAAAGTTCTATCTTGCCCTCTTTGCCGTCCATCTCTGCCGCGTTGGGCAGCGGGTCTTTCTTGGTAATGATGACCGGCCACATTTCAGAGTACTTGCGATTAAACTCGACCCATTTTTCCATGTCCGGCTCTGTATCCGGACGGATCGCGTCGGCCGGGCATTCAGGCTCACACACACCACAATCGATACATTCGTCAGGATGGATCACCAGCATATTCTCGCCCTCGTAAAAACAATCCACGGGGCAGACTTCGACACAGTCTGTGTATTTGCAAGAGATGCAATTGTCGTTGACGATATAGGTCATATTGGCTTCCGGCTGGATTACTCTGGTCTAGCTAGATGAGACTGCCGAGGCATTCAAGGTCCATCGCCCGGGATGCGGGCCGTAGGTGGTCATGCCAGGCCTCTTGGCCACCGGTTGGCCGCATCAGTCACGCCCAAAAACCAGCTCCGGGATCGCCATTCCGTGCATATTGACAGCACATAATATTTCTATATTTCTATAATTATCGAAATAATATGGGTCAGTTCACATGGACATCGTCACTGCCACACAAGGCTTCTCAGCCATGGGGTCAGAACCCCGGATGGAAGTCCTGCAAACCCTCGTCGAAGCAGGCGATGATGGCTTGCTTGTTGGTGAAATCCAGCAGCGCACCGGCATCCCAGCCTCCACCTTGGCGCATCATCTGAAATTTCTGGCCAGTGCCGGCCTTGTCCGCGCCGACAAGAACGGGCGTACCATCACCAACCGCGCCAACTTTGACCATCTGCAAGACCTCGCGGCCTTCATCCTCAAAGAATGCTGCGCAAACATGGAGCCTTCCAAATGACCGATATAACCCGCCCCACCCTCTCAATCGGCGACCGTGCCAAGCTGGCACTGGCAACGCCCTGGACGGTCACGTCCCTTATCCCCCTATCGGTGGCACTTCTTGACCCGGCCAACCTATGGCCAATTACTTCTTTCGCGGTCAGCGCCCTGATGAACACCTTGCCCTACATCGCCTTCGCGGTGTTCCTCATCGCCGGGCTCAAGGCCGCAGGGGCCGAGGCGATGATCGCAAAGGCCTTTCAGGGCCGCGAAAACCGGATGATCGTGCTTGCCGCGCTCTTTGGTGGCCTAGCTCCTTTTTGTTCCTGCGAAGTGATCCCCTTCATCGCTGGCTTGCTAGCCTTGGGCGCACCTCTGGCGGCAGTCATGGCCTTCTGGCTGTCTTCCCCGCTGATTGACCCGCCAACACTGCTGATCACTGCAGCAGCACTCGGCTGGCCCTTCGCCATTGGCAAGACTGTGGCCGCCGTGGCGCTGGGCCTTGCAGGCGGGTTTGCGGTAAAGGCGATGACACGCGGCGGCATGTTTGCCAATCCGCTGAAAGCCCGGCAAGCCAAAGGCTGCAGCTGCGGCCCCAATCCGTTCGACGGCAAACCCGTCTGGACTTTCTGGAACGAACCGGCCCGTCGGACCGTGTTCGGTCAAGAATTCATGGCCAATGCCTCCTTCCTGATCAAATGGCTGGCGCTCGCCTACGCACTTGAAGCGCTTCTGGTGACCTACGTGCCCGCCGAACTGATTGCAGGCGTTGTTGGCGGTGACGGCATCCTACCCATCGGTATCGCGGCACTGGTCGGCATGCCTGCATATATCAATTCTTACGTCGCACCACCGCTGCTGGCTGGCCTGATCGAGCAAGGAATGAACAATGGCGCGGCGATGGCCTTCATGATTTCAGGCGCGGTCAGTTCCATCCCGGCGATGGCCGCAGTCTGGTCGCTGGTGAAACCGCAGGTGTTCGCAACCTACATCGGATTGGGGGTCGCCGGGGCCATTCTGTCCGGGATCACGTTCAGCGTAATCGTCTAGCGCATTCTATAGCGTTTCGACTTTACATTGCGACATCATGGATCACTTTTCGCGTGCGACCGAAGGGAGAGGCCGCAAATAAATGTTTCAAGGTTAAGTCGAAACGCTTTAGGGTTTATCAGAACGACACGCCCCGGACCTGATCCGGGGCCTCATCGGTGGCCAAGAGATCCCGGATCAAGTCCGGGACGGGCAGAACCACGAAAACGTCATTTCAATCAATCCCCATGTCGCGCCGGTCCTTCTTGGTCGGCCGACCACCCTTTTCATACTTCGGGTTCGCGCCCCGCGATTGGGTGGGGCACGCTTTTTGTACGGGGGTCAGCTCCTCGTAAAGCGCTTGCGCCTCTGGCGCGGGGCCCCGACGTTCGCCACAGGCCATGATCTTTACCACACGCGTTTCCCTGGCCTGAATAAATGTCAACACATCACCAGGCCCTACAGCCCGCGCGGGTTTGCTGACAGGCTGGCTATCCACCCGCACCTTACCACCCGTCACAACCCCAGCAGCCAGGCTGCGCGATTTGAAAAACCGCGCGTGCCACAGCCATTTATCAAGTCGGATGGTTGGACGGGGATCGGTCAATCCTTTTTGAAGCCCGCGAGGGCCGCGGCAAAGGGATTGTCAGGATCGATCTGCTTTTCGCGCTTGGGCTTGGCCTGAAAACTCTGCGGTTTGTTGCGGTCCCCCTGCGGCTTACCCTTGCCCTTCGGCTTTGGCTTGCCACGCGGGCGTACATCACCTTGCGGACGTGCGGCACGGCCACCCCATGTGAAGGTATAGAACACCTCCATCTCCGGACCAGTGTCGGGGGCTTCTGCCGCAACCGCAGCGGATATCACGTCAGCAGTAGCATCCTCGTCAACCTGCGCCTCAGGCGCCTTCTGTAAGGGCGCCTCACCCGGCTCCACCAGCGCGGCCTTGATCTTTTCACGCTTACCCTTTTCGGCCTTATATCCAAGACCGGTCATCAGATCGGAAAACTGCTCTAACGTCATGCCGGTGATCGACAGCATATCGGGGTTTGCTTCAAACCCGCCGCGACTGTCCATATCGCGCAGCATGTCCGCAAGCCGCTCCAGCATATCAATGCGGATCGCCCTTTCGCCGGCGGCGCGGTAGCCCGCCATTGCATAATATCCCGCAACGGCATCTTTGGACGCTGGCACGGTCACCAACCCTGGTGGCGGGCTCTCGGGAAATTCTGAAAGGTTTTTGCTCAACGACCAAAGCACCAGACGCAACCGCGTGGGTGCCGGCTTTAACAACAGCGGCATAAAGATCGTGAACTGCCCAAAGCGCACGCCGTGTTTGCGCAGTGCGCCGCGCGCCTCTTGGTCGAGCGCCTTGACCTCATCATCCACTTCACCCCGCGGGATGATGCCAAACCCTTCGGCCATCCGAAAAGCAAAGCCTTTGGCGGCCCCGGTGAGGGTCTCGTCATTCTTGAGGCCTATCAGCGGCTCAAACCCGGCGGCAATCTTGCGGTCGATGAAGTGCCGCAAACGGCGCTGCACCTTGGCGACGACATCGGGGCCCGCCTCTTCGTCCACGAATGCCTCAATCCCCGGCTTGAACGGGTCAGATCCGGCGGTCAGCTTGCCAACCGCCCTGTCACCCCACATCAACCCACCCTGCTCGGTGAAATCAATCTCGGGGTCGGGCGCGTTGTAGAAACGATCCGCGAGCAAGTGAAAATGCGGCACCAACGCCTGCACCGAGGCCTGCCGCAATGTCTTGGCCTCATCAGGGCTACCTGCCTTGTCCATCCGGAACCGGAAACCATCCAACCGTCCGACGAACTCGCCCGCGACGGTCACTTCACCATTCTCGCTTACATCAGCCAAAAGGCTCTCCTTTTGCTTGAGCCGACGAAGCAGAATGCTGGTCCGCCGGTCAACAAATCTTTGTGTCAGTGCGCCATGCAGCGCATCTGATAATCGATCTTCTACAGCGCGCGTTTCATCACGCCAATGCATTTCATCAATCAACCACCCGTTGCGTTGTGCGACATAGGTCCAGGTCCGGATATAGGCCAGCCGTTTGGACAGCATATCAATGTCCCCGTCCGTGCGGTCAATCCGGCGGACCTGCAAACCGAACCAATTGGCGGACACATGCCCAAGCTGGTGCATATCATTATAGATATGCGTCAGTAGCCCCGCGTGCTCTCCTTTAGTTATACCACGAAAATCAGGGATGCGGCAGACATCCCATAGCAGCTTTACTGACGGACCGTCGGTTGCCCTCGCGGCAACTTCATCATCGGCGGCAAGAGCTTTAAGTGCGGCAAGGTCATCGCTTTCGCGCACGCGGGTCAGCCAAACATCATTGGTGCGCTCTTCAAGCGTCGCGATCAGGCGTTTGACGGATTCGAACTGCAGGCGGCTATTGCGCCATTGCAGCTTCTTGACCGGCTGGAACCGGTGATCGCAAATCGCCTGTGCTACCCCGTCGTCCAAGGGGGGCGCCTCACCTGTCACACCAAAGGTACCATTCTCAACATGCCGCCCCGCGCGCCCCGCGATCTGGGCCAGCTCATCAGGCTGCAAATGACGCATCCGACGGCCGTCGAACTTGGTCAGCGACGAAAAAGCGACATGGCTGATATCAAGGTTCAAACCCATCCCGATGGCGTCCGTTGCCACCAGATAGTCAACATCACCATTCTGATACATCTCGACCTGCGCGTTGCGCGTACGAGGCGACAAGGCCCCCATGACAACAGCCGCACCGCCCTTGGTGCGCCGCAACAGTTCCGCAATCGCATAGACATTTTCAACTGAAAATCCGACAATTGCGGATCTGGACGGCATTCTGCTTATCTTTTTTGAACCTGTGTAGGTCAACTCTGACATGCGTTCGCGCTTCATAAACTGCGCATCGGGAACGATCGCCGCAATCGCGCCGCGCATCGTCTCGGCCCCCAGAAACAGTGTCTCATGCAGACCGCGGGCATTCAGCAACCTATCGGTGAATATATGCCCCCGCTCAGGATCACCACAAAGTTGGATCTCATCAACGGCAAGAAAATCGCACCCCATCCCCTTTGGCATAGCCTCGACCGTGCACACCCAGAAGGCGGCACGCGGCGGCACAATCCGTTCTTCGCCGGTTACCAGCGCAACAACGCCTGGCCCACGGACCGCAACGATCCGGTCATACACCTCGCGCGCCAGAAGACGCAGCGGCAAGCCAATCACGCCGGTCCGGTAGGACAGCATCCGTTCTATCGCATAATGCGTTTTTCCAGTGTTCGTCTGGCCCAACAGGGCCATGATCCGGGACGCCATCATACCATTCCACGCAAACCAGGGGCAAACGCCTAGAGCGCCTGCCCCTCAAGCTGCAGTTGCAAGCGATCCACCGAAGCCAACGCTTCGGTCGCGTTGGGGTTCATGGCCAGAACCATCTGATAAAGCTCCAGCGCATCCGCCGGACGCTCCAACTCTTCCATGATAATCGCCAAACCGCGCATGGCCTCAAAATGACGGGGATTCAGCGTCAGCACACGGCGGATGTCATCCAGCGCAGGTCCAGTCAGACCCAGCAGATAGTAGGACGATGCGCGCCCATAATATCCTTCGGCAAAATCCTGCGCATGATCCACCAAGGCCGAGAAATGCTCGACCGCCACATCCGGCGTCCCGTCATCCAGCGCGTCCTTGCCTCGGCGCAGCAGCAGATCCATCGCAGGCGATCCACTCTTCTCCCACTGCGCGATAATCCGCTGTTCAACGCGGGCATAAGTCGCAGAGTCCGCTTCTGCCAACTCTTGATAAAGCTCGTCCAACGTCGTTTCCTGAGCCATGACGGGTAATGAAAACCCAACTGACAAAGAAAGTGCCGCAACGATACATTTGATGCGATGTGTCTGCATAACCATAACTGACAATGTAGCGCGCTGTGCTACGAACACCAGAGCATGCACAGCCACATCAACCAAATATGAGGACAAATACAATGAGTGATGTCGTGACCGAGGCCGTAGCGGCCCTGAACGCAAAGATGGACGGCGGCGGCTTTGACGGCAGCGCCAAATTCGCGATCGAGGGGGAAGGCAGTATCATCATTGATGCAGACGGCGCCCGGGCGGGCGACGATGACGCCGACGTCACGCTCAGCGCCAGTACCGATGTCTTCAAAGCGATCCTCGATGGCGAGATGAATCCAACGACCGCCTTCATGACTGGAAAACTGAAGGTAGACGGCAACATGGGGCAAGCCATGAAGCTCTCCGGCGTATTGGGCTGACACATGCAAAACGCCCCCCTTTTTGAAGACATCGCAGATGGCCCTTCTGGGGGGGTAGCGTACTGGCTGACCACGGCAGATGGCTTGCGCATTCGCGTGGGCCATTGGGCCAAGGAAGACGCCAAAGGGACGGTCCTGATTTTTCCGGGCCGGACCGAATTTGTTGAAAAATACGGGCGCGCAGCGAAAGCATTGGCCAACCGCGGTTATGCCAGCCTCGCCATCGATTGGCGCGGTCAGGGCATTGCCGACCGGATGACGCCGAACCGGGCCATCGGGCATGTGGGGCAGTTCACCGACTACCAGCATGATGTGGCCGCCGTGACGGGTTACGCTGCAACCCAGAACCTGCCCCGCCCTTACTTCATGATCGCCCACTCCATGGGCGGCTGCATCGGCCTGCGCGCGCTGATGGACGGCCTGGATGTGCGAGCGGTCATGTTCTCAGCCCCCATGTGGGGGGTGCAGATGTCTCCCGCGTTGCGACCCGTCGCCTGGGGGCTTTCGGCGGTCAGTACACCGCTGGGGTTTGACCAAGCACTGGCGCCCGGCCAGTTCGAGGAAAGCTATGTGCTGCGCGCGACCTTTGGGGAAAACACCCTGACAGGCGAGGCCGAGATGTTCGCCACACTGCAAGAGCAACTGAAGGCGCACCCCGACCTCGGGCTTGGCGGCCCGTCGCTGCGCTGGCTGAACACATCCTTACGGGAAATGCACAGCCTCAGCACCAAACCCGCGCCCAACGTACCCGCCATTGCCTTCCTTGGCACCCAGGAGGCCATCGTTGATCCTTTCCGTATCCGCAGCCGCATGGGCAACTGGCCCGGCGGCCTGTTGCGGGTGATCAGTGGCGGCAAGCACGAGATGCTGATGGACAACCCTGCGATGCGGGGGCAGCTGTTTGACGAGACGGTGGCGTTTTTTGATAATAAGGTCGCGCAGGCGGCCTAGGTCAAGTCGCTCTTGGCACGGACCCTGAACCCCGCGCTCTGCAACTCCGCTACTGTCTCATCGACATGCGCCTGATCGCGCGCCTCTATGACGATCTCCAGCTCGGCCTGTTTGAGCGACACGCTCTGCATCATCCGTTGGTGGATCACTTCGATCACATTCGCCCCGGCCTCTCCGATAATGCGCGAGATGTCCGACAACTGCCCCGGCCTGTCATCAATCTCGAACGTCAGTCGGGTGATCCGCCCGTCGCGAACCAAGCCCCGCAGGATCAGCGTGGACAGAAGGCGTGAGTCGATGTTGCCACCGCAGACAACCAACCCCACCTGCTTGCCCCGCAGCTGATCCGCATGTTTCTCAATCACAGCCAGCCCCGCCCCAGCGGCCCCTTCCGCCACAATCTTTTCGTGTGACAGCAGATCGAACACAGCCGCCTCAATCTGCGCCTCAGTCGCAGTCTCCACCCGGTCCACATGGGTCGCAATCACCGCAAGATTCGCCGCCGCCGGTGCGCGCACAGCGATACCTTCGGCCAAAGTTGCCCCGCCAAAGTGCGTGTCACCTTGATCAAACGCGGCCTTGACCGCATCAAAATTCGCCGCCTGCGCACCGATGATCTGTACGTCCGGTTTGACCGATTTCGCCACCACCGCCATCCCCGCGATCAAACCACCGCCGCCGACCGGCACGACGATCACGTCCAGATCCGGTTTCTGCTCAAGCATTTCCAACGCAACAGTCCCCTGCCCTGCCGCCACGACCGGATCATCAAATGGATGCACAAAGACCATTCCTCTTTGCCCCGCCAAGTCGAGCGTGAAGTGCACGCTTTCGTCAAATCCCGTGCCGTGCAGCAAGACCTCGGCCCCGAAATCCTTGGTCCGTTTGACTTTGTTGAACGGCGTGCCCTCCGGCATCACAATGACCGACGGGATGCCCAGCCGGGTCGCATGGTAGGCCACCCCCTGCGCATGATTGCCGGCGCTGCAGGCAATCACGCCGACCTGCCGTTCCGCCTTTGACAAGGTCAGCAGTTTAGCGAGAGCCCCGCGCGCCTTAAACGCGTTCGTATGCTGCAGATTTTCCAGCTTGAGATACAGGTCGACCCCCAAATGCCGCGAGAGGCGCGCCGCATGCACCGTCGGTGTCCGCATGGTCGCTGGTTTGATCGCAGCATAAGTCGCTGTAATCAGAGTGGGATCAAGGTTCATCGCTTACCTCAGGCTGTTGGGTCGTGCGCTTGGTCCTACACCGTAAGGTGGGTAAAACCCACCCCCGCCATTGGCTCCGCGCGCGTCAGGGTTATAGTCAGCCCATGGCTGATGTCCTTACCTTTACTGACCGCGGCATCTATTGCCCCGCTGGCGATTTCTACATCGACCCCTGGAAACCAGTTGATCGCGCCCTGATCACCCATGGCCACAGCGACCATGCCCGCACCGGCATGGGCCGCTATCTGGTAACCACCGGCACCGCGCCGGTGATGCGGCATCGGTTGGGTGAGATCACGCTCGACACCATTGCGTATAGCGAAATACGGACCATAGGCGATGCTGCAGTATCGTTCCATCCAGCAGGACATGTTCCCGGCTCTGCCCAGATCAGGGTCGCGGTAAAAGGCGAGGTCTGGGTCGTCTCTGGCGACTATAAAACCGTAGCCGATGGGCTGTCGGAACCGTTCGCGCCTGTCCCCTGCCACGCATTCATCACGGAATGCACCTTTGGGCTGCCCATCTTCAAATGGACACCACAAGACATCCTGACCCGCCAGATCAATGACTGGTGGGCCACCAACGCCGCCGCAGGGCGGACCTCGATCCTGGGCGCCTATGCCTTGGGCAAGGCGCAGCGTCTGCTGACCACCGTAAACCCCGACATCGGCCCGATCCTGACACATGGTGCGATTGAAAACACCAACATCGTGTTACGCAAGCAAGGCTTTACCCTCCCCGACACCACGCGGGTCACACCCGATATCAGCCATAAAACCCACCCTGGGGCCTTGGTGCTGGCCACGCCCAGCGCGCTTGGCACCACATGGGCACGGCGTTTTGGGGCGGCCTCTACCGCGTTTGCCAGCGGCTGGATGGCCTTGCGTGGCGTGCGCCGCAGACGCGCGGCGGATCGCGGGTTTATCGTGTCGGACCATGCAGATTGGGACGGGTTGAACGATGCGATCAAGGCCACCGGCGCCACCAAGGTGTTTGCGACCCATGGCTATACATCTGCCTTCCAGAAATGGCTGTCCGAGCAAGGCTATGAAGCGCACATCGTCAGCACTGATTATCACGGCGAAGGCTTCGACAAGGTGGACGAGGTCGAAGCATGAAAGACTTCGCCACCCTCTTCACCCGCATTGACGAAAGCACCAAGACGACGGTCAAGACGGCCGCCCTCACTGACTACTTCCAGATCGCGACGCCCGAGGACCGCCTGTGGACAATCGCCCTGTTCACCGGGCGCAGGCCAAAGCGCACCATCACGGCAACCCGCCTGCGCGCATGGGCAGCAGAGGTCGCTGACCTGCCCGATTGGCTGTTCGAGGAAAGCTACAGCATTGTTGGTGATCTGGCCGAGACGATCGC
>BCQL01000149.1_pt1 | contig 11217 bp, 8 predicted proteins | sample 1008151 | NCBI WGS metagenome assembly BCQL01 (sample SAMD00035459, study PRJDB4067) | museum specimen metagenome | biome: marine biome; feature: sea shore; material: organic material | host: Otohimella japonica | place: Japan:Kanagawa | collected 1927
CAAGAAGTATTAGAGTCACTAAAAGCGGGTAAAAGTGGTATTGCACCCATAACTAAATTTGATGCATCTGAATACGGAACTCGTTTCAGCGGTTCAGTAAAAGACTTTGACGTCGAACAGTACTTATCACGCAAAGATGCACGCAAAATGGATTTATTTATCCAATATGGTATGGCTGCTGGTATTCAAGCCATGAACGATGCCGGTTTGGATATGTCACAAGAAAACCCTGCAAGAGTGGGTACCGCGATTGGCGCGGGTATGGGCGGAATGCCATTAATCGAACAAAACCATGCCGCATTATTAAAGTCTGGTCCTCGTAAAGTGTCTCCATTTTTTGTGCCGAGTACCATTATCAATATGATCTCAGGTCACTTATCAATAAAATATGGTATGACAGGCCCGAACTTTGCTGTAACAACAGCTTGTACGACAGGTGTCCACAATATCGGTTTTGCTGCACGTACAATCGCCTACGGTGATGCAGATGTCATGGTTGCTGGCGGCGCAGAGGATGTGACTTGTCCATTAGCTGTTGCCGGGTTTGGTTCAGCAAAAGCATTATCAACACGCAATGATGACCCAACGGCAGCAAGTCGTCCATGGGATAAAGACCGTGACGGTTTTGTTATTGGTGACGGCGCTGGTGTAATGGTTATGGAAGAATACGAACATGCCAAAGCACGTGGTGCAAAAATCTATGCTGAGTTAGTTGGTTTTGGCATGAGTGGTGATGCATTCCACATGACATCACCTCCAGCTGATGGTGCAGGCGCTGCAGCAGCAATGGAAAATGCCATCAATGATGCGCAAATTGACAATGAAAAAGTGGGTTACATCAATGCCCATGGCACTTCAACTCCTGCTGGAGATAAAGCAGAAGCTGCAGCAGTTAAGTCAGTATTTGGTGAACATGCTTATAATTTATTAGTCAGCTCCACTAAATCTATGACAGGCCACTTGCTCGGTGCTGCGGGTTCTGTAGAAGCCATTGTGACCATTCTTGCTTTACGAGATCAAATCGTACCGCCAACCATTAATCTTGATAATCCGGATGAAGGTTGTGATTTAGATTTTGTGCCTCACACTGCTAAAGCGCATCGTTTTGACTATGCATTATGTAATTCATTTGGCTTTGGCGGCACCAACGGTTCGCTTTTATTTAAAAAAGGCGATGCGTAAAGCGTGCAAAGTGAGTGTGTTACTTTAATTAAAAGTGTGAATAAGCAGTAACTCTGGTTACTGCTTTTTTTTGGCCTGCTTTTTTCTATAACGACCGTTTTTAAGTTTATTTTACTCATAGGCCTCACTTTCAGAATTAAAATGAAGAATGTTTGATTTATTGCGGTTTAAATTATAATTATTCATTCAATCGAGATATTTATTTAAACTTAGGCGTTTTTAACCACTTCTGATTAGAAATATCGTAAACTGGCGACAGTGCATAAAATTAGGAGGCATAATGGCCGGAGTAGACAGAGAAATTACATTACGATTTTTAGCAGAGCCAGCAGATGTCAATTTTGGCGGCAAAGTCCATGGTGGCGCCGTGATGAAATGGATTGATTTGGCAGCCTATGCAGGCGCAGCAGGTTGGAGCGGTAAATACTGTATTACTGTTTATGCAGGCGGTATCAGGTTCGTAAAACCGATTCATGTGGGTAATATTGTTGAAGTCAGCGCCAAAGTTATTTATACCGGCACATCTTCTATGCATTTAGGTATTGATGTAAAAGCTGGCGATCCTAAAGAACCTGAACGTCACTTAACGACTCATTGTATTGTGATTATGGTTGCAGTAGACGATGACGGTAAACCGACTTCCGTACCTGAATGGATCCCGGAAACTGAGGATGACATTCGGTTACGAGATTCTGCACTAAGATTGATGGACATGCGTAAACGCATTGGCGCAGAAATGGAAGCCCATGTAAAACCAGCGCTTTAAAGGTTACAATCAATACGTTTTCATCTCATAAATAACAATGATAAGGGAAAGGTATGGCAAAGGTCGCTTTTATTGGTTTAGGTGTAATGGGTTATCCAATGGCGGGGCATCTGGTAAAACAGGGGCATCAAGTGACGGTTTATAATCGTACTACGGTCAAAGCAGAGCAATGGACTAAAGATTACACTGGCCAATTAGCGTTGACACCCAAGTTAGCCGCAGAAGATCAAGACATCGTATTTACTTGTGTTGGCAATGACGAAGACTTAAAACAAGTTATTCTTGGCGAAAATGGTGTTATTCATGGTATTGCTGATGGCGCTATTTTAGTTGATCACACGACAGCTTCAGCTGATGTTGCTCGAGATATTTCGGCCATATTAGCAAGTAAAAATATCGAGTTTATGGATGCACCTGTATCTGGCGGTCAAGCTGGCGCTGAGAATGGCGTGTTGACTGTGATGATGGGTGGAAAACAAAACGTATTCGAACAAGTCAAACCTGTTATTGATGCCTACAGTCGTTGTGCTGAGCTTTTAGGTGAAGTCGGGGCCGGTCAATTAACAAAAATGGTTAATCAAATTTGTATTGCGGGTGTGGTTCAGGGCTTAGCCGAAGGATTACATTTTGCTAAAAGTGCAGGGCTTGATGGATTAAAAGTTGTAGAGGTGATTAGCAAAGGCGCTGCGCAAAGCTGGCAAATGGAAAATCGTTACCAAACCATGTGGCAGGGTGAATATGATTTTGGCTTTGCTATTGATTGGATGCGTAAAGATTTAGGCATTGCACTTGCTGAAGGGCGTAAAAATGGCAGCCATTTACCAGTGACTGCATTAGTTGATCAATTCTACTCAGAAGTACAAGCAATGAAAGGTAACCGTTGGGATACCTCAAGTTTGCTAGCAAGACTTGAAAAAAACCGTTAACAGTCATTATTTACGTTTGACATAAAAGCGCGTTAACTGAATTGTTAACGCGCTTTTTCGTTTATGGTGCTTTTTATAAAGTTCTTTTTAATTAAAGGCTTTGTTAAAGACGTTTTATCAAATTATGAGGTGTTAAACTTTCAAACCTATCATCAACTTATCTAACGCTTCAGCGGTGCGATTAAGTTCATCACAACCAGACACGGACATATTGGCCGCTTCTTCAACGTTATGAGACTGGTTCCTGATTTCCATCAAGTTTGATGCAATTTCGTTTGCTACTGCTGATTGTTCTTCAGCAGAAGTAGCAATTAACACACTCATTTCAAATACTTTACCACTGTGATGAGCAATACTTGCTAAATCCTCACCTGTTTGAAGTACATGTTTCTTGCCTTCTTCAGCCTGCTCGACGGTGCGAGACATCACTTGAGTCAGGTTTTGTGAGCCAGACTGTAATGCTTCAATCATGGTTTTGATTTCAACTGTTGCAGATTGCGTGCGACCAGCAAGTGTTCTGACTTCATCAGCAACGACAGCAAAGCCTCTTCCTTGCTCTCCGGCTCTTGCTGCTTCAATTGCGGCATTCAGAGCGAGTAGGTTGGTTTGCTCAGAAATAGCATTAATTGTTGTAACAACAGCATCAATCTTACTGGCGTTATCATTTAATACATTAACAGCATCAGATGCGTCAGCAATTTCTGTTGACAATAAATCAATGGCTTGCACCGTTGTGGCAATGTCTTCAGAGCCTGCGGTAACTTGATTATTTGCTTCTTGTGTCTCTGATGACGATTGCTCTGCGTTACGGGCAACTTCTTTTACTGCTGCTGTCATTTCTTCCATCGCAGTCGCTAATGAATCTAAATGTTGACGCTGATTCACTGCAACTGTTTGACCGTCCTCAGCAGTTGCTCTAAACGATTGTACAACTTGCCTTATTTGCTCTGTTGCCTGCGACATTTGTAGGACAAGTTTATGTTGTCTGTCTACTAACGTATCGACACTAATTGCTAATAAACTAAACTCATCAGGTACTTCAAAAAAGTTTAATCGACTACTCAAGTCACCGTCTGCTGCGCGTCTCAATGCCATTACTGTGGTATACAATGCACCACCAATGAAGGTTGAAATATAGTAAGAAAAAAGCAAAATGATGATGATGATTACAGCGGTTAAAGTATAGGCTAAGCTATTATTTTTACCTGCTTTTTCTTCTATATTGCTATGAGGGATTAATGTGGTGATGACAATATCGTGATTATTAATGTTACTCAGCACTTCAAATCCAGCTGCTGTTTCAATAGAGCCACCACCTTGACGCGCCATTTGTTGAGCTTGGTGGCCTAATGATGAAACATTGACAGCGTTACTATTGCCGTTGATATTTGATAAAAAGGTTTGTTTTTGTTCTTCATTAAGCAAGTCTAGTGCGACTTCTACAGCGTGGTTATAAGTGTTATTGAGCGCGATAGCTTCATCTATTTCTGCTTCTGCTAACGTCGTTTTAAAACTAGTGGTTAACGCTATCGTAAGTAACAAAATCAGTAAAATTGGCACCATAGCCAAAATGGTGAATTTTGCCTTTATTGTTAGTTTTATTAAAAATTGGTCAATCCATCTAAATTTTACTTCTTTCATGTACGCCTCTACATAATATGACTCGCTACTAATGTATATCGGATCTTGTTCGGTAAACTTTAGTTGGATTATAAATTGCTGGCTTTTTGCTCATATTTTATGGTGGAGTCAAGATAGAAGCTGTTGTGAATTGCTTAAGTTTGATGTGAGATTTATGTGTCAATACAATCCATTAAACATATACATGACTTGATGAGCTAAAAGCGTATAAATACTCAATTTTACTGGCTTAAATTGTAATAAATGCTAGTAAAATTAACCTAGCTCACGTAAAATTCCATCTTTTGTTTTAACCCCATGCTCTAAGTGTAAAGCGTGCTTTAACACTAAGACTAATAATGTCGCCTGAACCTTAGGCGCCCTAACGCATTTGATATGCAAGAATGCAGTGGAAGATATAATGCAGCAGTTAACTGAGATCGTAGAACAAGCCTTAGAAGTGATAGGTAAGGCCAGTGATCTAAAGGCATTGGATGATATCCGTGTCGATTACCTTGGTAAGAAAGGTAAAATCACTGACATGATGAAATTAATGGGCAGCTTAAGCCCAGCAGAAAAGCCTGCTTTTGGACAAGCAGTCAACCAAGCTAAACAAGCTGTACAGAAAGAACTTTCTGCACGCATTGAAGGCTTAAAATCTGCGGAATTAGAAGCACAACTTATCGCTGAAAAAATCGATGTGACGTTACCCGGTCGTACAATTGAGATGGGTGGACTTCATCCTGTCACACGTACTATCGAACGTATCGAAACTTTCTTTGGTGAACTTGGTTTCTCAGTTAAGAATGGTCCTGAAATTGAAGATGACTTCCATAACTTCGATGCACTAAATATTTCAGAACATCATCCTGCACGTGCCGATCACGATACCTTTTATTTTAACCCTAAAGTCATGCTACGCACGCAGACTTCAGGCGTTCAGATCCGCACGATGGAACATGAAAAACCACCATTACGTATTATTTCTCCAGGCCGTGTTTATCGTAATGACTACGATCAGACTCATACGCCAATGTTCCACCAAGTTGAAGGCTTGTTAGTGGATGAAAAAGTTAACTTTGCGGAGCTAAAAGGCATTTTACATGACTTTTTACGCAACTTTTTCGAGGAAGATTTGCAAGTTCGTTTCCGCCCATCTTACTTCCCGTTCACTGAGCCATCAGCTGAAGTTGATGTAATGGGTAAAAACGGTAAATGGTTAGAAGTATTAGGTTGTGGCATGGTACATCCTAATGTGCTTCGCAGTGTCGGTATCGACCCTGAAAAATACTCTGGTTTTGCTTTTGGTATGGGTGTTGAGCGTTTAACGATGCTGCGTTACGGCGTTAACGACTTACGTGCCTTCTTCGAAAACGATTTACGTTTTCTTAAGCAATTCAAATAACGGAGCAATAAACAGATGAAATTCAGTGAATCTTGGCTTCGTGAATGGGTTAACCCATCAGTAAGCCGTGAAGACTTATCTCACCAAATCACTATGGCAGGTCTTGAAGTAGATGGCGTAGATGCAGTAGCGGGTGAGTTTAGTGGTGTCGTTGTGGGTGAAGTGGTTGAATGTGGCCAACACCCAGATGCAGACAAATTACGTGTAACAAAAATTAACGTAGGTGATGAAGAACTTATCGACATCGTCTGTGGCGCGCCTAATTGCCGATTAGGGTTAAAAGTTGCGGTTGCTATGGTAGGCGCAGTGCTTCCTGGCGATTTCAAAATCAAAAAAGCTAAATTACGTGGCCAACCATCATTTGGTATGTTGTGTTCGTACGGTGAATTAGGTATCGACATCGAAAGTGATGGCATTATCGAATTACCAACAGATGCACCTATTGGCAAAGATGTGCGTGAATACCTAGATCTTAACGATGCGGTTATTGATGTAGATTTAACGGCTAACCGTGCTGACTGTCTTGGTATGGCAGGTCTTGCTCGTGAAGTTGGTGTATTAAATCGTGAGACTGTGACAGAGCCTACATGGGAAGCTGTGACAGCTACAATCGACGATAAAGTGGCAATTAATGTTATTGCTGATGAAGCGTGTCCTCGATACTTAGGCCGTGTGGTTAAGAATGTTAACCTTGCTGCCGCAACCCCATTATGGATGCAAGAAAAATTACGCCGTAGTGGTATTCGCTCAATTGATCCAATCGTTGATATCACCAACTACGTCTTGATTGAGTACGGTCAGCCAATGCATGCTTTTGATTTAGCAACGCTAACTGGTGCGATTCGAGTACGTTTAAGTGATGGTGTAGAAAAGCTGACATTGCTTGATGGCAATGAAGTGACTGTACCTGATGACACTTTAGTTATTGCTGATGACAGTGGTTCTATAGCGCTGGCAGGTGTGTTTGGCGGCGAAAAAACAGGTGTGACTGAGAAGACTCAAGATATCCTATTAGAGTGTGCATTCTTTGCTCCGCTTGCGATCATGGGTAAATCACGCCGCTTAGGTCTACATACCGATGCTTCACATCGTTTTGAGCGTGGTGTTGACCCAGAACTACAACACAAAGTAATGGATCGTGCTACGCGCCTTGTATTAGATATTTGTGGCGGCGAAGCAGGCCCTGTGGAAGAAACTGTTACAGAAGCAAATTTACCTAAGCCGGTTAACTTAACGCTTCGTCGTAGCAAACTAGATAAGATTTTAGGTCATCATATCCCTGATACTGATGTGACTGAAATCCTTGAACGTTTAGGCTTCACCGTGACTGCCAAAGCCGACACATGGGACGTTGTTACTGCAACTTACCGTTTCGATATGGCGATTGAAGAAGATTTGATTGAAGAAGTTGCGCGGATTTATGGATACAACAATATCCCGAATATTGCGCCTGTTGCTTCGTTAACCATGTCTGATCACAAAGAAGCTGATATTTCATTACGTAAAGTACGTAATGTACTAGTCGCTCGTGGTTTCCAAGAGGCAGTGACGTATAGCTTTGTTGATCCTAAACAGCAAAACCTTGTTCATCCTGACGCGCCTGCAATGATTCTACCGAACCCTATTTCAGTAGAAATGTCAGCAATGCGTTTATCTATGTTCACTGGACTATTAACGTCAGTAGGCTATAACCAAAGTCGTCAACAAGGTCGAGTGCGTTTATTCGAGACAGGTTTACGCTTTGTACCTGATGCCAAAGCAGATTCTGGTGTTAGACAAGAACCAATGATTGGTGCGGTAATTTCTGGTGTTCAAAATGACGAACATTGGTCTATGGACTCAAAAACTGTCGACTTCTTTGATTTAAAAGGTGATTTAGAATCAATTATCGGCTTGACAGTTTCAACTTCTGAATTTACTTTTAGAAGTGCAACACATTCTGCTCTTCACCCAGGGCAATGTGCTGAAATACTACGAAATAATCAAGTTATTGGTATCATTGGTGCTGTCCATCCTAGTTTGGAAAAGCCTTTTGGACTCAATGGCAAAACAATTATTTTTGAGTTAGAACTGGACGCTTTACTGCATGCCAGTTTGCCGCTAGCCCAGACTGTATCTAAGTTTCCTGCAAATCGACGTGATATTGCTGTTGTTGTTGATGAAGAAGTTTCTGCAACTAATGTTATGAATTTGATAAGAAAAGTTGGCGAAAATCAGTTGGTTGGCTTAAACTTGTTCGACGTATACCGAGGTAAAGGTGTAGAGGCTGGCAAAAAGAGCTTAGCAATCGCACTTACATTACAAGACATTACTCGTACACTTGAAGAAAAAGACATTACTGAAACAGTTGATTCAGTTGTCTCTGCACTTAAGACCGAGTTCAACGCATCGTTGAGGGATTAAAAGTATGGCACTTACCAAAGCCGAAATGGCAGAACATCTTTTTGAAACGCTGGGCATTAACAAACGTGTTGCCAAAGAGATGGTTGAGTCTTTCTTTGAAGAAATTAGAGAAGCTCTTGAAAGTGGTGAGCAGGTCAAGTTATCTGGCTTTGGAAACTTTGATCTGCGCGATAAGAATCAAAGACCGGGAAGGAACCCAAAAACTGGTGAAGATATTCCGATTTCAGCCCGTCGTGTTGTGACTTTCCGTCCAGGACAAAAGCTGAAAACTCGAGTAGAAGAATCTAACTCGGCTAAGAAATAATTTCGCTTTCGTTGTAAAAGCCACTCTGAAGAGTGGCTTTTTTGTTTGTATATTTAGCAAAACATCAACGATTGTCGTGAATGGCGTTAAAATGTGTGCCGTTGGAATTATATAATTGGTATTATATGACGTTGAAACATTCCTTTTGTTCATATCGTTTTTTGTTCGTGTTGTTGTAATCTCTGAGGTTTCTTTTGGCTAGACAAGCAAAACATTTCGATCGTCGGTTCACTCTTTCCTTACTTCACCCACGATATTGGGGCTCATGGTTAGCAATTGCTGTTTTATTTATTTTTGGCATCTTACCTGCCAGAGTACGTGATCCCATTTCTCGTTTACTGGCTAAGTTAGTGATGCGAATTGCTAAAAAACCTATTCAAGTGGCACGGATTAATATTCAAACGTGTTTTCCTGAAAAGTCTGCTGATGAAGTTGAGTCGCTAATTAAAGCAAACGTAGATATGTTTGTTTTAGCCTTGTTGTCACAAGCTGAGCTTTTGATTAGGTCGAATGAGCATATTAAACGTCGAGTGACGATAGCTGGTTATGAACATGTACAAGCTGCGAGGGACGCGGGCCAACCCATTATCTTTATTATGCCTCATGTTTGGCCGATTGATTATGCCGGGATTAGATTAAATTTAGCATTGCCAATGGTAACAATGGCGAAAGCCCACAGAAACGGTTTGTTTAACTGGTTTAGTAATCGCCTACGTAGTAGTCAAAAAGGGCGGGTTTACATGCGAGAAGCGGGTATACGCGCGTTAATCAGTGAATTACGTCAAGATAACAGTTTCTTTTACTTACCAGATGAAGACTTAGGACCCGAACAAAGTGTTTTTGCGCCTTTACTTGGAACGGAGAAAGCTACTTTGCCAGTGGTTGGCCGTCTTGCACAGGCAGGTAAGGCGAGGGTTATTCCTGTAAAGATCGGCTATGACACTGAGAAATATCAATTCAACTTAACATTAATGCCTGCAGTTGATGAGCAAGATATGGTGGGCAAGGATAATGAGGCCATCGCGCTTAATAAGATGGTGGAGCAAGTCATTATTGCTTACCCTGAGCAATACATGTGGTTTTTGAAGTTTTTAAAAACAAGGCCAAATGGTCAGTCTGAATTGTATTAGCAGTAACAATCGCTATTATACAAAAGGCGCTTAACCCAATGGGTAAGCGCCTTTTTTGTATTAATACTTCAAGACCTTTACACGCTATTCAGCGAAGTATAACCAACCTTGATTGACACATAATGTGAGTAATGTGATGACTGCGGGTAAATCTTTCCAGTTCAGTAAAACTGACTGACAGATGTGATGCTCGTTACTGATGATATCGATAATCTCACTCTCTATATTGTCAACGTTTATGGCTTCACCATTGATATAGATTTGTGCTTGTTTATCGTTTTCTAGTGACAGAATTTTGAGTCCACCGACGCGTTGTAAGCTTGCTCCGTCTTCAATGGCTTCAATCACATCTACTGAACTAATCGCTTGTTCAAATGGGTTAATGTCTAGCTCAAAACGGTTTTGGCTTAACATTTTCCCAAGCATTGTTTGATATTGGTTTGGATCGTTTGCCAGTTGGGCTAATAAATCCATAATCCCTTGTTGTTGTGCTTGGCTTACTTGGCCTTTATTTGCGACTTCTTCATTCGAAGTAAAACGGTGTTGGCCACAATTATTGTCAATCAATGCATCAGCTAATTCTGTTAATAGTTCTTGTTGGCTTGGTGCTCTAAAACCGATGGAGTAACTCAATGCCAGTGACAATGTTTCGCCGCAGTGGGGAAAACCTGGTGGAATGTAAAGGATGTCACCTTTAGTTAATACCACATCGATAATTGGCTCAAAGTCATCAACTAATGGGCTATTTATATCGCCGCCACGTTGTTTATGGTCGCCTCTATCGCCAACTTTCCAGCGACGTTCGCCTTCGCCTTGAATAATGAATACATCATAATTATCGATATGAGGTCCTACACCGCCTTTAGGTGTTGCAAAAGACACCATCAAATCATCAAAGCGCCAATCTGGTAAAAACCGGAATGCTTCAACAAAAGCTTGTGACTCAGGATACCAATGGTTAACTGCTTGTACTAATAATTGCCATCCGTCTTCGCCGTATTCGTCATAATCCTCAAAGGGACCTTGTATGACATTCCAACCATCCGATTTCGTTTGGACAATACGAGAAGAAATATCTTCTTCCATTGCCAAGCCTGCTAATTCATCGGCAGAAATTGGATCTTCAAAGGCATTAAAAGCATTTTTAATGACAATAGGCTTTTTTTGCCAAGTGTCTTTGACAAATGCTGCAGTATCAAAATTTAATGTATACATAGTCAATAAAAAGGCGACAGCTCTGCTGAGATGTCGCCATTCCTTAATTTAAACAGATTGCTGTTTATAAATTACTTTAACTCATCAACAAACGCTTCAGCGCGGCCGATGTAGTTAGCAGGTGTCATTGTTTTAAGTTCAGCTTTAACACTGTCAGGCAGCGCTAAACCATCAATGAATGTAGCAAGTTGTTCGCCATCAATACGCTTACCACGTGTTAACTCTTTTAATTTTTCATATGGCTTTTCGATACCGTAACGACGCAT
>BCQL01000150.1_pt1 | contig 11192 bp, 10 predicted proteins | sample 1008151 | NCBI WGS metagenome assembly BCQL01 (sample SAMD00035459, study PRJDB4067) | museum specimen metagenome | biome: marine biome; feature: sea shore; material: organic material | host: Otohimella japonica | place: Japan:Kanagawa | collected 1927
GAGGACAAGGCGCATCCGCGTTGGCGAGCCCTCAAACCGGCTTTCGGTCTGGGCGATCCCGTCAATCGTGGCGGAGGCGGCCCAAGCCTGCAGAACACGACGGGCGGTCAACCAATCGGTTGCCTCTTGTTGCATGCTCGAGGGTTGCGCAGCCGTCTGCCGCAGCCCCCATGTGGCGCTTGTCAGCAAAGCGAGCGTCAGGGCAGCGACGGTCAATGCCACCAGCGCCTCTGTCAGGATAAAACCCCGCGATCCCTTGCGCCTGCGCCGGGTCATAGCGGGGTTTCCACATAACGAATACCACGCAACACCAAGGGGCTGCCATCTGGTCGCGCGGAGTCCACAGTGACATAAATATAGATGAGCTCATTTGGTTGAATGATACCAAGGTTCATGTCCGGCGTGCCGCCCTCGGAAATCACCAGCGTCCAGTCCAGCCCTTGGCTCGTTCCTATATCCTGCACGCCGGGTCGAATGGGCACATCAACACCCACTCGGTCGAACACTTGCGTTGCGACCAGCATTTGTGCGGCCTGATTGTCAGCCCGCCGTTCCATAAGAAGCCCAAGCGACAAGGCTTGATAGAAGCTGCTGACCACAAGGGTGGCAATGGCCAGCGATACCAAGGTCTCGATCAAGGTAAAGCCGCTTTGGCGGCGCGCCCGGCTCATGGCATCAACCGGACCTGGCCAGTCAACCAGTCAAGCACGACGGTGCGTTGGAAATCACCAGCGGCCAGGACCAAGTCAAGCCCTTCGCTTTCACCTGATGGTCTGATGACAACGCGGGCGGAATCAGTCGGGCTGCTGACGCCCCGACCAAAGGTGTGCGTGTCCTGTGGTGTCGACAGGCTCCGATCATCACTGGAATAGAGCACCTCAACCGATCGTCCGCTTTCGGCTGCCTGCAGGCGCGCCTGCTGTAGCATCAGGGCAATTATGGCCACATCATTGTTCAGTCGTCCGCGTTCAGACCCGCCCAGCGCAAAAATGGCGACCGTGCCGATCAGAACAACAACCGCAATCGTGACCAGCACCTCGACCATGGCGTAGCCGCGTGCACCGCATCTTTTATGGCGTCTAGCCTTCCACATCGGCATCAATGCCAGTGCCACCGGCCTGCCCATCGGCACCAAGGGTGCGCACACGGGGTTGACCCTGATTGAGCACATAGATGTAGGCACCACCCCACGGATCGGCAGGCAAGTTTCCGTCACGCAGATAAGGTCCGGCCCAGCCGGGCACCTGATTGGGGTTTGCAATCAGGGCATTTAACCCTTCCTGTTCCGTCGGGTAACGCCCTGTTTCAATGAGATAAATATCAAGCGCGCTGCGCAGTTGCGCGATCTGCGCCTCAGCTGCACTGACCCGCGATGACTGCAACTGGCGGATGGCGCCAGTGCCAACCAACCCGATCAACAGGCCGACGATAGCGACAACGACCAGCATCTCGACCAACGAAAACCCAGCGGTGGCGGGGCGGCGACGGGAAGGTCGACACTTAAAATGAAATTGCATTGACAGATACAATCGCGGAAAACAGGGCATAGAGGCTTACTCCGATCATCAGGCCAACACCGACGATAAGTGCGGGCTGGAATAGTAAAAGAAAACGTTCAAGATCACGATCAGCGGCTTCGCGCATATCCTGTGATGTGCGGCTGACCATACCACCCAGATCACCGGCTTCTTCACCGATGCGGATCATCTCGATGGCTTCGCGGGGCAAAAGCGCGCTGGACCGCAGGGCGGTTGACAGGGCATCACCGCTTTCGACCTGCTTGGTCACATTAACCATACCACGGTGCACCGGACCATCAGGTGCAGACTTCGACACAACCCGCAACGCACTGCTAAGCGTGATTTCACGGCTGATCAGCGCGCCAAGCACATGCAGCAGCAACATCATCTGATTGCGCTGTATCAGCCTGCGGATGATCGGTACCCGGTTGCCAAACCGCACAAGTACGCCATGCAACAGTCCACGGCGTGATGCGACATATGCAGCTGCACCAGCCAGGATCAGACTAAGCAGGATCAGCGGCCAAAGAGCCGCCAAAATACCCGAAATGCCAAAGACAACGCGGCCCATCATGGGGACCAGTTCAATCCGGTCTTCGACCAGCGGCAAAAACTGCGGAATGATCGCCACCATGATCAGACCGACCGACAGAATCGCCACAAACATCAGGATACCCGGATAGGTCAGCCCGGTGATGATCCGGCGTCGCACATCCAGCCTGTTCTTCATGATATCGGCAGAGGTCGCCAAAGCGCTGGCCATGTCGCCCGACACTTCGGCCCCGCCGATCAGGGACAGGGTCACCGGATCATCCAGACCAGCCTTATCCTGCAACGCCTTTGATAGTGCTGTCCCTTCACGCAAACTGTCACGCACACGGATCGCAGCCTGCGAAATCGGGTCAGCCCCACCGTCGCCTATAATGGCGAGCGCACGCTCGGCCTGGATTTGACGGCCCGAGAGTTTTGCAAATCTGACAAGAAAATCTGTCGTTTGGCGCGCATTAAGATGCGACTTGCCCCGCTTGATCCCCCGTTCAACCCGTATGGGCGCTGTGCCGTCATCAAGGTCAAGACTGATCGGAAAGAGCCCCTGCGCGCGCAAAGCACGCGTTGCATCTTTTAGATCGAGGCCCGCAATCTCGCCTGACTGCTTAGTCCCGGTCGCGTCGCGGGCGACATAAATGAAGGTCTTTTGCGCTTGCTCCACCCCGGTCAGACCTTAGAACGATTTCACGCCAAGGGCGCGCATCACTTCTTCCAATGTCGTCCGCCCCTCGGCAATCATGCGCACGCCCTCAGACGCCATGGTACGTTGACCACGAATGCTCTTGGCTGCCAATTCTTCGGGTTCCATTGCCTCGAACAATGCCAAACGCCCGCGAAAGCCGGTTTGATTGCAGTGATCACACCCGACGGATTTCACAAGATGCCATGCATTGGGGTCGGTCTGGCCGCCGGTCCGCTGATCCAGCCGCGTAAACAGGTCGCGGGTTTTTGGACGGCGCGCGAGATCAATCGGCTGGCTGCAATCGGGGCAAATCTGTTTGACCAGACGCTGCGCTGCGACCAGACGGACCACCGATTTCATCAGATACTCTGGCACGCCAAGATCGATTAGACGGGTCGCCGCATCACGTGCGCTGTTGGTGTGCAGGGTCGAGAAAACAAGGTGGCCGGTCATAGCTGCACGCACCGCCAGTTCGGCAGTTTCGCCATCTCTGATCTCACCCACCATAATGACGTCAGGGTCATGGCGCAGCACGGTCCGCAGCGCGGCGGCGAATGTCCATCCTAGCTCTGGGTTTACATCAATTTGCTGCAGGCCAGGTGTTTGAATTTCCACAGGGTTTTCGATGGTGACGATCTTGCGACGCGTGTCATTCAATTCGTTCATCGCGGCGTGCAACGTTGTTGTTTTACCGCTCCCTGTCGGGCCGGTGACAAGGATCAGACCGTTGGGTTGTTTGATCGCGGTGCCCAGCCGTTTCGCCACATGCGCGGGCAACTTCAGATCGGTCAGCCGCGAGAGGCCGCCATCATTATCAAGCAGGCGCAAAACGATGGTTTCGCCATGGATCATCGGCGCACTGGCGACGCGCATGTCAATTTCGCGCCCGGCAAGCCGTTGGCGGATACGCCCATCCTGTGGCAAGCGGCGTTCGCTAATGTCCATTCCGGCAAGGATTTTCAACCGCGACACGACACCTTCATAAATGCCACGGTCAGGGCTTTGGACCTCGACCAATTCACCATCAACGCGCAAGCGCACGCGAGCTGAGGTCTGATCAGGCTCAAGGTGTATGTCCGTTGCGCGCATCTCGAGTGCTGCATCAAACAGCGTTTCCAGATACCGCACGGTCGGCGCGTTATTGGCCAGCTCCGTCAGCTTGTCAGTATCAAGCGCAATCCCGTCGGTGATTCCGACAACCTTCGCATCCGGAGCCTCTGCCGCTGCTGCGGCTTCGCTTCGGGCCATGGCCATACCAATATCACGGTCTGTGGCGACGCCCAACACCAGCGAACGGCCGAATATCATGTCCAGCGCGGCAAGCGAATCTTCATCAAATGGATCGGCCACCGCAAAAAATGCCCGTTCAGGGGTAATTTCAATCGGCGCGATGACCGCGCGGCGCAGGTAGTCCGCGGACAGGCGCGGATCTTCTGCCAAACGCTCTGGTATATGATCAAGTGTCAGCAAGTCATATTTAAGGTGTTCTGCCGAGGCCCGCGCCCATTCCTTTTGCGAAATCAGGCCAAGCCGGTCCAGAACCGCGCGCACAGGTTGACCTGTCGCGGTCGCAGCATCATTCACCCGCGCGAGGTCGGCATCCGTTAGGGTGCCATTCTCAAGAAATATTGCGGGCAATCTGCCCCGCATCGCAACGTCAACTAACACGTTCACTGCCTCTGGTTCTGGCGTTGGTGCAACGCGCAGGTGATTCTACTACCTTCATTTACCAACAATATTTTGATCCGGTAAGGATGACAGCATGGTGAAATATGTGGTTTCTTTTGGGCATTGAGGCATTCGGGTGGATATAGTGTCTAAATTCACACGAGTGTTAACGCTTTGGCAACTGTAGTGGGCGTTTTCGCGCCTATTCACGTCAAAAACGTGTAGATAGTTGATTTGCAGGCAGATTGTGGTCCAAGTACGTTAACTGCTCGTTAATGTTAATACTGACCACAACGTGTTGTTCTTGTTGAAACACTCCTAACCAGAGAGCTTCCAGATGAAATCATCTTATACTCGTCTAATCATAGTGACACCGCTGCTTCTGTCAGTGATGGCAACCAGTGCCATTGCTCAAGAAGCTGCCACAGCAAACCAAGGGGCTGTGCTTTCCGCGCAATCCATGCAGGCGTCGCTCGAAACATCAATCTCGGTGTATTCGTTGAAGGTGTCTATCCCTTCCGATGGCACATTCGTGTTTACGTCGCCTGCAAATAATCCTGTGACAATTTGGCTGGATGGCAGTGTGATCCTGACAGTACCCGGATCTGGTGATCCGCTGGCAGGACCTTTCCAGTCCATTGCGAACCTGACAGCTGGTGATCACCTGATTGAGCTGGAAGGCAAGGACTTTTCGATTGAAGATGTGGCTCTTGTGTCCATGTACCCCCTTGGCGGTGAACCACTGAGCATCGCGAACGCAGCTCAGTCACTTACTGAGGAAGAGGCCGAAGCTTTGTCTGCCCAGGTTCTTGGCCGGGGGGGCACGGCACCAGCTGACGCGAACGCCATGGGCAACCAGTTTGCAGTTGCTGGGCTGTCTGGTGTGGGCCAGCCGTTCCTGATTGGCGGCCGCAGAAGCGGTACAAATAGTGCTGGAGTCGCTGGCGCTGCTAATGGTGGCGCAACGAAGGGCGGTGGCATGATGTCGCAAGCCGGGATGTCCCCAGGCGTTGCGGCAGCCGGTTCAACGATGGGTGCTGCAACAACTGGAAGAGTTTCAACCGGGTCTGGCAGTACCGTACTCCGTGACACGAACGGCGGCACGAGCGGGTCCACGCAAAGAACGGCTAGAAGAGGGGGGGGCGGATCGTCAAACAACGGCGGCGGAACCCCTAATCCTACCACTACTGGTACTCCTACCGGTACGGGTACCGGTTCAGGAGCGGGCGGCGCACCAACAACACCGACACCACCGGTTGGTACGCCAGTTACACCGACGCCGACACCAACGCCGACGCCAACGCCAACGCCGACACCAACGACGGCCCGTGCCAGTGCGCTGACGCCGCCAACAAATGTGCAGTTGACGTCTGCCGTACAGATCACCGGCGGCGGATCCGATGCTGGCGTTGTGTCCTCATCCGGCCAGACAATGTTTGGTCAGGTGATGGATCCGCAGACGTTCGACATAGTCAACGCAGTGATTGGATCTTCTGGCCGTGAAACGACTGTCGATGTCGGCGCGACGACTGGCCAGTTTGCAGTGCGTCTGTTCCCAGAGGACATGACGGGTGGTCAAACCACTGTCACGGTAACAGCTGCTTCCAGTTCGAGCGAGGAAGCCACTTCGCAGCCGATCATGTACACATTCGACGCAGCGCTGCCCGGAGACGGAATCACCCAAGCGCTGTCGCGGATGACTAACGGACCAACGGCTGATCTATATGCTCGCGTTCGTGAAATCGGCTTTACCGCATACGTTGAAGAGCAACTGAACCCCGACACAATCAATGATGCTGCTTTTGATGCACTTGACGTCGATTCAATTCTAATCCGTGAGGGTCTCGCACCTGTAGTCATTCGTCACTTGTACCGTCACAACCTTGCGCATTCGGCACTGTCAGAGAAGCAGTTGCAGGACGTGATTGGCGACTTCTGGACTAACCACTTCCATGCTGCATCAAAGGGTGCCGCCCCGCGGTTTGAAAATATCGACTATCGCAAGTTCTTCCGCGAAAATGCCTTTGCAAACTTTGAGGACCTGCTCCTTTATTCCGCGCGCAGCCCTTTGATGTCGCAGTTTCTGGATAACGACGAAAACCGCGTCAACAGCCTGAACGAAAACTACGGTCGCGAGATCATGGAGCTTCACACGGTCGGTGTGAATGGCGGATACTCGGAGCAGGACGTGATCGAGGTTTCGCGTATCTTCACCGGTTGGACTTGGAACAGAGATAGTGATGCCAATGTATCTTCGTTTGAATTCCGCGCAGATAGACATGATACAGACGACAAGGTTGTTGCCTTCTTGAACAATACAACAATTGTTGGGCGCTCAGGCCCAGCCGGTGTTGAGGAAGGCGAAGAGCTGATCGCGCTTCTCGCTGACGATCCGCGGACCCATAGTTATGTCTGCGGCAAGCTTGTTCAGCGTCTTGTTTCTGACGATGCTCCAGCGAACTTTGTTCAGATCTGCACGGATGCCTGGGCAGCTACTGACGGTGACGTTCGTGAAATTGTCCGTGCAATCCTGTTAGCGCCAGAGTTTATCACGACGGTTGAAGTACAGCGAAACAAGGTCAAAACACCTTACGAATACGTGGTATCAGTCATCCGTTCACTAGGGCTGCAACCAAATCTTGACGATGATAGCGGGGGGTTCTTTGACCGGTTCCGCGAGGCAGCTGTTGCTGCGGGCTTTGAGCCACATGTATTCCTTGTCCCAACCGGCATGGAAGAGGATGGCAGCTTCTGGACCAACTCTGCATCGACGATCACCAAGTTCAATGGCATCGTAGAGGTCATCGAACGCCAGGACACCTACAACATAGATGTCGGGGCGGAGATCAGAGAAGCCGGTCTGGAGACTGCAGAGGAAGTCGCGGCCTATCTAATGACGATCGCGACAGCTGATCGCTTTACCCTCGAAGAATACGAGGAGATGGTTGCGGCATTGAAAGGCGAGGATGGTATCTTTGATCCGCTTCAGCAAGATGAATCAGCCGCCTTTGACCGGGCAGTAGCATTGCTGATCGTTCTTCCAAGCTTCCAACTTCAATAAGCATCGGCTCCACCCGATTAAGAAAGGTTTCTAAAATGAAAAGCCGCAGAGAATTTCTAAAGTCCTCAGCAATGGTGGCCGCTGCAAGCATGGCTGGCGTTGCAGGCGCACCTCGGTTCTCCTTTGGTCAGTCCGCTGGCGGAAAAACATTCGTCAAGGTATTCATGCGCGGTGGCGCAGATGGGCTACACCTGTTCCCCGCCATCGGAGATACAGAATACTATAATCATCGACCAAACCTAGCGATCCAAGCGCCACGTGACAGCGATGTGAACACCGCGATCAACATTGGAGATACATATCGGGGCATGAACCCCAACCTTGAACCCATGATGGAAATCTGGAACGCAGGTCGCATGATGGTCGCACCCTCTACAGCAATGGAAGACGGTAGCCGTTCGCACTTTGACAACCAACGTTGGATTGGCCAAGGTACGGTTAATGGCGCGGTTGACGGTTATCTAAACCGGTACCTGCAGGACATCCCTGGTAGCAATCATCCCTTGCGCGGTGCCGTCCTCGGGAAAACCTCGCTCAGCGGCGAAATCAAAGGCGTGATTGCTGTACCTGCAGTACAGGACCGCGAAGGGTATGAACTCCAAACCGATGCTTTCTGCACTGGCGATGGTTGCGCCGACAACCAGCTCACCGAAATTATGCGTGAGATTTCATCACATGACGTGAACCTGCCAGGATTGGAAGGGGAGATACGAGACAACCAACTGGTCATGCTTGACTCAATCGCTGAAGTTCAGATGGCTGGCATGGATTACACTGTCGAGGCCGGTGGTTTGAACTATTCGAATTCAAGCCTTGGTCGCGGTCTGCGTCTGGTTGCGCAGCTTCTCAAGGCTGGTGTGCCGCTTGAAGTCGCGGCGCTTGACTGGAATATCGGTTGGGACACACATGCGAACCAGCTTCCAGACGGCATGGATTTTGGAGATCAGGACCACGCCTATAACCGGCGAATGCGCGAAGGCGCGACTGACTTCCTGACATTCTATCGGGATATGTCCGCCAACCTCGACAATGTTGTTGTTCTGGTCGGTACCGAGTTTGGCCGTACCGTGATCGAGAACGGTACCCGCGGCACCGACCATGGTAAGGGCGGCGCATGGTTCGCCTTTGGTGGCCCAACAATATCCGGTGTTGCACCAGACATCACGTCCCTGGCCACTGACCAGCTGTTCGAAAACCGGTTTGTGCCAACAGTGACAGAGTACCGTGATATCGTTGGCGAAATCATGATCCGCCACATGAGCATGCCTGAAAACATGCTCACGACATTCCTGCCGGGTCACAGCTTTACAAACCACAGTCTCTTTACGCGAACTGTATCATAGACCGAAGACACGGTTGAAACCTGACGCGCTGAGGGGCACACTGCTTCTCAGCGCAATTCGTTAAAGGCCTTGTCCCTGAATGACACCTTCACCTCACCTGTCATCTGATCCGACAGCGGCCCAAAAATCTGTCAATACAGCGACCAAAGTTCTCAACCTCGTCTCAGCGGGTCTGACGATGTTGCACGAACCCGTTAAGGTTCCCAAGAAGGCACCACCGCCCGAACTATATCTTGGCGACAGCTCAAATGCCTTGCGACTAGACGATGACATCAGTGCCTTTACAGACCAGACAGAACTGACAGTGCGGCTCAAACAGCTGCCCGAGAAAGAGATTGATCTGGTATTTGCCGGTCGGACCGCACTCGACATGAGCTTTCAGATACCAAATGGGCCATTTAACGATCTAGAGGCGATGATCGAGACCGAGCTTGATTTCCGTTCGCCCTTTCAACGCGAACAATGCCGATGGTTTTGGACAGCACAAGAATCCCCAAACGGTGACTGGCTGGTCGAAGGGGCCATCGTCCTGAAAACGTCGATTGATTGGGTGCTGGACGCCATGAAAGCGACCGGTAAGACAATAAATATGGCCCGTCGCCACCGCGAGGACGGCGCACTGCGGGTCAGCGTAGAGCCAGATTGGCTCAAGACCCCGTCACGCCTTGCCAAGGCCACTGGTGTCTTTGGGCGTCTTGATCGTATCCCGCCGCAGTTACGCATGCCAATCGCGGCCTTTGTACTATTCGCAATCTCTTCGGTCGCGCTGTTCGTGGCACAGTCTGCCCGCCTCAACGACGTTTCTGATAAAGCAGCGCAGGCGCGTGCGGAGTTAGGTCAACTCGCTGCGGAACAAGCTGTCATCCGCAACCTGCAGGAGCGCCGCACTTTCGGTGCAGCACGGCTGGCCGTGATTGGAACATTGGCTAGTACCTTGCCTGACGGTGTATGGCTGGATCAAGTGATTGTGGACGACACCGAACTGACAATTATTGGCTACGCCCCTTCTGCCGCTGAAGTAACCCGCTTGCTGTCTGGCATGCCTGCCCTTGCAGACATTGAATTTGGGTCACCTGTCACACGTGATAACACCCAGAATCTAGAACGTTTTCGCATCAATGCGACATTGACGGGCCAACTCTTATGAATAGCTTCACTTTCCACAATCCGACGCTTGTTCGCCGGTTTGGCACCCTGATTGTTATCGGCACATCAGCACTTCTGATTGTTCTGGCCATTTTCATCGCCAATATCGCGCAAAGTACCTATAGCGAGATCGCACAGCAGCAACGGACCATCGCAGAAGCACAGCGACTGCAGGACGTTGATATGGACGGCAATGAGAAGCTCACCTTCTACCGCAGTGAAACTCCGCAGTTGGCCCAGGCACAAATGCAAAGCGACATGCAGGCGATTGCGCAGCAAAACGAGGTTCGGCTCGAAGTTATTCGTGCCGATCAAATCGAACCGGCAAACGGATCATTGCGCATGGCGCTCACGCTGAATGGCGTTGTTCTGGAAAGCCAACTTGGCGCTTATCTGGAAAGCTTTGCAAACCACAGTCCCATGATCGTTGTCGAGAGCGTTAATCTGCGGCGCGCTCGCACCAGGAATAACAACATTGATAATCGTCCGCTTGCGGTCCAACTCAAACTCAGCGGGTTTGTGGCACAATGATCCAACTGTCAAAACATATTCAGGAAACGGTGCCTCTGGCTGCAAGCCTGATTTGCGCGGCACTTGCCGGGATCATCTGGATGCCGCTTGGACAAGATCCCAAATCTTTCCGGATGTCGGATGAGCCCATTGAAGCTCCTGTCGGACCTGACCCCAGCGAGGTCTTGTCAAAGGGCGCGCAAGATCTACTTGCACGCCCCCTATTTCACATGTCACGGCGGCCACCCATTGTTGCAGTGGCACCCGAGGCAACCCCCGTGGTTGTCAAGCTCACACTGACAGGTATCGTGAATAGTGACGATCTGCAGATTGCGCTGATGCGCCTGTCCAACAGGCCAGAACTGTTTCGCCGTCAGGTCGGTGATAGCATCGGTGATTGGGAAATCATCGACATTACTGAGTCTTCTGTCACCGTCATCACCCCTGACGGGGCGCAAGAGGTGATGAGCCTGGTCAAAAAGGACCAGTAAGCGATAGTTACCACATCCCGATACTGCGGAGTGAACGAAGCCTGCGTTCGGCTTCTTTGCGTTCCAACTCAATATTGCTCTTTGGACCACGGTGACCATGGAAGGGCATTGCCAAGTTGTTATTAGCGGGCTGAGAAAAGCCTTCTTGGTCGAGTTAGGCGATCATCTTTGCGGCATAGCCTGGCCACCGATCGAAAGCGTGGGATCTGGCGTGACGGTATG
>BCQL01000151.1_pt1 | contig 11146 bp, 10 predicted proteins | sample 1008151 | NCBI WGS metagenome assembly BCQL01 (sample SAMD00035459, study PRJDB4067) | museum specimen metagenome | biome: marine biome; feature: sea shore; material: organic material | host: Otohimella japonica | place: Japan:Kanagawa | collected 1927
TCTAATTTCAGCCGTTAAGGTATAACCATCCATTTCTGGCATTTCGATATCCGAAATAATCAAAGGAATTTCGTCAGCAACATTATCCATCTCAGTCGCAATCGCTTTAAGCTTTTCTAGCGCATCTTTACCATCAATGGCGGTATCAATTTGCAAATTAAGCGACTCAAGCGAACGAATAATTTGTTTACGCGCCACTGCAGAATCATCAATGACCATGATGTGATAATGCTGGTCACGATCAATAGTTAACGCTTCATTAGCTTCTTCACTGATTTCAGTCTTAACAGGTGATATCTCGTCTAAGATTTTTTCAACATCTAAAATCTCAACCAATTCACCTTCGATTTCAGTTACCGCAGTTAAATAAGAGTTACGCCCAGCCCCTTGTGGTGGTGGCATAATCGATTCCCAGTTCATATTGATAATACGTTCAACTGAACTGACTAGGAACCCTTGAATACTTCGGTTGTATTCAGCAATGATAATAAAACAATTCTCTGTCGATGTAAGAGGACGCCCACCTGTTGCAGCACTCAAATCAATCACAGAGATGGTTGAACCACGGATATGGGCAATACCTTTAATCAGCGGACTCAAACGAGGTAATGTCGTTAACGGAGGACATTGCAGCACTTCTTTTACTTTAAATACGTTAATGCCAAAACGCTGACGTCCATTCAACTTAAATAGTAACAACTCTAATCTGTTTTGACCTACAAGCTGCGTACGTTTATTAACTGACTCAAGAATACTCGACATAACCCTGCCTTGTTTTATTTATACTGCCCCTAAGGACTTTATTACTTATGACTTAAAGCGACCATAAGCCATATTTGTCAAATTGTAGCATACGCTGCAATTATTTATGTCGCGATGACTATCGCATTTAGGTAATAGGCATACTTATTGCTTATTTAAACCGTATCGGTGTTTACAAGCGAAAAAAGTCAAACTTATGACTCTTTATTTACCCGATAACCATTTATCCAAAATCAAAGCGTTGTTAGCTTAACTTAAAAGTATAGAGGTATTCTGGCCACCACCGCTAGAAACAAGATATGAAGAAAAACACATTACTGTTATTGCTCATTCTTTGCATTCATTTACCGGTTTTTGCCAGTGAACAAAGCACTATTACCTATACTTTATCGACCATCACCGAGCTAGCTAAAGAGACAGTTGCAAAAAAAATTGCAACCAGTCCAAATGCCAACCCCAATGCGAAAGTGAATATCATTCCCCAAAGCTTAGAAGGAAGGTTAACGCCACCCGCTTGTTACCCTCCTCTTTCTGTTGCTATGGCAAGCGACCGACCGATTAATCGAACCAATACCGTTAAAATTAGCTGCATCAGCCCAGACTACGATTACCCTTGGCAAATGTACTTATCGGTTAAAGTCGAAGTCATGTACCCCGTCGTCACCGCAATTGGCATCATTGAAAAAGGTGAGCTCATCACTCCTGAAGCCATCGAAATTAATTACGTTGACCAACACAGTATCCGAGGACAGTTTTTCTCAGACACAAGCAACATAATCGGCACCCGCTCTAAAAGACGTGTCGCAGCTAAAGCCCCATTGCTGAATAATAACCTATGTTTTGTCTGTAAGGGGGATTCGGTATCCATTTACGCAAAAACAAATAGCTTTGAAATAAAAACAGCTGGTGAAGCACTAAGAGATGGCAATATAGGCGATGCAATAAGAGTCAGAAATGCCAACTCAAACAGACGATTAGATGTCATTGTCACCGGAGTTGGCGAAGTTGAAGTTAGGATGTAAAATATTCCTAAAGTTTTTTCCAACAGGGTCGATAGCCTGTTAGGAAAACCATAAATTACGCTGGAGCCTAAAATGGCAATTGATATTAACAATCTTAAAACAGCATCACACACTCAGTTGCGTACTAATCGTGACTCAGGTGCTGCCCCAAAAGCTGCCGAGTCAGCTGGGCAACAGGCTGCACCTATTAAAAGTGATTCGGTCAGCATTACCTCGCAAGCACAGCAGCTGCAAGGAGCCCAAACTAACATGGCATCTTTACCTGAAATTGATCAAAGCAAAGTTGATGCAATAAAGTCAGCCATTTCAGAGGGACGTTATAAAGTCGACCCTGAAAAATTAGCGGCGAATATTGCAAGCTTTGAAGCTGACATGAGCGGACTAAATTTCGACCAAGAGTAGCGTCATACCTGCTCTTGGATAAACAATCATCATCGCATTACGCCTTGTCGTTATGATGTGGGTTTTTATAAAGAGTAAATTATGAATGAATTACTACAGCTGTTATCTTTTCAGCACGGCACTTTGTCGTCGCTGAAAAAACTTGTATCTGCAGAAAAGCAGGCCTTAGCAGATCAAGATGCCGACACCTTGCTAGCACTTGCACGCGAAAAAGTGGAGTGTTTGAATACGCTTCAACAAAATGATGAGAAATTAGCTAATCATCCTGATAAATCTTTGCTCAATTCAGAGCCTAAACTCATTGAGAAAGTCGCTGAAGCTAAAACCATTCTCGAAGAGTGTAAAGACATCAATAATCAAAATGCTAGCTTAATCGAACTGAATATCGCGAGCTTAAACCGCTTTTCTCAAGCCATGCAAATGAGTAGAAATGCCACCAGTTTAACTTATAACGACAAAGGCCGAACGTCGACAATTTCATCTTTAGGCCAAAACCTCAAAGCCTAAGTTAAGCTAATATCGATTTAAGCCATGTAGTCAGTTCATCCAAGGTCAACTGCAATCTCTCCAATGGCAAATCAGAATCGCTAATGCTAATGACAAACATAAAAAAACCGCCTTTATTGGCGGTTTTTATATCTGTCGGAATTTACATTAAAAGTATGTCACTTCTTTTACACGACGGGGACGGTTTTGTTGCTGATAAAGATCCCACACCTGAGCAAAATCCAGCTCTAACTCGGTCACATACATATCACCCGCAGGATAGCTTTTTACTACTTTAGCGCCTTTAATCATTCCTGACACATTGGCAGAAACGGTTTCGTTATTGAGCATCCAGTCGCTCATTTGGCTATGAGCATCAATCTGTTGACCATATACCTGCTCTGCTAATTCTCGATATGCCGCGATTTTTGACGCTTGCATGGCCATTAGAACTTTATGTGACTGCTCTTTCGCAGGCTGAGTCGCTAAAGGCGCATAACCAATTGCAGTTAACTTAGGGAACTGATCTGGCGCTTCTGTTTCCCATTGCACATATTTATCATTACTTGCACAACCACTTATCGAGATTGCCAATAATGAAACCAATAGAACCACTAACTTATTCATAATTTCGCTCCCAATACTACGGCATTACCTTGACCAGACGCTTCATGGCGGAAAAGCAATCCATCTTGAAAAATGACTTGATTTGAAGGTGATAAATAGCCAGGTAAACTATTCATATTCACAAAAGTTTGTACTGCTGACACCACCCGATTATTAGTCACATTCACAATTCTTGCATTAAGAACTAAGCCCATTGGTGTGGTATCCATAGTCGAAACGACAACGTGAGAGACAGGCAAATCAGACGGAAGTAACTTCCAATCTCGACTTAAAATAAACTCGCCCTGCTCAGTTGAACGTAATGCATTCGCCACGTTTAAATCGACCAAGTTAAATTCATGACTATGAAAAGCGGCAACAAAACCTTGCTGTAACTGTAAGCCTAAAGCATCCGTTTTGCTGTAATCACTGGTATTAACCGGAGTGGTTACAAGTAAAGGTTGGTCAGAGCGTAAACTGTCATTTTGTAATACCAATTCATTCACGACCTTTTCAGCCAATATATTCACATGTGATTTAGGAGCTAGACCGGCTTTAGTAATGTCATATTGTAAAGGCGCAGGCTGCACTTCAGGTTCATCACTAAACCAAAAGCTAGTTTCAGTAGGCTTTTCTACATAAGCTAACTCATTTGTCGACACAGGCGGCTCGCTAGCGCAAGCAGCGGCTAGCAACGCAATGGGAAAAATGATTAAACGGCTCATGGCTTATTCCTTAATTACAATGACGTCTCAGCATTGATGTGATGTTAGGTTCAGTAATGTTGCCGCTAACTGGCTTTAGGCCTAATCAGAGCACACATTAAACACACTATAGATAGTGTATCGACCACACATTCAAAACCTTTACCTTGAAATAAAGAATTTATCTCCATCTGTTCACTGCTAAAAGCTCATACAGGCATGGTTTTTGCTTTTATTATGATAATTAATTTAAGTCGTGCTAAACCGTCATAGAGTTGGCACCCTTTTTCTTCGATATTGTGAAAAGCGAACATGAACATGCCAAACGTTAGCTCTAAATATTTGACGATTATCATGCTGGTTATTCTTTCAGCTTGTTTCAGTCACTCTGTATTAGCGCAAAGAGTTGAAGTGTCAGGAAAAGCCAAAATTATTGACGGCAATATAGATAAAGCCCGCGAGGATGCGATTAATCAAGCATTAAACTATGCCAGCTTAAAAGCGGGTGTGAACTTTAATAGCCAGCAAAGTATTAATCAGGGCAACTTAACTCAAGATGCATTTCAAATAAAACGCATGGGCCAAGCTAACGATATTGAGCTCGTGTCTGAAATCATCAGCGCATCAGATATCACGGTTATGTTGCGGCTCAATCTTGAACCTAAACCCCAAGCACAGCAATGCCACAGCCAACAATTAAAAGCGGCAATAATGATCCCCCAAGCCATCATGCGTGACCGCTCACAACTTCGATACGGACAACTTGCTAACTTTGAACAAGCTTTATCACAGCAGTTTGGCAATTTATTAAATAATGGCTCTGACTACAGTTTTGCTCGTATGCACGCCGAGGAGAAGCTTGACCATACCAACCAACTCATCAACTTCAAAGGCCAACGCATACCAAGCTGGCTTGGCGAAATAACCGACAGCCAATATATCTTACAACCTGAAATCCTGGATATTTCAACTGAGCCATACTCGAGTTCTTTATTTGGATTATGGGATGAGACACCTTTAAGACAAATTAATTTACGGTTTACCATGTTCCATGGCATTAGTGGTGAAAAAGTGTGGAGCAAAGACTATCAAGCAGAAGCTGAGTGGGATTTTGAACGAGATGAAACCGTGTCACCTTCAACCCAACGGTTTTGGGGCTCAACTTATGGTCAAACTATGAATCAGCTTTTACAACAAAGCACTCAAGATATTGATAATTTACTAAATTGTCGACCTTTACTCGGTCAAATCGTTGCTAAGCAAGGTAATAGAATCATCATTAATTTAGGCCGTCGAAATAACGTCAAAATGGGTGATAACTTCCAAATCGTGTTACAACAAAACATTCCTGATAGAGTGAATTTAATGCGAGCTGTTGCAACTAAAAATAGAGCCACGGTCACAATAGAACAAGTTTCAGAAGAAAGCGCCACAGCCTTACTAGAAGGTATTGAAAGCTCTGGCAACATACAGATCCAAGATATTGTGATTAAGATTTAAAAATCAGTGAACGTGAATCGATAAAACATATACCAATAGACAAGAAGGTTTTACTTACAATGGCTACATCACAATCAGTTTTTAATAATCAGTTCGCCATTAGTCAATTTGATGAGTACTACTTGCCCTGCATCAACAGGAATACCTTTGAAAAAGAAGACTCTATAACCGCTTTTAAAAAGAAGTATAAACACGATATTTTTAAGGAAGATACATTACACGTCATTCTAGGTCTCGATTCTGGCTTATTGGTTAATTATATTCTTGAGTCTCCACAGGTAGCAGGAAGTAAATACATTTTTGTAGAGCTACCAGAAGTCATGTCGATGTTAAATATTGATATACCAGAGGAGCAGCAACACTACCTTAAAGTGCTAAGTCTTGAAGAACTTAATGAACATATAGAATCGGGCGAAGATGATTTATTCCTTATAAAAGATCAAATCGCCATTACACTCTCATTAGCCGCCTCTGCAGGCGTGGTTGAAGAATATTCAGGCTACTACAGCCAAATTTATAAATTAATAAAACAACAAACCACCTCACATAAAGCAAATTTTACTCAAAAGTCATTTTTTGTAGAACAATTTTTCAATGTTGTCGAAAATAACCAACCTGCTTCGATATTGAAAAATCAATTTGCAGGTAAAACTGCAATAGTGATTGGTGGTGGCCCATCACTTGATGAACATATTGATTGGATTAAAGCTAATTATGAACAGCTTTTCATTCTTACCGTATCAAGGTTCGCATCAAAGTTGTCTGCTGCTGGGATCCCAGCTCATATTATTGTTTCAGTAGATCCTCAAGATACAAGTTTTGAGGTTAACCGCGATATGATGGGCCTCGCAAATGAAAGCCTGTTTATTAACTCACATCATGTCAATCATCGAATCATTGCTCAGTGGAATGGAAAATCATTGTTCTTAGGCAATCGGTTCCCATGGGAAGAAACTAACAACATTCTTACCATTGGTCCTACGGTAACCAATAGTGCTATCAGAGTGGCAATTGAAATGGGCTTTAAACAAGTGCTTTTAAGCGGCGTTGATTTATGTCACTCCTCTGCAGGCGTCACTCATGCAAAAGGAAGCGTTGAAGCCAGTGCCGGAAGTAATAATAGTATTATTCATGAGTGGGTAGAAACCTACTCAGGTAGCATTGCTGAAACGCCCATTCAACTGATACATGCAGCACTCGCACTAAAAGAAGAAGCTGAGACTTACCCTAATGTTGAAATCGTTAACCTATCTATAAATGCAGCTAAAATTCAAGGTATTACCCATATACCAAAAGAACAAGTTTCAATTGTTTCAGCTGATTGCAGTCCAAGTCAGTTACTCGACATGGTTCCATCTGCTAGTGAAAACAAACAAGAAAAATTACAACGTATTCAAACTGAATTATCTGCTGCTAACGAGGCTTTCAAAGCAATAAGCAAGCTGGCTATCAAAGCCTTACACATTAATAATGAAGCTAAAAAGTTGAAACAGCACTCTGCAGCGTTTCAAGCTAAAGCGAGTGAAATCGATAAAATTGAACAAAAAATAAATAAGAAATTTCCAAAATATAATATGTCGATAAAGGTATTCGGCTATTTTGAGTTTACGCAATTTCTGACAACAAAGAAGACTCAGGATTGGTCCTTTAAACAAATGAATTCAATGACTCATTTGTACTATAGTGCTTATCAAATCATTACTGAACAGCTTCAAGAGTTAACAGAGACCGCGCTAGATATAGTCAAATTAAGACGTGAAGAAATAAGCGACGCACCATCAATAGAATTGATTACCGAAGGCTGGAAAAAGCACAACCAACCGGGACGAGTCAATATTTTTCAAGCAATGCTCGACAAAACTGTCGCTAGCTCTTTGACACTAGATGAAAAATCCAAACTAAAATCAGCAAGTGACAGCTATCAAGATCAACTCACAAGCTTTGCTCATCCATACTTTTCGATGAAGAAAAAGAACCAAAATTTAGACAATACATTAGCCAAAATTCTAGATTTGAAACAACATAAGAATATCGATGGTTTAACACTACTCACTAACAATATAGAGCCATTAATTGCCAATGATAAGTTTGCACATAGGTTATTCCATCTCGCGTTGCATTATGTACATTTTTTAGAAAATAACTTTGATGAAGCTTTAGCTGCGTTACTGGAAATTGAACCCACAAGCCGAACTGAAGTCGAATTAAAGCAACAGTTATTGCTGGCGCTTAAATTACACAAAATTGACTTAGCAGAAGAAACAATAACGTCTTTGGCTCAGTACAGTGACGAATATTACCCTCAGCATGCCCACATATTGTCCTTACAAGGTAAAAACCAGCAAGCATTGGATTTGTATTTAAATTATTTAGACAAATACCCTACTGACGAAAGTACATTGATTAAACTCGGCGTCTTTTTAGCAGGGCTTGGGCAAATCTAAGGGGCTAAATCAGCTTTCGATAATGTGATGCAAATCAATCCTGATAATGTCACCGCTAGAAACTACCTAAATCAGTTAGCAACAGGTAATGCATCTTAAAAGTCTATGATGTTGAAACTATGCGTTAGTTGACGATTAAAGGTCAACTAACTCAACTGCTTAACTATTAAGCATTTAAATTTGAAGCCTTTTAATCATATTAAAAGCTTGTATAATTGCCCTGTCTCCCTATAGCTCAACAGGATAGAGCAGTCGCCTCCTAAGCGATCGATCAGGGTTCGAGTCCTTGTGGGGAGACCATATCAGCTTATTAAGATGCCAATAACTCCCCCCTCTAACTCTTATGTGAACTTTACTTATAAAGACTTAACCCAAACTCTTGTGTTTATAGAGTCGTAATTCTGAATTAAATCCGTCTACCGTTTCAAACCCAAATGGATGAACATTCGTTGATACCAACTGATAATCAGGTAAAAAGGTATCGTAATCATCACCTTTAATTTGCTCTTTAACCCCTGCATGGCTGCCATCTGTTGCCAATTGTTTTCCTTCACGTAGATTTCGTAAAAGCACGTATTTACAGTTGAGTCTGGCAACATGTTCAAGATAGTTCTTAACGATATCAGGCTCCATTTCTTGAAAAGAAATAAAGTTAACGAACAAGTCTAAATCGCCGCTCACCTGAGGCAATTGCCATGGACACAAAACGGCCCCTTTAAAGCGTTCAGAAAGGTTAGGTAAAGATGGTTCTTGCATCGATTTAACCGTTTGATAATCAGCAATATTATCTTTTCCAAAATGCGATTGGAGGTAGTAAGTCGAAAATAAGCAGGTCGGTGCAATATCAACATTCATATAGAATGTGTTGTTACGGCTATCGCTTAATAAAATCTCGCCGAGGGATCCAAAACCGCCACCGATTTCAAGCACTGTATTAATTGGAACATCTTTAATTTGCTGTTTAAGGAAATTAAGACCCAATAAATAATTCAAACTAGAGCGACTAAACTTACGGTTTTCGAACTCAAAATGCTCAATTGGTGTTCCTATCGAGCTTTCACTGAACTTATCAGTAAACGGCTGCTTGTTACTCTCACTTGCTTTATACACTCTAAAATCACTTCTCGCATGGCTTTCACCCGACAAGAAATCCTGCATAGATAGAATTGCTTTTTGATCTCCAGCTAAATGAGCTTCGCAAACTCCGACCAGGTCTTGATACTTTTCAGGACGCGTCGCCCAACCATGAAATTTATAGGTTGGTACAAAAAACGATAATGCACTCTTAAGACTTCGGAAATTTTCAATACCATGAGTTTCAATATCTTGCTGCAAGCCATTAGCACCAAATTGCCAAAAGCTGGTTGGCAAATATTTGGAATCAACTTGCTTCATATCTTTACTGATTATTTCAATTTGTTCAGTCCACATGGAACATCACCCTTTCATTTTTTATTATTAACGTCCTGTTAAAGTTAACAAAAACAATAAAGCAGGAAGTAAGTAAAATACATTTTAGCGAATAGCCCACACACAACGACTACATTGCGTTATGACCAGTTTCACTATTGTTGCAGAAAATCTTTTTTATCAAGATCCTCAGCCAATACTGGCTCACCAACATTGACGCTGCGAGTCAATGTTGCCCCAATTAAAGACTTCATATGCTTTGGATGTAAACCACTGCCATTACGCAATACTTTAATATCCCCTTCACCTATCAGCTCACCGGCAGAGCGGTCGCGGCAATAAAAAATTGAGCGGCGGCGAAGTTTATCTTGTTCAGACACACTGTAATTGACTTTACCTAAACATGATTCGACATTTCTGATCTGATTTACCATGTCACGAAACTCATCAGGCTCCATTGAAAAAGCAGAATCTGGGCCGCCATCATGTCTGTCTAATGTGAAGTGTTTTTCAATGATTCTGGCTCCCAGGCTCACAGCTGTCATCGGCACTAATGAGCCCATGGTGTGATCGGATAACCCAATCGGCACATTAAACTTTTTCTGCATATCGGTGATCATATGAAGATTGGCATCGTTTAAGCTTGCAGGATATTGAGAGGTACATTTAAGTAAAGCAACATTAGTATTGCCTGCTTCGAAACAAGTCTTAAGCGCTAACTCAATGTCCTTATCATCCGCAACGCCTGTGGAAATAATCAGAGGTTTGCCTGTACGTGCGGCTTTATCAATGAGCGGAATGTGGTTAATTTCGAAAGAAGCAATTTTATAGTAAGGAACATTAAGTGTTTCAAGGAAATCCACACCCTCAAGATCAAACGGACTTGAGAAAAACGCCATACCCAATTCGTTGGCAAGGGCTTGTAAAGGCTGATGCCATTCGTAGGGCAATGCGGCTTCTTGATAAAGACTCCACAAGGTACGTCCTTTCCACAAACCCGCTTTACGTTTGCCAAAATAGTCATTATCGACATCTAGACATAACGATTCTGGACGGTATGTTTGAACTTTAACAATATCCGCTCCAGAATCAGCCATCGCCCTTATAGTGTCGCAAGCTCGTTGTAAGCTACCATTGTGATTGGCTGACAATTCGGCAATCACTATGGCTTTTTTAGGTAACCAATCAGTCATTTAATTTACTAAAATAAGCGATTAAAGCGGCTGGGGAAGTTAACTCGTCAATCAGCTCATCAGGAACTTGATGACCTGTAAGCTGCTCAAGTTCAACAAATAAATTAAACATATCTAGGCTATCAAACCCTGCTTCTTCAAAGGTTTTATCAAGCACTAGACCTTCGGTATCAACTGCTGCACCTGACTCTTCTAAGGCTTTTTTTATTACGTCTAAATTGACCATGTTGGCCTCCTAATTATCTATACATTAATGCACTGGCCCACGAGAAGCCTACACCAAATCCACTTAGTACAATGTTATTCCATTCACTATTCATTGCATGTTTTTCTATCAAAAGAGGAATAGAAGAAGAAACCGTATTACCCGTGTCCTTCAAGTCTTTAATAAAGCGCTTTTTGTCCGTAAAACGCCGTGCAATGGTATCCACAATCGCAGCACTACCTTGGTGAATTAAAAAAGCATCCACTTCAGCCTCTGTTAATTCGCAAACGGCCAACAACTCTTTGATATGCTTAGGGACATTCATAGAAGCAAAGTTGAATACTTGTCGCCCATTCATCGACAAAATGCCTTCTTGAACTTGTAGGCTTTCTGCCCCCTCTCCGTCCGTGCC
>BCQL01000153.1_pt1 | contig 11094 bp, 12 predicted proteins | sample 1008151 | NCBI WGS metagenome assembly BCQL01 (sample SAMD00035459, study PRJDB4067) | museum specimen metagenome | biome: marine biome; feature: sea shore; material: organic material | host: Otohimella japonica | place: Japan:Kanagawa | collected 1927
ATCTCAAAGCGATCGCTTTTACTGTTGCAGGATTTTTAATGACATTCACCGATGTGACACCTTATCTTGCCTACTTTTTTATTGGTTTAGGTGGCGTTGAAGCATTACAGGTTCGCTTTAATCGCGCATGGTGGCTAATGAGACAAATGATCAGTAAGTCGGCCAACAATCCCGTTACTATTACGATTAATGAGCAGGGAATACATTCTAAATCTAACTATATTGATCACCTTCTTCCTTGGACAGATATCTGTCGTGCTAAAGAGACCGATGAAGGCTTCTTATTAACCACTCAATCATTAAAGCATTACATTTCTAAGCGTTGCTTAAATGATGCTGCCATAGCGTTTATTAATCTAAAACTGAACTAAAACCATTTTAAGCTGACTAAATAACGTACAAGGCTACCTATGAGCGTAACGAGGTTAAGTCATTAGTAAATTTAAGTGGATAAATACTTCACATTATTTGTCCACATTTTAATGAGTTAACCATGAAAAAAGATGTCACAGTGGCCTTAAACCAATAATAAGTTCTCAAAGGACAACACATGAAAAAGCCAGCTTTTTATACATTCATTTCTTTATCACTCATAGTGAGTTCAGCCAGTTTAGCCAATAATACGCAAGCGCCAATTGATATTGTTAATTCACTTACTGTCGCCTGTGAAACAACAGCAACAGAAGAACAAGTGGATAAAAACGAAAGGCAACAGTTTGTATCTGATTGCATCAATGCTCAACTGATTGAAATGGGCTATCAACGCCAACGTCAGCTAGCAAAAACAGATGAGACAAAAGAAAACATTTAACCTGTAAAAACATTGATATAGCCAAAAACAAACCAACGCACAACCTAAACAACACCAAGTAAACATAAGTATCAGTTTGTATCAAATCAATTAAACAAATTTTTCATTGATTAAATAGGTGTTAAAGTGGCACCTATTCATCGGTTTAATTGATAAATATAGGTTGTTTGTTTTTGATGTATCGATTATTTTTTGCCTTATTTGTATCACAATTTATTCTTTTTCCTGCCATTGCGGATGAACCTTGTCAACTTGACGGTGATTGCGTTGTTGTAGGTGAATGGGATATTAGTGTTGCAGTTGGCTATGGCAATAAAACTAATCCTATTGCCAATTACGACGATATTCCATTATATGTAATACCATCAATAGCTTACTATGGTGAAAGCTGGTTTTTTGACAACTTTAATTTTGGCTATACCCTAACAGAACAAGAAACCTTTACCATCAACTTAGCAACAAGCTATAGCGATGAACGCGCTTTTTTTTATCGCTGGGATCCTTCTAATATCTTTCTTCCTCAATCTGCTAATACTGACCCAGTTTCTTCTCTACCTAATATTGGAGGGTTTGGAGTACAGAGTGTTGAGCAACCCGTTGTTTTAAATGAACTTGAAAGTCGAAACTTCACCGTATATGGTGGTGCTGAATTATTTTGGTATGGCCAGTTTGGCGTGCTGAAAATCGCAGCCGCTCATGACTTACTGAATGTCCATAACGGGCAAGAAGTAAATATTAGCTGGAACTATTCTTTAGCTGTGAGTGATTGGCGTTTTGATCTCACTCTAGAAACTGAATGGAAAAGCGCTGAAGTCATTGATTATTACTATGGTATTCGCCCCAGTGAAAATGCATACTGGAGTGAACAATACCAACCAAGTTCTGGCTGGAATAAAGCAATAGAATTAACAACGCGATACCGTATATCAGAGCGTTGGGACTTATTATTAGCTTTGCGCCATGCTCTACTTGCAGATGAAATTATAGACAGCCCAATAATAAATGAAGATTACTCCAACTCCTATTTTGCAGGAGCTGCATATAGGTTCTAACCTTGTTCCTCAAAGAACATAAGGTCTATCACCTTTTCGGTATATTAATACTGATTTTTAGTGCTTTCTTTGCCAAAGCTGATACGCTTATCGGGCAAGCACAGCTTTCGGCTACGCCTCGTTTATGTCTTATTGATGCAAATGATAGTATTTGTGAAATTGACATTGAGCTAAATTGGCAGGTCGAAAACGAACAATTGGTTTGTATCCAGTCAAATTACCAACCTATTGCTCGCTGGTGTAGTGATTCAACTGATGAACACTCGTTGCAAATATCAGTAAGTACAAATGAAGATATTCATTTTGTCTTAATAAATAAAAGCAATAATAATGAACTGGCGGAAGTAATCCTAAAAGTCACAAAAACGTCTGAGCCCAAAATTCGACGACGTTACCGAAACCCTTGGAGTTTATTTTAATGGCAACCCCCCCATCAACTCATAGAGTTTTACTGGTTGAAGATGATATTCGTCTTGCCAATTTGATTGTGGACTATTTAAAGTCACACGATATGCACGTTGAAGTTGAGCGACGTGGCGATACCGTTCTAACACGATTAATTAGTTACAAGCCTGATATTATTTTACTGGATATCATGCTACCTGGACTTGATGGATTAAGCCTTTGTGAAAAATTACCTGACTATTTTGCAGGTCCAATTTTATTAATGAGCGCATTAGGCTCACCTGAAGATCAAATCAAAGGATTAGAATTGGGTGCAGACGACTACGTAGTTAAGCCTGTTGACCCTAGTTTATTAGTAGCTAGAATCAATAACTTACTTCGCCGTCAGGCACAGCCTTCAAAACCTGAGTCACACTGTTTAAGTTTTGGTAAATTAAGTATTGATCCTCATACTCAAGCTATTCGCTTGGGGAATACGGAAGTAGACCTAACTAGCCATGAATTTGAGTTATTATGGTTATTAGCCTCACAAGCGGGCCAAGTGCTGAGTCGTCAATATATTTACCAATACCTGCTTAATATTGACTTTGATGGTAAAGATAGAAAAATCGATGTCCGTATTTCGCGTTTGCGTAAAAAGCTAGGCGACAGTATTGAGACACCATTCAGAATTAAAACTGTTTGGGGACAAGGTTATTTATTCGCGCCGGAAGCGTGGAATAACTAATCGAGTTATAGAAGACTTTGAAAAGACTCTTCATCAGCCTATACCTATTATTAAGCTTAAGCTTTTTAGGTATAGGCTGGACTTTAGATAGCCTCTGGCAACAACAAGTCGACGAACACGACAACATAGACTCGCCTTTAATCGCTTTTGCCCTTCTATTGGCGCAACAACCTAAAGCTGATCGACAACAGCAGCTAGAAGCGATCATCGAAAAATACCCATACCCATTACAACTATTTGAAAAACATGAAATAGCACTCAGTGCTGAAGTGGTGTTCTCTGACAATCAAATCATTACCACCACAGCAGATAAAGATCATGAACTGCAATTCATTGCTGTAGGCGATCAAGTCCTGATGGCAGGGCCTGTGGATGTTGACCCAAGAGGTCAGCTTAGAAACTTGTTCACCATTTTCTTTTATTTATTACTCGCATTTGTTGCGCTAATTTGGGTTTGGCCTTTATCAAAAGACCTTAAAACATTAAAAAAAGCGACCCAAAACTTTGGTGAGGCCAAGTGGAACACTCGCATCGAACTTAATGCAGGTTCACAGGTTGCACCACTGGCCAATACATTCAATGATATGGCAAAACATATCAGTGACTTAATTGAGAACCAGAAACACCTATCCAATGCAGTATCACACGAGATAAGAACCCCTTTAGCGAGATTAAAGTTTGCTTTAGCCCTTCTACCTCAATACTGCCTTCCTAAAAGTGATGCAGAGCGCAGACAAGCTTTTCTAGATGAAATGCAGTTAGACATAAAAGAAATGGAAACCTTACTGCAAGAGCTATTAACCTATGCAAGCCTTGAGGTTCAACTAGAGCCGACATTAGAAAAATGCGAGCTAGTGAGTCTTACAGAGGATCTCGTCAGCCGCCTGCAGCCATTGAATGAGAAACCTATTCACTTTCATCACTCTATGAATAACATGGGTATTATGGCGGAAACATCGCTTGTCGAGCGAGCGATTCAGAACCTAGTGACAAACGCACAACGATACGCCAACACCGATATTCATATCTATCTAAGTTATGATGAAAGGCAAGTCTATTTAGCGGTAGTCAATGATGGTGAAGCTATCCCAGAAGAAGATCAGCCTAAACTTTTTGAGCCATTTTATCGCAGTAAATCTCAACATAAAGGCAATAAAGGACACGGATTAGGCTTAGCGATTATTAAACGAATAATGCAGCGCCATAAAGGACAAGTGAAGTTAGAAAGTGACCACAAGGCCACGACTTTTACGTTAATATGGCCAAGGTAAATCAAACACCTTAGCGAGTTTAATCTAACGAAAAATCCCCAAAATCAAGGTCATCATCTGGCTTTTCATCAAAATCAAATTGAGGGTTAACTTCGGCTTGCTGCTGTTTTACCGCTATTTGATGCGCTTTATATTTTGCATATTGCCTACGACGTTTACGCTGTATACATAAGCGAATAATATTGTGCTTTTGCGCGTCACTAAAATGAAGCCAGTTAAAACGTTCATCTCGGTTTCTTAAGCAGCCCACACAATATCCGCGCGCATCTGTTTGACACACACCTATACACGGACTGGGTACCGACAGAAAACTGAGTTGCTCCATAACCTCTTTCGTATTGCACAATAATCATTCTAACTTAGCATTAAATAAGCAGATTGCCATATAACTAAACAATTATTCATCAATTAATCAGTAGCATGCCATCGCTAACATTGGTTAAAGCACTGAATTTGCATTAAGCTAACAGTAAGTTTATGAACAAACTGCCGTTAAATTAATAACTACATTGTGCTTAAAACATTTCATTAAAGCATGAGTTGCAGTCTGAAACGTTCGAATTAATGGAGAGTCTATGTTTTATCGATATATGATGTTATTTACCATGCTACTGTGTCTTGGGGCTTGCCAAAGCACCAATGTTCAGTCTGATTATGATACCAAGTATGATTTCTCTGATCTAAAAACGTTCCATTTCATTGATACTCCAGATCAAGGCGATCCACTAAGCGCTGAACGCATTCGTGCAAATATTCTTTCTACTCTCACTGCTAAGGGGTTTGTTGAACAACAAGAAAATAGCGATTTTACTGTTAGTTATGGCTTTTTAACCAAAGATAAACCTAAAAGCTCTGGGTTATCGATTGGTTTAGGCACTGGCACCAGTGGGAGCCACGGTGGTGTCGGTGTGGGCACCAGTATGGGGATCCCAATCGGTAGTGACAGTGCGAAAATCCAAGTTATTCAAGTAGACATCATCGATGCAAAAGAGAACCGCCTTATCTGGCGTGGAACAGATGAGTTTGATTTTGAATCTGGCGGCGACGAGAAAGTCGTAGAAACCAGTAAAACCATCACCAATATACTTGCCTTATTCCCACCTAGCCCAAAGGTTAACTAAGCAGCCAAAGTGTTAAAACAACTTCAAGGTACTTAATCAAAAACAAAAAGTCCGCATAGTGCGGACTTTTATTTTACTGCTATAAGGTTATCTCGTGACTATCTATTATGGCGCTGGTTTCATTATCGTCACTATTTACTATTGCCATTTACTATTGCCATGATTGACTACTACTATCGTCAGTATCAGAAAAATAGCGGTTAATGACCTTCAGCAAACAAGTAGTTCAACCAACCTTGCATACGCAGTAATACTTTACGAATAATCGATACATGAGTGAAATGCTCTGTATAAATGGCCGATTGCCCAGCGACACCCGCAGGTAATGTTCTAAGCAATTCATTTTCATCGTCAAGCTCAATCAATACCAGAGCACGACCACGCTGGAACAATTGATTAGAAGACCTAAGTGCCCCGCCAAACTGTAACTCACCTTCAGCCATTGCTGGTAACACCTTAGCTACTCGGCCTTTATGAACAACCCCTGGCATTGCATCTAAAATAATTTCAGCTTCATCACCCTCTTTAAGACGTAATAATGAGTTTTGCCAAAACGCACCAGCAAAGTATCTATCTTCATCAGGTATAAACGTCATCGCAGGCCTAAGGGGAATAGGCACTGCCATTACACCAGGACGAAGAGCCATTTGCGTCACAACACCGTCAACGGGTGCACGTACCTCTGTACTGTCTAAATTAAATTGCGCCTCTTCTAGTTGCGCTTGAATAACCGCAACATCGGTATTCACCCCATCAATATTGGATTGATAAGCCAATCGATAGCGAATTTCTTCTGCTTCAGCGGCTTTAAACTGTGCTTCAGCAGATAAATATGACTGACGTTTGTTATCGAGTTCAATTTCTGAGAATGGCGAGTTTTTACCACCTTTTCGCTTACCTTCATCATAACGTTCAAAAGCTGATTTCGCTCTATCGCGATTAGCTTCTGCTTGAGTTACACGAGCAATAGCACTATCCCAAGATGCTTTTAATTGCGGTACTGCTTGCTTAGCATCTTCTAGTGCAGCTTGCTTTTGTTTAACCGCAGCAATAAATGGTGTCGGGTCTATTTTAAATAAAACATCGCCTTTCTTCACTGGAATATTAGGCTTCACATTCACTTCAACCACTAATCCACGCACAGCAGGGTTGATTGGAATAGATACAAAGTACTCACGTGCAAAACGAGTATAAGGATGGTTATAGTTCATTAAGATAAGCAGTGTACCAATTAACACAATACCGCCTAATACTGCTGTCGGTACTGTCCATTTGGTCAATGGGATCTTAAATATCTTGAATATTGCTACACAAAACGCGGTGTAAGTTAAAATCAGTAGTAGATCCATGATTACACCTCTTGCTTAGGTTGTTGTTCTGGCGTGTTTTCTGAAACCTTGTCAGTTTTTGGCGTCTCAATAGAGGCTAAGCGCTGATTTAAATCTTCAACCTTTTCCATTAACTCGCGTACCTCACCTTCAAGAATTAACTCTCGCTTTTTACCATTACTAAATCCCCAGCCTCTATCTTCACGATACAAGGTTGCCCAAATCCATAAAAATGGCCAAATAGCATGCATGGTAAAAAGACTCACCCAACCCGCTATATGCAATGCATCCTGCTGAGGGTGATTACGTTTCTTGGCAATTTCATAGGGAATATCATGAATTGCAATCACACCGTAAAAAATCACTAGTGCTACAAAAAACAGCAGCCCTAATGCAAAATAATCCAAAAACATATGACTCTCCTATCGACTCATAGCCAGAAAACCAACAAGTATTGTTTTAAGTTAACCTCACCAATTCGCAACTAATTAGCGCAACACAAACACAACCTCAAGATAACACATGAATATCAATAAAATAACCATAAAACACTGTTTATTCGTTAAAAAAATAACTCTTTTCACGTGATCTTTTACACATTTATAGGCTTTGCTAATCAATCAAGTTTGAATACAAGTTAACATTCTGCAGCAAACTCCCTACAGGTTTCCTAGAAGGTAAAACAATGAACGCGAAGACCCCATTAGATTTTGGTACTGCCGGTACTGAAGGTGCGATTAAAGCTATGCTGCTAGGATGTGGTGAACTAGGCAAAGAGGTAGCAATTGAGCTACAACGATACGGAATAGAAGTGATTGGTGTAGACCGTTACCCTAACGCACCAGCCATGCAAGTGGCACACCGAAGTCATGTGGTAAATATGTTGGATGAAGCGGCGTTAAAAGCTGTCATTGAGCTAGAAAAGCCTCATCTAGTCATTCCAGAAATTGAAGCTATTGCTACTCAAGCTTTAGTGGAACTTGAAGCCACTGGTATTAATATCATCCCTACAGCCAAAGCAACGCAGCTGACGATGGATCGAGAAGGGATCAGACGTTTAGCAGCTGAAACCTTAGGTATCCCGACTTCACCTTATTATTTTTGCGATACCTTAGCTGAATTTACTACAGCAATTGAAGATATTGGCTTGCCTTGCGTGGTAAAACCCGTCATGAGTTCATCAGGCAAAGGCCAAAGTGTGATCAAATCAGCACAGCAAATTGAACAAGCTTGGCAATATGCTCAAGAAGGCGGCCGTGCAGGCGGTGGGCGCGTCATTGTCGAGGGCTTTGTGGATTTTGACTATGAAATTACCTTACTCACCATCAGTGCAGTCAACGGTATTCATTATTGTGCCCCAATTGGTCATCGACAAGAAGACGGCGATTACCGTGAATCATGGCAACCGCAAGCCATGTCAGCCATTGCATTAGCAAAATCGCAAGAAATCGGCCAAGCGGTAGTCAAGGCATTAGGCGGTTTCGGCTTATTTGGCGTTGAATTATTCATTAAAGGCGATGATGTGTATTTTTCAGAAGTATCTCCTCGTCCACACGATACCGGACTGGTGACGTTAATTAGCCAAGATGAATCAGAATTTGCGCTACATGTACGTGCGATTTTGGGCTTACCTATTACGCAAATTAAGCAACATGGTTCGAGTGCTTCTGCAGTCATTTTAGCTGAAGGTAGCTCAGATAATATTCGCTACCAAGGCGTTGCCAACGCATTAGTTGAGCCAGATACTCAAGTTAAGTTATTTGGTAAGCCAGATATCGACGGCCGCAGAAGATTAGGCGTTGCATTAGCTAGAGATACCGAGATTGATTTAGCAATAGCTAAAGCTAAACGAGCAGCTGCAAAAGTAAACGTGATTACCTAGGGCTTGACGATTTATGGCCTCTCTCTTGCCGACATTGAGCTTACTGGCATTAACTAAGTGACATTAGCTAAATGACGGTAGCTTTAAAATTAAAAAAGCCTAACATCTGTTGTTAGGCTTTTTTATGATTGTTGGTTATCACTGCATCTTGCAGACCGTGTTAATTTATCCAGCAAAGTCTAGTTAACTTGATGGCAAGGCTTGCCCTGTAAAAATTGCTCTATGTTATTAACTGCTATTGTTAACAGGTTTTGTCTAGCTTCTATCGTCGCCCAAGCAATATGCGGAGTAATGACAATATTGTTAGCTGATAATAAGGGGTTATCTTTTGCTGGGGGTTCAGTCGAAAGCACATCCACAGCGGCAAATAACTTATGCTGATTTAGCGCTAATGCCAGTGCATCCTCATCAATCAATCCGCCTCTAGCTGTATTAACTAATAACGCACCAGGTTTTAACAAACCTAAACTCTGACTGTTAATGAGTTTATCTGTCGTCTCATTTAGCGGGCAATGCAATGAAACAATATCAGCTTGAGTCAGTAATAACTCTAAGGGCTGCCAACTTACATTAAGAGGTAAATTGGTTTTCTTTGAGCCACTAGTAATAATGACGTTCATATTGAATGCTAAGGCCAATGTAGCAACCTGTTGACCAATATCCCCATAACCCACAATGCCAATGGTTTTGCCTTTTAGTGACATTAATGGCGATAAGGTAAAACAAAAATCTCTCGCATTCGACCATTGACCTTGCTTAACCGCCTCATCATGCAAAGACACTTGCTGGCTATGCTGCAAAATAAGAGCAAACACCATTTGCGCAACTGCATCAGGACCGTATGCTGGCACATTCGTCACAACGATATTACGGGAACTGGCCGCAGTCATATCAACGACATTGGTTCCTGTTGCCGTCACACCGATATATTTAAGCTTTGGGCAATGCTCAATAACCTTGTTCGTTATAACGGCTTTATTGGTTAGTATTATATCGGCATCACGACTTCGAGAAATGATTTGATCATGTTCAGTGTGCTCAAACACCTCTATATCCCCGAACTGTGAAAGCGCATCCCAACTTAGGTCGCCTGGGTTAAGCGTATAACCATCAAGCACTACAATTTTCATACTCGCTCACCCACCTATAATTTTACAGTGCTTGAATTTAACCGTGCTAAAAAGCGTTTTTAGAATCTAACCTCTAAACCCACATTCGCTTGCCCTTGCCACATAACATCTCCCGAAATATGCCAAAGACATTCATTAGGACCACAAAGGAAGGTGTTATCGGAATTTATAAAGGTGGCATAACCTCTCACATCAGCAAATAAAGCAACTTGTGGAGTTATTTCAAATGCTGCACCGCCACCAAATCCCATTGAAAATCGCGTTTCAGATGAGTAGTTACCGCTTGGTCTAAGATGAGTTGCACCGACAGTGGCAGTGACATAAGGTTTAAATTTGCCATTAGGGAAATATAGACTGCCACCTAAATGGAAATAATCGACATCCAGTTCATTAAAAATTTCATCACTAAATGCGCCACTTCTAACATCTGTCGCTTGTGTACTATAAAGGAAGTAGATATTGCCAGGATCTTTTGTGGTTGTACCTATCATGACACCATAGTGCTCTGATTCTGATATTTTCAGTTTGCCAGTTTCATCGGTACTCACTTCTGAAATATCAAATTCAGATGTACCAAAACTGTAGCCGCCAAAAGGTGATACATATATCTCGGCACTTGCAGGCAAAGTCGCAGCGGATAAAGATAGCGCGCAAATAAAAGAACGTAATTTCATGTGTAACTCCATGTACAACAACCAATGTCATAAGCAAAACACGGTAAATACCGCATTAATCGAATACTAACGCATCCCTCTTGACGCTTTAACCGTTTCATACGCAGATTGAATATCTTGGGCTTTAGATTTAGCAAGCTCCATCATTTCTTCAGGTAAGCCTTTTGCAAGTAACTTATCAGGGTGATGTTCATTCATTAATTTACGATAAGCACGTTTAATCTCTTGGTCACTGGAGGACTCCTGCTTACCCAGTAAAGAATACGCATCATCCAACTGCATATTGTTGCCTTTGCCTGATTGGTGATGATGAAACTCAGCTTGCCAACGACTAAGTAGTGCGTCTAAGTGAGCTTGCCCCAAACCTAACTCTTTGGCAACTGTAGATAAAATTTGTTTTTCTTTACTGTGTAATTCACCATCTGAAAGCGCTGTTTGAATTTGTATTTCTAAAAACATTTGTAGAATTTCACGACGGCCTTGCGCCATAGCTCGAAATTCTTGCAAGGTTTTAACCAAATCAAATTGTGCATCTCGACCAGCTCTGAAGGCCGCTTGTGCATCACGCCTCGCATCACCGGTGAGCTTCATTTGATCCATCAGCATTGTAGCAATGCGAATATCCACATCGGTTACGTGTCCAGATGCTTTAGCAACATGACCCATCACCATAAATGTAGTGTTAAAAAATTG
>BCQL01000154.1_pt1 | contig 11073 bp, 11 predicted proteins | sample 1008151 | NCBI WGS metagenome assembly BCQL01 (sample SAMD00035459, study PRJDB4067) | museum specimen metagenome | biome: marine biome; feature: sea shore; material: organic material | host: Otohimella japonica | place: Japan:Kanagawa | collected 1927
AAAATCGCTTAAGTCTTTATTCCAAGATCTTAATTTGAAGTCCCTGCTGAATATCAGCGGGGCTTTTTCGTTTCAACATTTTCCGCCTAGGCTTACTTATCTCAATTACAGTTTTAAACGAGTCTGAATGAAATCGATAAACGAAATACCCCATATACACAAAGGCTGCAAACGCAGCCTTTGTCATATTGGTTCGAATGGAGTTACCGAAAAACACAACTCTAGTTCGTATAGCTCACCTAACATCACTCAATAACCACATCTGCTCGGCGATTCAATGCACGACCTTGTTTGTTATGATTTGAAGCGATAGGTTGGGTTTCCCCCAAGCTTTTTATTGTCAGGTTCTGGCTAGGTACGCCTTCTTCTTTGAGTACTTTCGCGGTTTGGTCAGCTCTTCTGAACCCTAGGCCTTGGTTGTATTCTTCAGTACCAATAGCATCGGTATGGCCTTCAACTACCAACTTCTGCTCCGCTTCGGCAAACCCCAAGCTAAAGTGTTCCAATGCTCGTTGAGCCATTGGAGTGATAGCGTCACTATCAAAGGCGAAGTTCACGCGCATCACGACAGGTGACTGGTCATTGAGCATCGAAGGCGATGCAACAAAGCTGTTGCAATCACCTAAACGACGATTCTGCATAGCCTTGTCCAGTAATGCTTGCTGTACGTGATTCCCATCTGGACGAGCCTTCACAGCCAAATAGCCTTGTCGGTGCGTACCTATGCCGGTCACAGCCCCAATATCCACTGCATGCTGAAACTCAATCACACCGGTATCGCAGTAATATTGTTGAGGCTCCGATTGCGCCGAAAATGCGGTGAGCACCAACGCAGTTGCAAGGCTCAATGTCGAATTCCTGTTCATAAGCACTCCTAATAAAGTTGAGTCACACCGTTACTTTTCGCCCCACGGCGAATAAGCTCTTCAATACTTTCTTTCAGTTGATCGAGGTTCGTCACGTCAATGATGTCTTTTGGGTCTAGAACACAATCTTGATAACCACTCTGTTGAGAAGCCTGGAAATCAATGCCAATAACGCCAATAAACAAACCAGGAATCAGCTCTCTGGCTTTGTTGCACATACCAGCTTCAACTAAGTTACCAAGAATGCCGTTGTTAGGACTTTCTTGGCCATCAGTTAAGACAAACAACATTTTTAACTTATTGTCATAAGCCTCGACCTCATCCGGGTCATTCGTCTCTGGTTTACCAGCAGCAAGTAACTGAAATCCACGTAACATGCCTTGAAATGCAGCAGTGCTTCCCCCAGGTTCCATATCGTAAACACCGTAAGTACTGTGCGATGTGCCATCAACATTGACGCCAAAAAGTGAAATCAGATTATTAGTTAGAGCTATATTGTTAAATTGATCATCAGCACTCGTGCCATAACCTTTGTAGAGCTCAACACCTTCGATTTGGTAATAAGTACGTTTTAATTTAGGCGTTTGTACTGGCAAATCGACTGTTACTTTGTTTGTAAGTAGATGATCCACACTTGCTTGGTAGTCCACATAATTCGTGTTATCGGGATATCCATCATGGCTAGAAGTAAGAACATCGTATGCACGTATTATTCTGCCCTTTACTTTTCCTGACTTATTCAAGTCTTTATCATCACATTCAGATGCGTCTTCTACACAGTCAATTAGATAGCCGAGCTTGTAATCTCGTATCGCGTTCCAGTTTACATTGAGGTATTTTTTGCTAGTTAAATCTACTTTTACGTCTCCTAGATAAACCAGCTGAGACGCTGCTACGGTGACTCCATTAACCACTTCTCTTGTTCTAATGTTAAACGGCACAATACCGATACGATTTGCCCATTCATTATCCCCCTCATCTAACATACAAACCGAGCCATTACTTGACTCGACAACCTCATTGCACAACACAGTTTCAGCAAGCGAGCGAACCGCGTCTTTCAGGTCATTGATTTTACAACTGGAATTGGTGCATGAGTGGTTAGATCCCCAACGCCAATTCATAGATCCAGAGAAATCTGAAACCAACATTAGGTCAATATTGTTATCACCAAGAAACATCGGGTATTTCTTCGCTACTGATTGACCCGCAATGACTTGTGTTTCATCAAACGATGGTATGAATTGACTGGCAAACCAGGATTGATGTGTTGTACTTGCAACAATGCTATATTGGATATGTTCTGGCGTTTTAGTTGCCTCAACCCACTCTTGATGATCAAGTTCCGATGTTATGGCTATATCACTTGCCTCGATTCCACGCACATAAGCTTTGACATAGCGCTTCGCGAGCTCATCGGTCTTAGTTTGGTCGTCTCGATAGTCAGCGATAGTGACAGCGATCGCTGCTGCTTCTAATGAATCATTCAAGCGTGCCGATGTTTGGATGTACCTTGTTCCTTCTACCGATAAGAACGTGAAGCCCATAACCGGAACCAAAGCCAAAGCGAGCCAAATAGCTGCGACACCTTGTTGCTTTTTTCTCAAACTCAAATTTGTTTTCATCATTACCTCCCCGGCATCACAGATGTCGAAGATAATGTTAATGTCTCAGATGAGTTGGTGAAGACACCAAACCAAGATGGATAGGTTTCGCATACTGTCACACTGTATAAAGGGTATATCACTCCATCCTCAACTGGGACCAAGTTCTTAAATGTCTCACTATCAATCTCTGGCACTTCGCAATTGACGGTTTGTAGCGCCTCGCTCTCAATGTCGCCTTTCAGCTCTCCCTCAGTCAGAGATTGAATGTTAATCATCACTGAATCAGCTTCTTGACCAAGTAGCCGTGCTGCCAGCTTTTGCATATCTTCCAATTGCTGCTGTTGAACGTTTAGGTTTGTTCCATCTTGAACATCACCGTCGTAATAGCGAGTCCGCTCTTTAAGGATGTTCACCAGCGCAAATGATGTGCGGTCTAGCGCAGATTGCATAAGTAGTTTGTGGCTTAAATCTGTCGAAAACAGGTAAATCAAACACAAGACCATCAGCACTAAAGCAAGCTCGACAGTAAAAGAACCCGTTTGTAAAAGTCGGCTATTCGTTTTCATCTGGCCACTCCTCATGTTCGAGGTTCAACACCATAGTTCGAGAGATAGGCATGCTACTCGATGTAAACAAGTGAGTCATCGGTGAAAAATCGTAACTTACCGTCAGCTCCGCAAGGCTATAATCAAAGCTCTCAACCTCACTGCTTTCACCGCCAAAGCTGATGGACGTGGTACCCGCTACAAACGCGGTATAATCGTCATAATAAACACCGGTAATTGAAAACTTGTCTGGTGTAACCAAAAAGCTCCACAGTTCACCGCTTTGTTTGATCAATGCGTCAAACTGGTCTTGATAGAACTCGTGTATATCACTTGGCTCTTTGCTTTCATGCAGTTTAATCTTGGTATTTCTTATTGTTTCTCGTAGTGAGTAGTCCACTAAGTTAGTGATATATACCTGATAACTGCTCTCAAAAATAATCACAGTCGATAGAATTAAAACTAAGGCCCCGAGCGCAAACTCTACTGCTATGACACCCTTTTGGCGCTTCCGAAGATTCACGTTCATACATCACTCCTCACGTCCTACTTGGTAAAGAATGTGGTGAATGTCCTCATCACTATAATCCGCCTCCAATAAGGAGCGAGCATCCTCATAACGCCCTAGCTTAGATAGTGCTAATGCCAGATTAGCATTAACCGTTTTGTTTTGCGGCTGCCGTTCAATAAGCGGAACTAATATTGCTACCACCGAGCGGTAATCGGACTTAGCCAAATAGACCACGGCGAGATTATTCTTAATCGTCGCCTCATCGTAGCCCTGCACTCTCGCTCGATTAAAAGCCGTTGTTGCTGGTTCAAAGTGCTCTAATCGTGAGTAAGAGATACCTATCAAGTTGTGTACTTGAGCCCCATTATTACCGAGCTCTAACGAATCAAAATAATAGGATAACGCCTCTTCATCATTCCCCATATCAGCCGCCACTTGTCCCATCAAAAGCGCCATTTTTTCATTAGAATAACCATGTTCACTGAGATAACGGGTATAGAAACTCGCAGATTCAACATCACCAATTTGATAATAGGCATGCGCAATCGCATCCATAGCTTCATAATCATCGGGATCCGTTTCCAAGCGTTGTCGATAATGTGCAATTACCCCTTGATAGTTACCAATATTCAGCATGTTTTGCATTGAGCTAGCTTGTTCATCAGGAGTAGATTGGCAACCGACAAGAGAGGCAAATAACAATTGGAGTGCCAATATACGGAATAATTGATTCATTACTGGCCTCCCATTGCGTCCATAACTTGAATAATGCCCGGAGCTAAAATCAGAGCCACAATCGGCATCAGAATAAGCAAAATAAGTGGGACACTCATTTTTGAAGAGAGCTTGCCAACCTTCTCTTCAATCGTGAGTACTTGCATCTTGCGCATGTCTTCTGCCAAGTCCCCCAGCACTTGCGCAATTGAGGTGCCGTAGTTCAAGTTTTGTAATATTGTCAGCACAAAGCTTTGCACGATATTGGTAGGCACTCTCTCAGAGAAGTCATTCAGCGCACGCTCAAGGCCAATCAGTTTCGCCGAGTCTGACGTACGTTTAACTTGGTAGCAGAGATCCTTATCGAACGCCTCAAACTCTTGTCCCAAATAATCTAACGAGGCTTCGATTGTCATCCCGGTTTGCACGCAAACTGCCATCATATCCAGCAAATAAGGTAGCTTTCCTGAGATCTTTTTGATCAACAAGGCTTTGCGCATATTAAGTAGGATATCTGGCACAATGATGGTCAACACCAACATCATTGGCACCGCCATCATTCGCACCTGAGCTGAAAGCTCGACAATAAACAGTATTGCGATAACGACTAGCGCAACTGCGACTTTCAACGGAAAGTAGTACTTGGCGTAGTCGCGATGATAAAGGCCAGCTTCAACCAATTTGACCTCTATCTCGCTGCGATAATGCTGTCCGAAACTGATGAAATAATCACCAATGACAGAACCCATGGTTCGATGTGAACCTTGGACGTATTTCCCAATTCGTTCTCGACGTTGTTGTTGGAAATACAGCTCAAAGATTCCCCACAATACGGCGCCCAAAAAAAGAAGTATCGTAATGGTGCTATTCATAAGCTGACTCCTTTCACAAGCAACCAAACGATAAACAACCCCAATAACTCACTGCCAATCACATAGATAATCACCCAATTACCAATAGGATCTTCCATCAGGATCTCTAAGTTGTGTGGCGCGATTTGGCTGATCAATATGGTGAAACCAAGAGGAATGGCGGCAACGATCTTTGCAGACACTCGCGCTTCCGAAGTCATCGACATTTTTTTCTTCTCTAGAGTCCTCGTATCAACCAGTACTCGAATCAATCGAGCAAGCACGTTCTTAAGTTGCCCACCTCGGGCAAGGTTGGCTTTAAGCGTAAGTGTGAAGAACACAAACTCTGGGTAAGGGTAATGACGACAGGCGCGATCTAATACCACTTCTGGTGCCTCCCCCATTTTCAAGCGCTCACTCATGAGCTTAAACTCATGGCCGATGGTGGTATCGATTTTCTCGCCAACGTAACCAATCGCATGCATTAAGCTGTCACCCGCAGTGACGGCACTCATCAGCATATTCAGCACATCAGGAAAGCTATTGGTAAACAGCTTGCGACGACGATTGACCAAGTATCGATAACCGATAAATAGCAGCGCCAACCACATGACGACAAACATCCAAAGCGAGCCAAATCGAGCAATTTCTGTCATCACATACCACAACATGAATGCCGTACCTAAAGTATATAAGGTGATGTAAAGTGCCGATCTTGGACCTAAAACATCGGCAACCAATCGGGCATCCGACATCAAACTCTGCCAACGCTTTCGATTCGTGAGTTCGTTAATATTAATAGCATGCAAGTTCGCCAAATCCCCACTGTCTTCGAAATCGAAGTACTGGTTAATTTTCTTTTTCTTGTCGCCTCTCATCATCAAAATAGCGATGGAGCCTAATATCAACGCAACCCAAAGCATCATTATCTCTCCCCTTTGAATGACTGCATTAGCTCATCATACAAACCGTAAAAGTGGGCTTTTTTCACCAACTCTGAGCGTTGCATGATACCGCTAGTGACAAAATCACCGGTGACAGTGTCGCGATACTCACTATCATTGAAATCAAATCGGTAAATTTCTTCTAATACGACGTTGTCTCCCTCTAATCCAACAACCTCACAGATGCTGGTGATTTTTCGCGAACCGTCTCTCAAGCGGTTTATTTGAATAATAAGTTGGACCGCACTAACGATCGAACGGCGAATCGCATCAAGGGGTTGGTTCAGGTTCGCCATCATCACCATAGACTCAACACGAGCAATTGCATCACGCGGTGAATTGGCATGAAGTGTCGACATTGAGCCATCATGGCCTGTGTTCATGGCTTGGAGCATTTCAAACGCTTCACCACTACGACACTCACCCAAGATGATCCGATCAGGTCGCATACGCAGAGCATTAATAACAAGGTCTCGCTGAGTGACTGCACCTGTTCGCTCCACGCTTTCAGCACGAGTTTCCATACGCACTAAGTTCATTTGATGGAGTCGCAATTCAGCCGCATCCTCAATGGTCACGATGCGTTCATCATCCGCAACGTAATGAGATAATGCGTTGAGCAAAGTTGTTTTACCTGAACCTGTTCCTCCGGATATCAGCACATTCATTCGGCATCGAGCCGCTATCATCAATACTCGAGCCATATCTGATGACATGCTTCCGTAATTCACCAAGTCTTCAAAACCGATATTCTGTTCCCTGAACTTACGAATAGAGATGGATGTGCCATCAAGCACAATTGGAGGGATAACGATATTTACACGACTACCGTCTTCCAAGCGCGCATCCACGGTAGGCGATAATTCATCGACTCGGCGGCCGACACGCGAGGCGATACGCTTGGCTATTGCTAGCACCTGGTCTTCATTAACGAAGGTGATATCAGACTTTTGGATTCGCCCATTTCGTTCATAGAAAATACGCTCAGGTCCATTGACCATGATATCGGTGATGGACTGATCTTCGACTAAGGGTTGTAACGGACCAAGCCCAAATATCTCATCGATCAAACTTTTCACCAAGCCCGCTTTCATCAAGCCCGTAATAGGTCGGCCATAGTTCGACACTAGCATCTCAACCGCATTACGAATCTGGCTTTCTAGCTCGTCTTGACTCATCTGCTGAGCCGCTTCCACATCCATGGCTTCAAAAATTTGGCTGCGAAATGCGAGGTACAACTCTTTATTTGAACTCATTTACGTGCCTTCTTTGTTAACCAATGTGAGAACAAACCATGCTCTACAGGTTGCCCTTGGATCAAACTAGCAAGGCTACAAATTGAATCTCGAATATGTCGGTCATGCTTATGTGCACTCTTACCATCGACAATGATGTGTGAAAGGTTGCTACAATAGTCGAACAGCAAATCAACAGGTGTTCCCAAATAGTTCTCTAGTTCTTTAGAATGCAGCACAAAGGCTTTATGAGGTCGATGATGGTTCACAACGGTAAGCAAGCGCGTTTTACGAGATTGAGAAATACGTGCGTTTTGCAGTTTCTCTAGCAAGACTCTCGCATTACGTACAGAAGAAACCGACGCGTCGCTGACGACCACGACCACATCGTAGTTATCGATAAGTTCTTGAGGGATAACCTCAAAATCAACACTGCCCGAGAAATCTTCAATGACAAAGTTGGTCGAGCGAGAAAGCAGTTCATACAAGGTATTGGTATATTGCAGAACATCTTCTTGTTTCTTTTCGCTATCCAAGGCCAACAAGCGTAAGTTCTGACGCACTCGGATGAGATAACTTAAAGCGCCCTCTTCGTCCAACTCATGAATGGGTGCGGTAAACTCGTCGATGTTTTGGCGAGAAAAATCATCCAAGGAGAGCAAAACATCCATATTGCTATGATTACCGTGGTGATCAACAACGATAGTGTCACTGCTTCGAATGGATAAGTACGACGCCAACTCACAACAAATGAACGACACCCCAAGCCCACCTTTTGCACCAACAACAGCAACACGCTTCGCTTTGCGGTGTTCGCTCACCCCGGCAAACGATTTTAAGTTGCTCTCTACGTGCATTAAGAAGTCAGCCAAATCGGATTTACTAAAAGGCCAAAGCATGTAATAAAATCCAATATCACGAAGCGCCCGTACGGTAGAGATCGAGTCTTCTTTACCAATAACAATGATCCCTTTGTGAGTAGGGAGCTTGCTAGCAAAGCGTTTAGCATCTTCAACGACATCATTAGATTCACTGAGCTCAAAAAGAATAATTTCATCTTCTTCTTGTTCATCTATATGAGCGAGGTTAAAACGAAGTAACTTGGGTTCATCCCATCCTTCGAAGCGAAACACCTCTTGAACAAGACCTAAACACTCCTGAGTTTGGTAGATAAAGGTGCAATGAATACCACTATTATCCACTTTTGCTCGGAGAGTCGCTGGTTGCGATTTACTACTTAGCGCCTTAGATAAATCAAACATTATTGACCTCCTATCAACCGCTGTTTATTCGCGACTTGCTTAATGCGTGCAGATTCTACGAAACAATTGATCTGCCCTGTTTTCTTAAACAACTCTATGGCCTGACACAACTCGGTATGGGCAGCTAACACCTTTGCTCTAATCGTGAGGTCAGCAATATTGTCTGGCGAGTAAATGTAATGAACACGCTTCGTCGCGCTCGATAACTCAGTCAATCCTTGCGTAGCCGCAGAAAATACTTGTTTGCTATTGTTATTTCGGTGCAACACCGTGTATTGGGCATATGGATCTTGCTGGTAAATTTTCTCAATTAATCTCGCAATCACTTTTTCTTGATCTTCATGTCCACGCAAATCAATATCAAACGAATGCCACTCTTCGTACACCACGGCTTCTGCACCATTACCGGTATAGTAACGTTCTGCAGAGCAACCACTAAGGTTAACCAACAAAAGCATCAAACTGCATATTAGATAATTTCTCATTGGATGAATCCTCCTTCAGACAGCAAACGAATCGTCGCATCAGACTGCGGAGCCTTATGGTCATCCAACTCAATATTTAACCAGCGTGTCAGTGTGTTGGTTTTGTGGATATAAGGCATTTGGATTTCAGTGGAACGAATCGGTTTAACCAGGTTAACCGTCGCAACAATAATGAGCTCTGTCTTACGCCTTTCGGTGATGGCCTTACGAAATGCCGCGCCAATAATCGGAATGTCACCAATTAGTGGCGTTTTTTGCATCTCTTCATAGTCCGCACTGCTCATCAATCCACCCAGAATAAAGCTATCACCATCTCCTAGCTCAACCGTGGTCATAGCTCGTCTTGAGGCTAATTTAGGGACTTCAATACCAGCAGCGGTCACATAACCATCAATCTCGCTCACTTCCGGAAAGAGCTGCATGCGAATACGATCATCACTCTCTACTTTTGCGGTCAAGTCGAGGCGAATACCAAACTCTTTAAAGGTAATATTGACATTGCTATTGGTTGAAACAATGACAGGTACTTCACCACCAACAAGGAAACTGGCGGATTCTCCGGACATCACGCTGAGATTAGGTTCAGCCAGAACCTGAGCGACTGAGTCGTTGCCAATAGCCGAGATAACGCTAACAAGGTCTTCCGCCTCAAACTGATTGAAGACGAACTCACCCACATTAGAACCCACCGAACTCCAATCCACACCGATGGTTTCACCAAACGATTCGGTAACTTGAGCAATCGAAACTTTTACGTTTACCTGTCGTGTACCAGTCACCTCTAAACGCTCAATAATCCCTTCCCAAGTCATATTGCGCGCAAAGATCATGCTCTCCGGTTCTGACACGGATAACGTGTCTGACTCAAACTCTAGCGTTTGTATTTCATTCCAACGCTCAACCTTTTCACGCCCCAAAAGTGTGGCAACCATGCGATAGATATCATCACGCTGCTCCTCAGACTCAACCATACCGCTGACTGCTACTTGCGACCCGACTGACTCCAACTTGATATCCAGGTTTGGATAGTAAAAATCGATCTGACGACGCACTTGGGTTAAGTTCAAATCCACGACTATTCGCTCAGATAACAGCACGTTCTCAGACACGCCATACACAAGCAATCGAGCCTGACCAATGCTATTGGCGAACACCACCACTGTGTTGTCGTTCATGACCTTATAATCAGCCACATCTGGGTTACTGATGAACACTTTGCCAATGGCCTCGTTTAACCGGATGTGACTTGCATCGTTCAGCGTGATATATCGATCGCCACTCCACGCATTAACGCTAAATAATAAAGCAAACAGCAACGTTAACATGGAAGAGCTCGCCCTTGTGATTACTCTGTTTTCCATAACTAGAATCCTTCTGTGTTCGCTGTTTTGTTTGTTCCGCGATACTCTTCAATACCGGTATAATTGGTAATCACATTACGCACCTCGGCATACATTGGCTTTTTATAAGTTTGACTGCGATACACTTCCATATGCATGGTGCGCTGCGCCAGAGCAATGTTCGCCAACTGCTCTGGGTGAATCTCAATCACCACTGTGCTGTAACCGGCTTTCGCTTCTTGACTCGGCTTAATGACCTTAGCGCTTGAGGTTTTACTTTCAGGATCGATATAGTCGATTGCTAGTACCTTGACGTGTTTTAAAAATAGTGAAGCTTTAACGCCATGAAACTCCGATGGATGGTCGGCATTGTCCGCTAAATTACTGGAAGGTGAGCTTACTGTGAGAACATCGACAAACACACCAGGGCGAATATAGTCTTCAACTAAATTCGTCGCGCTGACTTGCAGCGGATAGATGGTCATATCCTCAGAGATCAACAAGTCAATATAACCAGCGCCGCCTTGTGGGGTTTGATATTCAGAAAGGATAATCTCGCCTTTGTTCAGGTCGCGATTGAGTAAAGTTGAGGGTGAGAAATCAATGACGGTATCTTCTTTGATGCCGTAAGAAAGTGCGTCTTGTAACTCCAGTTGTTGCTTGGTGACGTCCGAGGTAGAAATAGGCTCACCACGAGACAAGGAACGATCGAG
>BCQL01000155.1_pt1 | contig 11053 bp, 11 predicted proteins | sample 1008151 | NCBI WGS metagenome assembly BCQL01 (sample SAMD00035459, study PRJDB4067) | museum specimen metagenome | biome: marine biome; feature: sea shore; material: organic material | host: Otohimella japonica | place: Japan:Kanagawa | collected 1927
ATCATCGGCGGCGGAATGGCCGGATCTGAAGCGGCTTGGCAAGCAGCGAATGCAGGCGTTCAAGTGGTTCTGCATGAGATGCGGCCAGAGGTCGGCACCTTTGCCCATCAAACTGGACTTCTTGGCGAGATGGTTTGCTCCAACTCCTTCCGGTCTGACGATTCTGAACAAAATGCTGTAGGTTTGCTGCATTGGGAAATGCGCACTGCAAATGCTTGATCATGGCCACAGCGGATAAACACAAATTGCCCGCTGGCGGCGCATTGGCGGTGGATCGTGATCCCTTTGCACAATCAGTGACAGATGCATTGATGGCGCATCCAAATGTATCGGTACAATATGGCGAAGTGAGAGAGCTTCCGACTGACGGTCATTGGATCATTGCGACGGGCCCTCTGACCTCTGGCGCGTTGGCCGATGCCATTGCAACTGAGACCGGGGCCGAGGCGCTGGCTTTTTTTGATGCCATCGCGCCAATTATCTATTTCGACAGCATTAACATGGACCGCGCGTGGATGCAGTCACGTTATGACAAAGGCGAGACGGAGGAAGAGCGGACTGCCTACCTCAACTGCCCTATGTCCAAAGACCAGTACGAAGCGTTCATCGATGCGTTGCTTGCTGCAGACAAAACAGAGTTCCGTGAGGGCGAGACTGCTGATTACTTCGATGGCTGCCTGCCCATTGAGGTGATGGCCGAGCGCGGACGCGAGACCTTACGCTTTGGGCCAATGAAACCTGTGGGGCTTACCAACGCGCATGCGCCTGATGAAAAGCCCTATGCAGTTGTGCAATTGCGACGGGACAACAAATTGGGGACGCTCTATAACATCGTGGGCTTCCAGACCAAGATGAAATATGGCGCGCAAACCTCTGTTCTCAAAATGATTCCAGGACTTGAGGATGCCTCCTTTGCGCGTCTTGGTGGCATCCATAGGAATTCATTCATCAATTCCCCAACGTTGCTTGATGATCAAATGCGTCTGCGTTCCCGTCCAAATGTTCGATTTGCCGGACAAATTACGGGCGTCGAAGGATACGTCGAAAGCGCGGCGATGGGGTTGCTCGCCGGACGCATGGCTGTGGCAGAGATTACCGGCATGCCGATTGAAACGCCGCCCAACACTACGGCGATGGGCGCTTTGATCACGCATATCACTGGCGGTGCCGATGCGAAGACGTTCCAGCCGATGAACGTGAACTTTGGGCTCTTCCCTCCAGTCGAGGGTCTGAAGGGCGGACGGCGCGGCCGCAAGGACCGCTACAAAGCCTATACCGACAGGGCAAAGGCCGACTGGCAGGCCTGGTTGGGTCAAATCGCACTGGATGCCGCTTGATCCGCGCATCTAAAACGTTTTGACGTTACATTGAGACATTATGGATCACTTTTCGCGTGCGCCCGCAGGGAGAGGCGGAAAATAAGTGATTCAAGGTTAAGTCGAAACGCTTTAAGGTGCGGGTATGACAAAGAAACCCGATGTTTTACGCCCGTCCCTTTGGACCCCGCGGCCGGTGGAGGAGACGATTGCCGTCTATGCCGATTGGGCCGATACCTATGATGCCGAAGTCACTGCACGCGGCTATCGGACGCCTGGGCGGTTGGCGGCGGCTTTAACGGATGTAGCCGCTTTCGATACACAGATTCTTGATTTTGGCTGCGGAACAGGGATCGGTGGTGTGGCCCTCCGAAAGGCTGGGTTTACGCGGATTGACGGCACAGATGTCACCATCGGGATGCTCGAGAAAGCCCGAGCGCTTGGTATCTACGATAAAACGTGGCTCTCTTCGCCGGGCGAGCTGAACTTCGATCAAGGCGCCTACCCGCTGATTGTCGCCGTTGGCGTCGTCAGCCTTGGCGCGGCCCCGCCCGAAACACTTGCGCCCTTGGTGGCCAAGCTGGCAACCGGCGGATTGCTTGCCCTGTCGTTCAATGACCCCACGATTGCTGATCAATCCTATACCGATGCGCTGGAGGCCGAAGTGGGGGCGAGACGTGCGGAGGTGATTTTTCGCGAACATGGACCGCATCTTGATGATGTTGACATGGGCTCTGATGTGATCATTGTGCGCCGTTTATGATCACACGTTTTGCCCCGTCCCCGACCGGTCCGCTGCATCTGGGCCATGCCTATTCCGCGCTGACCGTCTGGCAGACCGCCGAACGGATGGGCGGCACAGCACTGCTCCGGATTGAGGATACTGACAGCACCCGCGTGCGGCCAGAGTGGGAACAGGGCATTTACATGGATCTGCGGTGGTTAGGTCTTGCTTGGCCGACGCCTGTCCGCCGCCAGTCCGATCACACCGACGCCTACTCTGCGATCTTGCAGGAACTGATCATGCGCGGCCTGATCTATCCCTGTTCCTGCACGCGGCGGCAGATCATTGATGCGGGCGCCGCCCACGGTGCCGACGGTATGGTCTATCCGGGCACCTGCCGTGGACGGAGCATGGACACCGCCTTGGCAGGTGATGCGCTGCGGCTGGACGTGCAAAGGGCGTTGGCGCAGATTGACCATGACATGTGCTACGAGGATACGGTCAGCGACCGGCAGGAGTGGGTCACCATCTCCACCTTTGATCTGGTCATCAAGATCGGTGATCCGGTCTTGCAACGCAAGGACACGGGCGATCCGTCCTATCATTTGGCCTGCGTGCATGATGACGGTGTTCAGGGCATTACGCATGTGGTGCGCGGGGCGGATCTGCAGGGGCTGACGCCCCTACATGCGCTTTTGCAGACCCTTCTGGGGCTCCCCACACCGATTTATCACCACCATGGGCTGCTCATGGACGAAAGAGGCAAGCGGCTGGCCAAGGTGGACCGCGCCAAGGCCTTGTCAAAGTACGTGACCGAAGGAGCAACGCTTGATGATATCAAGGTACTGATTGATTTCGAAGACTAAAGCGGTACTGCGATCACTTTCTCTTCGCCGTCCCGGATGGCCGTATAAAAACAACTGCGCCGTCCGGTGTGGCAGGCTGGTCCCACCTGATTTACTGTTACCATCAGGCAATCGCGGTCGCAATCGATGCGGAAATCGACCAATTCCTGCGTATTGCCACTGGTGGCCCCCTTGACCCAGAATTCCTGCCGCGAGCGCGACCAATAGGTCACCTGTCCGGTTTCAAGCGTCCTTGCCACCGCTTCTGCGTTCATCCAGGCCATCATCAAAACCTCGCCCGAGGTCGCATCCTGCGCAATCGCAGGGATCAAACCCGCGTCATTATAAAGCAAAGTCCCAGGATCGAAGGGCATATCAAAAACCTTTGCAAGCGGTGGGTTCGGGACTATCTAAAGACCAGAACGCAAAAGGGCAACGCGATGTCAGCCGAAACCGACCTGATCAAACTCTATTCCGGGCGCATTCTGGCGTTGGCAGCAGCCATGCCCCGCACAACCCGGTTGGATCATCCTACGGCGACAGCCAAGAAACGCGCGCCCTTATGTGGCTCAACCGTGACGGTCGATGTGGTGCTGACCGACGGGGTTATCACCGACTACGGTCAGGATGTGAAAGCCTGCGCGTTGGGGCAAGCGGCAGCGGCGATTGTGGGTGCCAACATTGTCGGGCTGACATTGGCGCAGGTGCAGGACGGGCGTGATGCGCTTTTTGCGATGCTGAAATGCGATGGGCCAGTGCCGTTTGCACCCTTTGCTGATCTGGAGGTCTTGCAACCGGCGAAAGATTACAAGAACCGTCACGCCTCGATCATGCTGGCCTTTGATGCAACATTGGACGCGCTGCACACCCATCAGGCCACGGCATAAAAAAAACCGCCGCACATCCGGGACAGGATGGCGGCGGGAGGACGAACAATCAGACCCGGTCCGATGTCACTTGGGGGAGGCAAAAACCCCGGCAGGGACGCAGACAGGCAGGTCATCAATCATTGCATTCTTGGGACAGGGCAATGTGATAGACTGGGCACTGATTGTCGCGGCAGGTCAAATCAGCCCAGGCAAGGCCAATCCGACAAAAAGCATAACCATCAAAGCAACAACACCGAGAGCATCCATCAGGATCGTGTCGCGAGAGCGTGCAATCACCGATTTGATCTCTTCAGCCATATGATGTTCCCCTTCTGTTTCGTTGTTGCTTTGTTCTCATATCCTTAACCTTCTGTAAAGAACTTTTTAGGAACATTCGCGAACATTTCGGATCTTAATAGGCTAACCCACTGATATCAAACGGATCGCCTTATCCTGTTCCATCAACCATAGCAGCGTGCGGGCCGCCTGCCCGCGCGGCGTTTCCAGCTTGGGATCATCATTCAGCAGCTTGCGTGCGTCCGCCTGCGCCACGGCCATTTGTGCCGATTGCCGCTCAAGGTCAGCGATGCGAAAGCGCGGAATGCCCGATTGCGCCGTCCCAATTACATCGCCCGCACCGCGCATGGCAAGGTCTTCCTCTGATATCCGAAAGCCATCGTCGGTCTCGCGCAAAATCTCTAACCGCCGTCGCCCGGTTTCGCCCAAAGGCGCCTGATAAAGCAGCAAACAGGTCGAGACCGCAGCACCGCGTCCAACCCGGCCCCGCAGCTGGTGCAGTTGCGCCAGACCAAACCGTTCCGCATGTTCGATCATCATGATCGAGGCATTGGGCACGTTCACGCCCACCTCGATCACCGTTGTGGCGACCAGAACCTTGGTGTCTCCAGCCAAGAACCGCGCCATCGCAGCATCTTTTTCCGCAGGCGGCATCTGCCCGTGGACCAGCCCCACAACCCCCTCACCCAACGCGGCCCGTAACCGTTTGAAACGTTCCTCGGCCGCAGTCATATCGACCACTTCGCTTTCTTCGACCAAGGGGCAGACCCAATAGGCCTGCCGCCCTTCGGCCACAGCGTGGCGCAATTTTTCAACCACCTCATCCATGCGGGCGGTTGAGACAAGCGCCGTCTGTACCGGCGTCCGCCCTGGCGGCTTTTCATCCAGTACCGACACATCCATATCGCCATATTGTGCCAAGGCCAGAGAGCGCGGAATTGGCGTGGCCGTCATCACCAGCACATCAACGGCGCGCCCCTTGGCCCCCAGTTCCATTCGCTGGGCCACACCAAAACGGTGCTGCTCATCAATGACGGCAAGGCGCAGGTCATTGAAATGGACATCTTTTTGAAACACCGCATGAGTGCCGACAAGAATATGGATATCACCTTCGGCCAAAGCCGCTATTTTGACTGCACGCCCTGCCCCCTTGTCGCGCCCGGTGAGGATCTCCAGCACGATGCCAGCACTTTCCGCCAAAGGCCGCAAGCCATCCAGATGCTGCCGGGCGAGGATTTCAGTTGGCGCCATCATCACGCCCTGCCCGTCGGCCTCGACCACCGCCATGAGGGCCAGCAACGCCACCAGGGTCTTGCCCGACCCTACATCCCCCTGCAGCAAGCGGTTCATGCGCAAAGGTGCCGCCAAATCCGCCAGGATTTCAGACACCGCACGGGTCTGTGCGCCCGTGGGTGTATAGGGCAAATGGGCCAGCACCTTGTTGCTCAAACGACCGGTTCCCACCGACACCACACCCTTGGCCTTCCGCGATGCTGCACGTGCCAGGGCCAGTGTCAACTGATGGGCGAGAAGTTCATCATACGCAAGCCGTTCGCGCGCCGACGCATGTGGGGACAGATCAGATGCGATTTCTGGACCATGTGCCGCAACCAGCGCATCATGCCAATCGGGCCAGTCCTCTTTGGTCTTCAAAGCGGGATCAATCCACTCTGGCAGGTCCGATGCCAGGACCAAGACTGACCGTGTCGCCTTCCACATCCCCTTTTGCGTGATCCCCGCATGCAGTGGGTAGACCGGCTCAAACGTCGGAATCCCGTCGGCCTCGGCCAGTGGTAGCACGTGATCAGGGTGCACGATCTGCGCGACACCATCAAAGACCTCAACCTTGCCCGAGACAATCCGCCTTTGCCCCGTCGGCAGCAGCCGTTGCAGGTAATCACCATGCGCATGGAAGAATACCAATTGAAAGGTCATGGCGCTGTCGGTCACATGTACGCGGTAGGGCCGTCCGCGCGCCTTGGGCGGATGGTGGTCGCCGACAGTGACTTCAACCGTGGCGACAGCGGGTGCGACCACATCGCGAATACTGACACGGCGGCGGCGATCCACGCCCGACACGGGCAGCGTCATCAGCACATCCCGCGGATAGCGAAGCCCCGCATTCTCAAGGGCTTGCGCAGACTTCGGCCCGATACCGTCCAACTGCGTCAACGCACCAAAAAGCGGGAACAGGACCTCGGGTCGCCCGCTCATACGTCGCCGATGAGGGCAAGCCAGGTGTCCTCGTCCATGGTGGCGATACCCAGATCTGCGGCCTTCTTGGCCTTGGACCCGGCACCTGGCCCTGCGATCAGAATATCGGTTTTGGTGCTGACGGACCCTGACACCTTGGCGCCCAATGCCTCTGCCCGTGCTTTTGCTTCTGCACGCGTCATACGCTCCAACGTGCCAGTGAAAACGACGGTTTTGCCCGCAACCGGGCTGTCTGTGGCCACAGCTTCCGCGTCTTGTACGTCCAATGCGGCAACCAACCGGTCAATAGAGGCGCGCTCTGCGTCTTGTTGAAAGGTCGTCACCAACGATGTTGCCATCACCGCGCCGACCCCGTCGATCCCGTTGAGATCATCCCACTCTATGCCTTCGCCGACGGTCGCTTGTGTCATCGCGCTCTCAAATGCGGTCCACGACCCATAGTGATTGGCCAAAAGTGCAGCAGAGCTTTCACCGACATGCCGGATACCAAGCGAAAAAATCAACCGCGCGAGCGGGATTCTGCGTTTCTCATCAATGGCGTCGAACAGATTACCCGCGCTCTTTTCGCCCCAACCCTCACGATTTTTGAGCTGCTGTATCCCAGCACCAAACCGCGTCCGTAACGTGAAGACATCCGCTGGCGTCGCGATCCAGCCATCGGTGTAGAATTGCTCCACCTGCTTGGCGCCCAAACCTTCGATGTCAAACGCCGCACGCGAGACGAAATGTTTCAGTTTCTCAACGGCTTGCGCGGGGCAGATGATACCGCCCGTGCAGCGCCGCACGGCATCACCGTCTTCACGGATTGCCGTGGACTGGCATTCCGGGCAAATCTCGGGGAAGGCATAAGGCGTCGTATCCGCAGGTCTGCGCACGAGGTCAACATCCTTGATTTTTGGGATCACGTCGCCAGCACGATAGACCTGCACCCAATCGCCAACGCGGATGTCCCGGCCTTCGCGGATAGGTTCACCGTCGCCGCCGCGCCCGGCAATGTAATCCTCGTTATGCAAGGTGGCGTTTGACACTACGACCCCACCGACGGTGACAGGGCACAAACGCGCAACGGGTGACAGGGCGCCCGTCCGCCCGACCTGGATGTCGATGGCGTCCAACAGCGTCCAGGCCAGTTCGGCGGGAAATTTATGCGCCACGGCCCACCGCGGTGTAGTCGAACGGAACCCCAATCTGCGCTGCAGGTCGAGGTCATCCACCTTGTACACCACCCCGTCGATGTCATAGCCCAATGACGCTCGCTGCTCTTCGATCATCCGGTAGTGTGCGATGAGCGCTGCAGGACTATCACAAAGCTTGGTCAATGGGTTGGTGGAAAAGCCCAAACTGTGCAGACGCGCAATCGCGTCCCATTGGGTCTGGGCCAATGGCGCCGAAAGATCGCCCCATGCATATGCAAAAAACCGCAAGGGTCGGTTTTTGGTGATCTGTGCATCCAACTGTCTGAGCGAGCCGGCAGCGGCATTGCGCGGGTTTGCGAAAGTCTTTCCATCGTTAGCGTTTTGGCGTGCATTGAGCGCGGCAAAGTCCGCATGGCTCATATAGACTTCGCCCCGCACCTCCAACACATCCGGCGCACCGGTTAGAACCTGAGGAATATCCGCAATCGTGCAAGCATTGGCCGTGACATTCTCGCCCACAGTTCCATCGCCACGAGTGGCTGCCTGGATCAATCGGCCCGCTTCATACCGCAATGACAACGACAGGCCGTCGATCTTGGGCTCGGCTGTGTACTGCAGCGGGGCGTCGTCTTCAAAACCTAGGTACTTGCGAATGCGCTGATCAAATTCGACGACATCGCCATCGTCAAAGGCGTTGCCCAGCGACAACATGCGCACCGCATGCTGTACTTTAGCGAACCCGTCAGCCACCGTACTGCCCACAGTCCCGCTGGGGCTATCATCGCGTTTAAGATTGGGGAATTGCGCCTCGATCGCAGCGTTTCTGCGTTTGAGCCGATCATAGTCCGCATCACTAATATCAGGGGTGTCATCACGATGGTAGGCGGTGTTGGCGGCGCGTAGCGTCACGGCGAGCCAGGTCAGTTCCGCTTCGGCTTGGGCGACTGAAAGATTATCCACAGCCAGTTCACTGGTCTGCGGGTGTTGTCCCTTTGTCAATATCCCCAAACCATACACCCCCAAGACTGCTGCGACCCCTCTTCACGGGCTGCAGCGTCATAATTAGGCATGCCGCTAGCCAGCGTCCAGCGTTGAGTGATGTCGTCTGCGTCGCTTGGTGTCGTGAGTGGCAGTCTTGCGCGTGCGTTACGCCCCGATCGCGATTTTTTCGACTTCTGGAATTGGCTCTGGATCCCGCAGCACGTAACCGCGCCCCCAGACCGTTTCGATATAGTTGTCGCCTGCCGTTGCCTCGCTGAGTTTTTTGCGCAGCTTGCAGATAAAAACATCAATGATCTTCAATTCCGGCTCATCCATGCCACCGTAGAGATGATTGAGGAACATCTCTTTGGTCAGAGTGGTTCCCTTCCGCAGGCTCAAAAGTTCGAGCATCTGATATTCCTTGCCGGTCAGATGCACTGTGTTGCCTTCAACCTCAACCGTTTTGGCATCAAGATTGACAGCAATCTGGCCTGTCTTGATGACTGACTGGGCGTGCCCTTTCGACCGTCTGATTATCGCATGGATACGCGCCACGAGTTCTTCGCGGTGGAAGGGTTTTGTCAGATAGTCATCTGCACCAAAACCAAAGCCTTTTAGCTTGCTTTCTGTCCCATCGTCCCCTGAGAGGATCAATATAGGCGTATCAATTCGACTGAGGCGCAACTGACGCAGCACCTCATGACCGTTCATGTCCGGCAGATTGATGTCCAACAGAATCAGATCGTAATCATACAATTTCGCAAGATCGATCCCTTCCTCCCCCATATCCGTCGCATAGACGTTGAGATTGGCATGGGTCAGCATCAGTTCGATACTTTTCAACGTTGTTGGATCATCTTCAACCAGCAAGACACGCATTCGAGTTCTCCGCTCTCTTTTCGGTGTCATAAACCTAAACCATTAAAGGTTAATCAGCCGTTACTATAACACTGCAAGCTTTACATTTCCACCTATGGTTGTCTACATTTTTGCAATGCGGTTGCTTTCAGCGCCGCCTCACCATGTTGATCAACGGCCGTTTCCCATTCCGAAAACTCCTCTTCCGACAACCCATACCGTTCCAACGCTTCCTTGCGCAGGATAAGCCCGGCAGTCACCGCCCGGACAACAGCCGCCTTACGCGACGCAACCCAGCGCCGCGTTGTTTTGCTTGGCAAATCTGCACGTGTCATGATTGTGCCGTCTGACAATTTGACCGATCTTGGCCCTTCGGCCTTCCGTAAATACATTGTTGCACCCCTTGGCTTTCACTCCGCCAATAACTATCGGTTCCAGGGTTTAACGAGTGGTGTCGTCGCATCTTGAGAATACCTCGCATTTTCCTATATTTTGTAACGAAACCAAAATTACCGGAGCCATCATGCCCCTTGATTCGCCGTTGAATTCCCTCGGCTTTGCAAAGTCGCCCGCACAGACGCGCGTGGTTGTCGCCATGTCTGGCGGCGTCGACAGTTCTGTCGTGGCGGCAAAACTGGCAGAAGAAGGTTACGATGTGGTTGGCGTCACACTGCAGCTCTATGACCATGGGGCGGCCTTGGCCAAAAAGGGCGCCTGCTGTGCCGGTCGCGACATCCACGATGCCCGCCGCGTGGCCGAACAGATGGGATTTCCTCATTATGTGCTGGATTACGAGAACACCTTCCGCGAAGCTGTGATGGATGAATTCGCCGACAGCTATCTGGGCGGGGCGACACCTGTACCCTGTATTCGCTGCAATGAGCGGGTGAAATTCAGGGACCTGCTGGAAACGGCCAAGGATCTGGACGCGGACTGCATGGCGACCGGCCATTACATCCAGCGCAAGATGGGTACGGCGGGGGCAGAGCTGCACTCCGCGGCCGATGCAACCAAAGACCAAAGCTATTTTTTGTTCTCGACCACGCAAGAGCAACTGGATTTTCTGCGCTTTCCCTTGGGCCATCACGCATCCAAGGAGCAAACCCGTGCGTTGGCAGGCAAATACGGGCTGAGCGTTGCAGACAAGCCCGACAGTCAGGATATCTGCTTTGTGCCGGGTGGCGACTATGCCGCCGTGATCGAAAAGCTGCGCCCCGGTGCTGCCGAACCGGGCAAGATCGTTGACGCCGCAGGCCGGGTTCTGGGCACACATAAGGGGGTGATCCATTACACTGTCGGCCAACGGCGTGGCTTGGGGATCGGAGGACTGGCAGATCCGCTTTATGTGGTGAAGCTGGATGTTGAGGCCAAACAGGTCATCGTCGGACCCAAAGAGCTTCTGGCCACACGTCGCGTGCCGGTCCGCGAGATCAACTGGATCGGCGACGGAAACCTGATGGATACGGATATGCGCCAGATTGCCGTGCGGGTCCGGTCGACCCGGCCGCCCACCGATGCGGTGTTGCGGCCGATTTCGCAGACCGAGGCAGAAGTCGAACTATCGATTGCTGAACAGGGTGTCTCACCGGGCCAAGCTTGCGTCTTTTACGACCCCGAGAACACACGCGTACTGGGCGGCGGCTGGATCTGGCGGGGAAACTGACACAAACCTCCTGTTTTTTTGTGTTTGAAACGAGGCGTCCTGTGTGGATGCTTCCGTTTATGCAAGGAATTTCTGACTTTTAAGACGTGTGATCGGTTGCGCTCATGTGTCAGGCCTCTGGTATGTGGCGCGTTCTGGCCACGGGCCGGT
>BCQL01000156.1_pt1 | contig 11053 bp, 12 predicted proteins | sample 1008151 | NCBI WGS metagenome assembly BCQL01 (sample SAMD00035459, study PRJDB4067) | museum specimen metagenome | biome: marine biome; feature: sea shore; material: organic material | host: Otohimella japonica | place: Japan:Kanagawa | collected 1927
AACAAATTCGTTTAGCAGCAAACCAAGCGCGAGCATTTGCTCACCCGACGATGCGGTAATGTTGCTAGAGACAAACTGAGGCAAAAACATCACGAAGAACACCAAGGCTTTCGGGTTCAGCAGGTTACTCATCAAAGCACGTTGATAGTAAGTCGATGCCATTTTGTTTTTCTGGTCAAGCTCTGGTGCAGCAGAAACATCCGCTCTTAAACAGTCCCAGCCCATTTTTAGCAAGTACGCACCACCGAGTAGATGAAGCACTTTTAACGCGATTGGGCTCATCGCAATCAAGGTTGATACACCCATTGCTGCCAATAGGGTTAAGATCACACCAGATGTCGCGTTGCCCAAGCTCGCAAACAAACCAACTTTCTTACCATAGCTCATGCTAGAGCTGGCAATCAGCAACATGTCAGGTCCAGGTAACAAAAGGAGAGCAACAACAGCAGTGAGATAAACAGGGAGTACAGATAAATCGATCATGGTGGAACTGGCTTTCAAAAACAGGCGGCGGATCTTATACCAATGAATAGATAACAACCAGACCAAATGTCTAACCAAGGAGTAAAATTCAGAAAATAGAAAAGGTTTAATGTTCAATTTAAAAACAATTAACCTTTTTGGTGTTTATTTTTAATACCGATAGCAATTTTGTACAAAAATACGCAGGATGGATCCGGTAGACTCCAAATGATGTGGTGCCACTATTTACGCTTGAGCAATTCGGAACGAGATGAAAGAAAAGAATAAGGAAATCGCGACTTTTAAGATTGCTCAAGAGCTGGGTGGCTTGGAGCTGCTCGACGCAAAGTACGAAAAACAGAACTTCTCTCGCCATAGCCATGAAGGCTACACCATTGGCGTGATTGAAAAAGGCGCACAACAATTCTTTCGTACTGGTGGAAATCACATTGCACCGCAAGACAGTATCATTCTTGTAAACGCCGACGAGGTGCATAATGGTCACTCAGCGTCAGAAGGAGGCTGGGAATACAAAGCCATGTATCCCGTCCCTGAGCAGTTTCAAACTCTGGGGGAAGAGCTTGGTGCACCCAATGTAGCTCAGCCCTATTTCCCCCAACCCGTTGTTTACGATCCAGAACTCGCAAACCAACTGCGATTGGTGTTCGATACTCTAGAGAAGTCCGATAACCGCTTACTAAGAGAGACGCTTGTCTACGGTACGTTGGTCAAACTTGCCAGCAAGCACAGTACACATAGAGCCCCGCTTCAAGACGCGACCAAAGCGCAAAAGCAAGTGCATCTGGTCAAAGAGTTTCTTGAAGACTTTCCTCAAACCGATGTCTCTTTAGAAGAACTTGCGAAATTGGCGGGATTAAGCCCTTTTCACTTGTTGCGTGAGTTTCAAAAACAGTTTGGCTTTCCACCGCACGCGTTTCAGATTCAACAGAGACTAAGAATGGCGAAAAAGCTGCTCAAGCTGGGGCAAAAGATTTCCGATGTTGCTCAAGAATGTGGCTTTCACGACCAAAGCCATTTGCATCGTCACTTTAAAAAAGCCATGGGCGTAACGCCTGGGCAGTACATCAAGCATTGTTAGCAATTTTGTACAAGGCAGCATGCTGAGGTCAGCCTACCTTAACAGCATGTTTTTCTATTCAAGTTGAAGTTATGGATACTACTTTGCCAACTCATCAAGACTCAAAATCCTCGCTCTTTTTACAAGGCACCATCGCAATGATGCCATTGAGCATCGCCGTATTACCCTGGGGGTTACTTGCGGGCTCATTTGCCGTTGATACTGGCTTACACCCTTTGGAAGGTCAGGCGCTTTCCGCCATTCTGTTTGCAGGCTCCGCACAGCTTGTTGCCATGGGGATGATTAAAGCGGGTGCTGGCTTAACTACTATGTTGCTGACTACCTTTTTCATTACCTCTCGCCATTTTCTCTACAGCGTTTCAATGCGCAGTAAGATTTCGCCTTTACCACTAAAGTGGCGTCTTTCACTTGGCTTCTTACTCACTGACGAGCTATTTGCCATCGTCGGGCACCAATCCGATAAGCAATTTGATCGATGGTACGCCCTTGGCGCTGGATTAAGCTTCTACTTATTTTGGAACTTCGCAACACTTGCTGGCATCGTCGCTGGCAGTTTGATACCTGAATTGAATGAGCTCGGATTGGAATTTGCCGTTGCTGCCACCTTTATCGCGATTGTGGTGCCAACGATAAAAAGCGTTCCCGTGTTATGCAGTGTGTTGGTGGCATTAGTTAGCTCAGTGGCGCTGAACTATTACCAAGTGGAAGGAAGCTTGATGTTCGCGAGTATTCTTGCCATGTTGACGGGCTATTTTGTGGAACAGTTTACGACGAAGTCACCAAACCTTGAGAATAACTCGGAGGAGCGACAATGATCTTTTTGTCTATCTTAGCCATGACAGCCTTGGTATTCACTAGCCGTTATCTGTTTCTAGAACCGAAATTGCCGCTTAAATTAGGGGTAAGAACTCAGAAAGTCTTGAGCTACGCAAGCCCAGCAGTGCTCACCGCAATCTGGTCTCCAATTGTATTTATACCAGAGGGTGAACTGAGCGTCAGTTGGCAAAACCCATTTCTATTGGCTGCCCTATTAGCCGCTGCAATTGCATACCTCACCAAGAATGTATTGCTCACCACCATTGTGAGTATGGTGGCGTTTTTACTGCTTCGAATTTGGTTGTAAGCTCGCGACTAAGCAGCCAACCATTCAATCTCTAATAAGGTGATGTCTCCACACTTCAAACGCCCAAGGAAGACATCGCCTTGATGCACTTCTCCCACGCCCTTTGGTGTGCCTGTCATCACGACATCGCCATCTTCTAGTGTTGTATAGCTCTTCAGCTCATCGAGAATACTAACTGGTGGGTAAAGCATCTGTTTAACGTGCCCTTTTTGAACATGAACACAGTTAATCAAAAGCTCTAAATGGAGATCGTCTATAACAACGCCTTGAAGAGAACGGAAACGACTGAATACCGCAGAACCATCGAATGCTTTGGCACGTTCCCAAGGTAGCCCTTTTTCTTTGAGGGTAGATTGCAAACCACGTTTGGTCAGATCCAAACCAAGCCCTACCGCAGTGTATTGACCATTTTTGATCAAAAAACAGATTTCTGCTTCGTAATGTAAAGGCTCTTGATGGAATGAGGTGAGTTTGGTTGAGACAGAAGTCGCTGGCTTGTTAAACACGACCATCTGCTCTGGCATCGCGTTATTGAGCTCTTGAATGTGCTCGACGTAGTTGCGCCCAACGCACAGAACTTTGCCAACTTCGACTTTCTTCTCTTCAACCTGAATGACGCTCATTGCTCTTCCCTGCAAAACAAAACACATATCATAATCGAACTGATTGTATTGCTAACACTAGTTCCCAGTCTCAGATGTTAAAAACAAGACATTCAGCCCGTTTTACATAGGCTTTCATCAAGTTGAAACACAAACACTTATCCAACACCAAATACGAAAAAAGCCAGCACGAAGCTGGCTTTTATAGTAACTAGGACAGGTTACTATTATAGGTAGTAACGAGCACCAAGTGCCCATTTGTCGTCTGTATCACGACCGTCTGCATCGTTTAGGTCGAACTGGTAACCAGCGTAACCAACAAACTTAGGAGTGAAGTTGTATTCAGCTTGAACAGCCATCTCTTCACGTGCAGTTTCAGTCTTAGAGTTGTTGAATGCTTTACCTTCAACCATCTCGTAGTTGATGCTTAGGTTCAGGCTGCTTGGAAGAGCGTAAGCTAGTAGCGCTTCGTACGCATCACTTTCAACTAGACGTTGGTTACCGTCAAAGTTCATGTTCTCGTTTGAACCGTAAACTGCCGCTACGTAAAGGCCTTGGCCGTATGAACCGTAAGATGCAGATACTAAGTGAGATTCAGCAGACTCTGTACGAAGACCATCTTTGATGTCACCGCCGTTGTATGTGTAACCGATTTTCGCGCCCATGATTGCGTAAGAAAGTGCAACTTGCATGCGATCATCGTACTCAGAACCGTCAGTTTTAGCACCTTGCCAACCTAGACCGAAGTTGATTGCACCAGCTTCACCTAGCTCGATAGCGTTGCGGTAAGAAAGCATTTTATCTGCACGACCAGTACCTAGGTTACCGTGGTCATCGTAGATAAAGTCGTTCGCAAACGCGATTGGCATATCAGCAACACCAGCAACATCGTAGTAAGGAGCCCATTGAGTACCACCCACTGCACGACCGTATACATCGTGAGTTAGGCCTAGGTAACCAAGACGAGTAGTGAACGTTTCTTCACCGCCGTCTAGGTAGTTAAGAGCCCACTCACCGCGAGCATCAGCTGTAAAGCCGTTGCCTAGGTCTTGAGTTGCAGTGAAGTTGATACGTGGAGAGTTAGTACCTACATCTGTGTCGCCTTGCTCAGAACCATTTACGTTAACTGAAACGTGACCACCGATAGAGAAAGTAGTGCCATCGTTGTTGTAAAGCTCCACCGCTACTGCTTGTGTACCGAATGTTGCTGCTGCGATCGCTGCTGCTAGGAATTTTTTGTTCATTATAAAATCCATGTATTTATTCATTAGTTTATAAGTCAGTTTTATACAAAAGTGGATTGGGGCATCTCTTCCACCAATGTTGCGTCACTTTTGCTTAACAACTGCTGCACACTGTATTTCAGAAGTTCCCAAGAACAGAGTGAAAAGATGTAATAAAAAAGAAAAATGGCAAACGTTTACCCAAAAGCAGCCTACAAACTAAGAAAACAAAACCTAAAACTTGAAACACTCTGTTACACTTACAGCAAGTAACCAATCTAAAGCATTGAAAAACAGCAATTAAAATCATAACCAACAATACGCTTTGTTACATTTCAAAAAGAAAAATATGATTAGGAACTTTTTTAAAAACGCATTGTCAATTTAGTAATACAGAAATATCAAAAAAAATAAAAAGCCTCTTCATCTTACCCTCATGAATAAGAGCGCATTCATTCATTTGAAATAAAAATGCAATAGAATCATAACTTAACAGAAATCTATCTTTCATTTTCGCGGTTTACCTTAAGCGTCATCGACACAAATCGAGCAAGAAAGCTCATTGATTACAACTAGGGTAATAAGAAAATGAAAAAGGCAGCACTAACTACTGCAGTTCTTACAGCATTGGTATCATCACCATCTTTCGCAGCAACAGTTTACAAAGACGACGGCACTGAATTAAAAGTTGGTGGTCGTGTTGAATTTCGTGGTGACTTCATCGGTTCAGACGGCGCTGAAATTGATGGTTCTATGGAAGATGCGTCTCGTGCTCGTCTAAACCTAAAAGGTAAGACCGATATCGGTAACGGTCTTTCAGCTTTTGGTGTTTACGAAGCTGAGCAAAAAACAGGTAAAAGCGAATTCAAAAACCGCTACATGTATGCAGGTGTAAGCGCTGATGCAGGTGACTTCTCTGTTGGTCGTCAAGACATGGCTGCGGTAATCATCTCTGACATGACGGATATCACCGAATTCTCAGGTGTTCAGCAGGTTATTGATTCATCTTCTGACAAGCAAGACAGCGTTTTTGCTTACCGTGGCGAGTTTGACGCTCTACAAGTTCAAGCCACTTACCAAGCTAACTCTGGTGACAGCCAAGATAAATACGGCATCTCTGGTCTTTACTCTCTACCAATGGGTCTAGACCTAGGTCTTGCATACTCAGGTGGTGATGTAGATAAAGATAACTCAGAAGATCAAATTCTTGGTGGTATAGCTTACTCTCTTGAGAACCTTTACCTTGCAGGTACTTACTCTCAAGGCGCAATTGATGACTCTGAAGACTTTACCGCTTACGAAATCGCAGCAAGCTACAAGCTAGCAAGCAAGTTCACTGTCGTTGGTCTTTACACATATCAAGAGAACGATCCAAATGGCGCTGCAAAATACGACGCTGTTGATGGTTTTGAGCTAGTTGGTTACTACAAACTTAACAGCAACTTCCGTACTTATCTTTCTTACTACATGAACCAACTTGATGAGGAGAAGAGTGCGGAAGGTAAAGTGACTGAAGGTGAAGACACACTACGTCTGGGCGTACGTTACGACTTCTAATAAAAACTTGTCCTAATAGCGAGTCTTTTGGCCGGCACTTTTGTGTCGGCCGTTTTTGTTTGAATTAAAGAATACCAAACACCCTGCCCTCTTTTAATGCACCGAATCCCGAAGTTAGTGCATTTTCTCTAGCCTTTCCAAGGCAATTCCCTTTCAGCCCTTTAAAATCAATTAATTAAAAGTTGGCACACTAGCTGCATTAGTTAAAACGAGCAAATGCATGGCAGCGTTTGTGCTTCTCGTTCTTTGTACCTACTTCAGTAGGCACGTCCTTTAAATTGGTAATGTCGCCTCCCTCTGGGAGGCATTTTTTTATTGGCTACCCCAAGATTAGGACGTATGATCCGGACATTATTAAAAATCGGAAATATCCAATTGAACCATCATCCTGTTCAAGGGGCATCTTGGATGCTTACTGCGGGTTTGGCATTCGCTATCGTCAATAGCTTTGCTCAAATCGCAAGTATTCACTTTGGTGTGTCATCCACTACATTCGCACTATTCCAGTATGCTATAGCCTTCTTCGCTATTTTGCCTTACTTACGTACTTTAGGTATTCGCCAATCACTTCGTACTAATCACTTTGGGTGGCATGCGCTGCGTATTTTCCTTGCCGTTATTGGTATCCAACTTTGGTTGTGGGCACTTGCTTACCCTGTACCGATTTGGCAAGGCATTGCACTATTGATGACTTCCCCACTCTTTGCCACCATTGGTTCAGGTCTGATACTAAAAGAAAAAGTTGGTATGGCGCGCTGGGTTGCTACCGTGACAGGGTTTATTGGTGCGATGATCATCTTAGAACCTTGGTCTGACTCCTTTACATGGGCAACACTGTTACCCGTTGGCGCAGCGTTTTTCTGGGCGTCTTACTCATTGATGGTGAAAAAATTGTCAGTCAACGATCCACCGTCAACAATGGTGGTTTATCTATTGCTACTCATTACCCCGTTCAACATCATGCTCGCCGTACCGACATTCGTCATGCCGGAGGGTTGGAGTGTATGGGGTATTCTGATTGCAGCCGGTGCCTTAACCGCTTTAGCACAGTGGGCAGTAGTAAAAGCCTATGCAGTTGCTGACGCGTCTTTTGTTCAACCTTTTGATCACGCGAAGTTGCCACTTAATGTATTTGCCGGTTGGCTGGTATTCAACTGGGTTCCGCCAGGCAGATTATGGCTTGGCGCTGCCATTATTATCGGTTCAATTGCATTCATTACTCACTGGGAAGCAAAAAAAAGAAAGTAAATTGAAAGAATTTCTTTGGTTTTGAGTTCTATATTTTCAGGAAAGGAAATGAGGATAATCGTATGACACAGCCAATCAAAATTACACTTTATCGTTGGGCAGGCAGTTGGGGACCATTCAAAGTCAATATTCCATGCGGGGAATGTACCCTAACTAAAGACATTCTTGCGGATACTTTTGAAAACGAATTAGCTGAAGTTCCTGTTGAGCTGGAAGTAAAAGATTGGTTGTCTCACTGGTGGGAGCCACTAAAACTTGGCGCATGGCACGCCCCTATCCTAGTCGTTGAAGGTAAAGTAGTTAGCCAAGGGGAAGCGTTAAACCGAGGTGTTCTTGTACAGTCTGTTATCGCAGAATGGACCAAGCAAGACCAGCTTAAAGGCAATATCGTTTATGGCAAGGCAACGTGCCCTTACTGTGTTAAAGCCAAGAAGTTACTGGATGAGACTGGTATAGAATACACCTACCACGATGTAGTCAAAGACAGCGCAGCGCTTTACCGAATGATTCCTGAAGTGAAAGCCATCATTGGAGAGAAAACACCTGTAACGGTTCCTCAAATTTGGTTAGATGGTGAGTACATAGGAGGGGCGGACAACTTGGAAAAGTGGTTAGCAGCAAAAGGGTTAGATAAAGTACCTGATAACGTCGTCGAGATCCCTAGTCAAAGCGCATAACATCGCTCATAAGAAAAACGTTACGTACAAGAAAGCAAAAAGCCCTGATATCACATCAGGGCTTTTCGTATTAATTCGCTAGCTTTTTCATCACTCGAGCAAACATTGAAGGTTTCTTCTTCTTTGTTTTGCCGTAAAGCGCTTTGTGCATCGCGTCTTTTGCGATCATCTGGCCAATGTAAACGCCACCAAGTTCGTAACCCATGACCTTCTCCTAAGAAGTAATTGACTGGTTTATGTTGTAATTTTACACCAAAAACCAGCAAAAACAAGACGCAAATCACAAAATATATGTAATTTACTTACAAGAAGTTTTATCCTAGCGAATTAGAACCGTGATTAACGTTTCGGTTGTTGGTACGTTTTACCTGCCGCTTTGTACGTATCTTTTGGTTTGATTTCAAAGAAGGTCTCAAAGAACCATGCCGCAAACTTGATCAGGTGATCGCCTTCGTTCATAACGTGTTCAACGAATTCTTTCTCTTCACCAGACTCATCCGTTTGAACGGAAATGTGGTAAATACGTTTTTCGCCTTCAACTTCAGCAAGACCAAATTGACCAGTTAATGATTCAGCAGCGAGTGCCACTTCCTCTTCTTCTGACGCTTTCAATAATTCTAGCGCTTGAGGTAGGTTTTCTTTCTGACCGATTTCTTTCAGTAGAGCTTCAAATTCGTTCTGTTGCATGGTTTCACCTAACGATTAGCGGGTGTTTTGCTCGCATGACTCTTTTGAGTCAACATTAAGCGAGCGTAATTTGCTGCGCATTTTAGAAAGGAGCTCGTAAGCTTGCAAGCATATTCAGCGTAAGCTCTCTGGCTGCACAAAATCGTTAGTAGGCGTCCTAATCTGACCCAGTGCTAAAATCACGCAGCTTAGCCCTGCAATCAACACATAGAAGACACCCAATTGATGCTGACTGGTCACCCAATATTCTACTAAGTACCCACCAAACAAACCTGCAAGACACATTTGTATCGATCCTGACAGAGCAGAAACGGCTCCGGCTTGTTGCTTGTGTGGTGATAGCAACAAACTGATCGAAACTGGGAATGACATCCCTTGCGCGAAACTCAAGCAGGTAAATGCAATGAATAGTGACGTTACCGTAAATGGCAAGACCAACAGCATAGCCCCAGATACCGCAACGACAATAAAACTCATCAACAGAATCTGCTGTTCTTTGTAGCGTGAATTGATGAAGTTAAGCACCAAGCTCCCCATCAATAAACCAGCGGAAGGGACAATCATCAATGTGCCATAATCTGCGGCGGTCAAACCAAGCTCTTGCTGCATCAAGAATGGATATAACGACAAAGTCACCAAAGCAGAAAGGTAACTGAGCCAGTTATAACTCGCACTACCAATCACCTGCTTGTTGGTTAGTAGAGTGAGATAATTTCGCGCGACTCGTTTAGGCTCAAAACGACGTTTCGGATAAGGTAAGGTCTCCGGCAACACAATAAAGCCCAGAGTAAAAATCGCAACAAGATAAAACAGGACAAAAACAAAAACCGCTTGCCAACTTAAGTGATAGGCAATCCAGCCGCCAAATAAAGGGGCGACAATCGGCATCACTGACGCAGTCACCGAAATATAAGAGAGCGCCTTAGTCAATTGCGAACCATCATAACTGTCTCGCAATACAGAGCGACCAAGAACAGAAGCACTGCCCGCGCCTAAGCCTTGTAATAAACGTCCTGCTTCTAACGCAGCAATATGCTCTGCAAACGCAATACAGATAACCGTACCAACCAGATACACGCTTTGACCGAGAATGAACACTGGTCTGCGCCCTATTGAATCGGATAGCGGCCCATAAAAAAGCTGAGATACGCCAAAGCCCACGAGAAATAACGTGACGAGATTTTGAATCGCGTGTTGCGGTAGATTAAGATCATGACCAATCAGTGGTAAAGATGGAAGATAAATGCTGACGCCCACTTGACCGGTCGCGATGATCATCATCGCCAATAATAATGGTGTTTTACGCAACATATCCTCCTTACATCATGACAGTTTCACGACAGACAGTGTATATTGGTTACTCAAAGATGATAATAAACCAAAATGGAAAGGCATTATTTCCACCGAGGATAGAATAAAATGGATTGGATTCAGAGTGTAAATAGCTATATTCGTGTGGTGGAAGAAGGAAGCTTCAACGCAGCAGCCAGAAAACTCAACACCACCAGCTCAGCCATCAGCAAACGCATCCAATGGCTAGAAGATAAAATTGGCGTACAATTGCTTAAGCGAACGACGCGTTCCATTAGCCAAACGGAAGCCGGTGCGCTGTTCTACGAGCGAGCCAAAGTACAGCTAGACTCTTGGCAGTCTGTTTTAGACGAAACACGCTCGGTAAATCAATCTCCAGCAGGCTTACTTAAGATCGGTGCAACACTTGCGGTTGGTTCTAAGTTCCTTGTCCATTATCTTGATGATTTTCTAGAAAAATACCCAGACATTAAACTTCAACTCATCACCACATTGCCCGGTCAAATTCCAGAGTTGAGCTTGGACTTGTTCATCAGCAGAGAATTGGAACACCTCAATTCTCTAAGTTTTAAAGCGAGCCCACTGTTCGAGCACAAAGCACAATTCTACGCAGCGCCGAGTTACCTAGAGAAACACGGAACGCCACAAACGATTGAAGAACTGGCGAAACATAACATGTTGATCTGGGGTGAGAAACCAACCAGAGAACTCAAAACAAACCGCGGCAAGCGGATCAGCCTCTCAGGCAACTTCGCCACAACCAATCCTGAAGCGCTTTTCCATGGCGCAAAACGAGGCATGGGGATATTACTGTCCAACAATGTCATGATTAAAGAAGAACTCAAATCAGGTGCATTGGTACCTATTCTTCCAGACGTTACCGCAGATGAAGCAACGGTTTACGCTTATTATCCAAAGTTAGATTACCAGCACACGCGTACTCAACTGTTTTTGGATTACCTAAAAACACGCCTTGCTGAAGAGAAAAGAGACTAGCCTTCTTGTGCTTTAAGTACTAGAGACTCGGGCCTGTTGATCTTTCGTGGTTAAATTTTGTTCGGATG
>BCQL01000157.1_pt1 | contig 11032 bp, 10 predicted proteins | sample 1008151 | NCBI WGS metagenome assembly BCQL01 (sample SAMD00035459, study PRJDB4067) | museum specimen metagenome | biome: marine biome; feature: sea shore; material: organic material | host: Otohimella japonica | place: Japan:Kanagawa | collected 1927
GCCTGCCCTTTTACGCCATTCCCACCAATCTCTGTCACGCCGGGCCAACCGGTGGCCCAGACGACCTGTCCCTGAGCCGTGCCTTGCGTCAATACTTCGCCACCCAAGGCCAAAACTGCCGCTGCCAACGCATGCGTGGCTCGGCGTGGGTGGATCAAAGCCGACAGTGTATCGCGCACCACAAGATCTGTCGGCGACGGGGGCATCCAATGTGCATCACCTGCCGGGATCACTTCCCAGATCGCCTTGCTCTCCCATAAATCCGCTGCTGTAAGAACGCGTTCTCGTGCCAATTTCACTGCACGCTCATCCGTCAGAGGTTGCAAGCGCCCCGACCTGGCATAGCCAACATCCGCACCGCTCAGCCCTTCAATCTCGGACCAGAATGCTTCGGCCATGATCAGGCTTTCAAACTGAAAAGCTTTCTTTTCGTTCCAGTTCTCGGGCACATGCGGGGCGAGTGCACCAACCACACCACCACTGGCCCCTGACGCCACACCATTGGGATCGATCACCCGCACAAAAGCCCCACGGCGCGCGCAGGCATAGGCCACCGAAAGACCGAAAACCCCTGCGCCCATCACCGTGACATCTGCCGTTGCCATTCTGCGCCCTTCCGCCCAAAGATGGCGCATCTTTAAGGTGTTGGAGCATGGCAGACCAGATAGCAAAACTCGACTGGCGGGATGGCGTGCCCATCGCGGTGGGCTTCGATGATCCCTACTATTCACTTGATGACGGGCCGGCAGAGACCGCCCATGTGTTTCTGGCAGGCAATGACCTGCCAGCGCGGTTTGGAGGTGATTTCCAGATTGCAGAGCTTGGGTTTGGCACCGGGTTAAACCTGCTTGTCACATGGGAGGCTTGGGATGCGGCAGGGTGCCAGGGCCGACTATATTTCACCTCGTTCGAGGCGTTTGCGATGTCGCGAGAGGATATGACCTTCGCGCTCAAAAGTTTTCCGCAGCTGGTTCGTTATGCACAGACACTTCTTGCCGAATGGGCGCCAGACGCAGGCCCGACCGAACTGACCAATGGACCAACCTTACACGTTATTCACGGCGATGCGCGCACTACCTTGCCTCAGTGGCAGCACAAAGCCGACGCTTGGTTTCTTGACGGTTTTTCACCCGCCAAAAACCCTGAACTCTGGGAACCGGCACTGCTGCAGGCCGTCGCTCACCATACCAACCCGGGTGGCACCGCTGCCACCTACAGTGCGGCCGGGCATGTCCGTCAAAACATGACTGCGGCGGGCTTTGACGTCTCACGCAGCCCCGGTTTTGGTCGCAAACGGCATATGACCCGCGCAAGGCTGCCCGATGACCAATAATCCGCGCCTCGGCATCCTGTTGATGATCGCCACGACATTCGTGTTTGCCGTTCAGGACGGCATCTCGCGACATCTTGCGGGCAATTACAATGTTCTGATGATTGTCATGATCCGCTATTGGTTCTTCGCCGCGTTCGTCATCACCATTGCTGCGCGACAGTCAGGCTCGGTCAGGGGGGCGGCAGCGACCAAACAACCCATTTTGCAGATCGTGCGCGGAACCCTTCTGGCGCTGGAGATCTGCGTGATGGTCAGCGCTTTTGTACTGCTGGGCCTTGTGGAAAGCCACGCGATCTTTGCCTGCTATCCACTGCTGATTGCAGCCCTGTCCGGCCCGGTTTTGGGTGAACAGGTCGGATGGCGGCGGTGGGCCGCAATTGGAATCGGCTTCATCGGTGTGTTGGTGATCCTGCAACCGGGTTACACCCTATTTTCGCCTGCCGCTGTCATCCCTCTGGCTTCGGCCCTGATGTTTGCCCTTTATGGCCTTCTGACACGCTATGCCGCACGCAAAGACAGCACGGCCACATCCTTTTTCTGGACCGGAACATCAGGTGCCATTGTGATGACACTAGCAGGGATCTGGTTTTGGGAACCAATGACTGCTACTGACTGGCAATGGATAGCCGTGCTCTGCGTTACCGGTGCGGGCGGGCACTGGCTGCTGATCAAAACCTACGAAGTGGCCGAGGCAAGCGCGGTTCAGCCCTTCGCCTACCTCCAACTGGTCTTTGCAAGTGCGATTGGCTTGCTTTTGCTGGGGGAAACGCTGCGGCCCAATGTGGCGATGGGTGAAGCGATTGTCGTGAGTGCGGGATTGTTCACGCTATGGCGGGCAAACCAAAAGCCGTGAACGGCGCGCGCTCATTCCCCAAGGGGTGGTGCAGTAGGGGCTGCATCCTGCGACGTGACAGATGTGGGGCGGACCCTTGGGCGGACCAACGGCTTGGACCCAATCAGAAGGTTGGTGAACCGGACTGGTCCTGCCTGCCCCGTAAGGCGGGCCTGATAGACCGGCAGGCTCTCGGTCACGCGCATGACGTAGTTTCGGGTCTCGCGAAAGGGGATATGCTCGATCCAGTCCACGACATTCATTTCGCGCAAACGCGGGTCGCCACGTTCGTCCATCCACGCTTTGGGTCGGCTTGGCCCCGCATTGTAGCCGGCAGCGATCAGCACCGGCGTGGGGCCAAAATCCCTTTCCAAAAACGCCAGATATTCAGACCCCAACGTCGCATTGTACCGCCAATCGCTGGTCAGACGCCCGCGCGAGTAGGGCAGGTCCAGTTGGCCCGCCACCTCTTGCGCCGTCGCCGGCATCAATTGCATCAGCCCCAGCGCACCCACCGGGCTACCCACACCAATGTTAAACTCACTTTCACGCCGCGCGATGGATAATGACAATGCGGGATCGACTGGCAACGTCATCTCGACGAGATCATGCAGCGGGAAGTAAACGGACGGCACCACCAGACCACGGGCTGCGGCACTCTTTCCCAGCACGACCACATAATACTGGGCGTCAATGTCTGTCAGATATGCGCCAAGTTGCGCGATGCCCTCACGATCCAGAGATCGACCCAGTGCCGAGATGAATCTGACCGCATGTCCGCGTTCGCCTGCGGCCAAAAGCATCAACGCAGCTTTGGTCAGGTCTTGCTCAAAGACTGGCGCATCTTGCCAGACCGCGTCGGGTGCCGCAAAAGCCGGATCAAACGGGCGATCAATCTTTTCAGAGGCCAGCAATCCGTAAAAGGCGGTTTGATGATCGGCCGCGGCCGTAAAGGCTGCCGCCGCGCGGTCCACCGATCCAATCACCTCGTAAGTGCGCCCCAGCCAATAATGCATGCGGGCAAGCGAAATTGGACTACTGGACACCCGCAAACCATTCTGAAAGTGAACCAAGGCCTGCATGGGATCACCCAGATAGGTCAGGGACAGGTACCCCGAAAGCCATTCCAGATCGGCATAAGCCGCACCGTCGGTCAGATAGTGGCGCGAGGCCAACGCATAAGCCTGCTCTGCCCGGCCCTCGCGCATTTCCCAGCGAGCCAGAATGCGGCGCCAGCCTGACCAACGAAAGGGTTCACCCAGTGCCGCAGCGCCGGTTGAACGCGCCAGCAGGATCTTCACGGCCTCTGTCTGTTCACCACGTTGTGCCAGCCAGGTAAAACGGTCGTGCATTAACCCCGGATCATCCCGCAGGTCACGTGGCACCGCGTTGAACAGCGGCAACATATTGCGGGTCCGGGCAAGATATCCCAAACGGGCCGCAGCCAGCGCACGCTGGTCTGCATCCAACAAACGCAACATCCTTTGTGCGTTTTCCCGACTGCCCCGCCAAAGCAGGGCATCTGTTCGGGCGGCATGATGGGGTTCCAGCCTTTCGCCAAATGTATTGTACATGGCCAACTGACCGGCATCTGACATCCGCAGCCCGATCCAGGCGTCGCGCAAGACGACCCCGGCCTCTTCCTCCTGCCCAAGTTTGAGATGCGCTTGCGCCAAACGCACCGCACCTTGTCCGGTCTGTGGTGGGCCATTTTGAAACCAGGCGATCACGTCTGCAGGATCATGATCGACACCAATACTGGGTTCCGCGGCGGTCCGCAGACGGTCCAGATCCGGCCAATCTGGATATGCCGCAAAAAACGATTCATAGGCCGCCAGGTCGCCTTCACCATCGCGCAGGCGCAACCAGTCCAATACCACCGTTGTCACCGGATCAGCCTCTTGGGCCAGGGCAAAGGCCCTGTCCCAACCATCCCCTCCCGCCTTGATAGCGGCAATGCTGGCGGGATCGACAGACTGCGCCGCAACCGGAGACGCGGCCAACAGGCACAGAGTGATCAGTCTGAAAATACGCATGACGTTCACCATCTGGCCGGGTTGCGGCAAGACCGTAACCCACCGCTTTGGAATGACAACTCACAAACGTGCCAATCTGATCAAAAGCGGGGGGGATGTGGCGGCCAAGCCCCATAGGATCGCCCCATCAGTATCCGGGAACATCGTCACGAAGGGCTTGTAGGATTTGTCATCACATCCTAGGGTCCGCGCGATTTGAAACCGGCTCATCATAGCCGCCACGACAAAGGAAGCGTGCCATGCTCAAGGGATCACTCCCCGCCCTCGTCACGCCGTTCATGAACGGCCAGGTTGATGTGGACGCGCTGAAAAAACTGGTCAACTGGCATGTGGATCAGGGTTCACACGGGCTGGTACCCGTGGGCACAACCGGGGAAAGTCCGACGCTGACTCACGCAGAGCATGATTTGGTCGTTCAGACAGTGGTTGCAGAGGCCGCAGGGCGCATTCCCGTCATCGCCGGTGCAGGCTCCAACAGCACCGCAGAGACGGTGCGGCTGGTCAAAGCCGCAAAGTCCGCTGGCGCTGATGCCGCTTTGGTCGTCACCCCCTACTACAACAAACCCACCCAAGCCGGGCTGATCGCCCATTTCATGGCTGCTGCCGATTGCGGATTGCCCATCGTGATTTATAATATTCCGCCGCGGTCGGTGATTGACATGACACCCGACACGATGGCGGAACTGGCCCAGCATCAGATGATAATTGGGGTGAAGGATGCCACCGCTGACCTGTCACGCGTGCCCGCCCAGCGCATGCGGTGCGGGCCGGACTTTGTGCAGCTGTCGGGCGAGGATGCAACGGCCTTGGGCTTTAACGCGCACGGCGGTGTCGGATGCATCTCGGTCACCGCCAATATCGCACCGCAGTTGATTTCCGAATTCCAGGAAAGCACTTTGGCCGGTGACTATGCCAAGGCGCTGACACAACTGGACCGGCTGATGCCGCTGCATGAGGCGGTGTTCACAGAGCCCGGGCTGGCCGGTGCCAAATACGGGATGTCGCTGTTGGGGCTTTGCAGCGCTGAGGTCCGCTCACCACTGGTCGGTTTGACGGATACCACGAAAGACAAAATGCGCGCCGCGATGGTCCACGCGGGGCTGTTGAATTGACGTAAGGTGGGTCTTGACCCACCTTACCTGACCCAATCCTTGGCATAATCCAACGCGCCGCATCCGCCGAACACCGCAGCGCGTTCCAGTTCATGATTATGATCTGTTGCCTGCGGACCTGACGCAGCGCTTCAACAATCCTCGCAGTGACCGATCCGATGTTCAGCAACCCATTCAAGGCAGCCATCCCACCCAGAAAACGCCATTCCAGCAGCCAGAAACGGACGCCCGCGACCATCATTGAAAACATCAGCGACACATTGCCAAGCGTGATTTGAACGAACATCTGCTCTCTCCTGCGGTGCAGTCTTGTGTGGCGGTGCCCCATCCCCTATTTGATCGCAACTATGGCCAAGAAACCGGAAAAGACAAACTACAAGGTCGTCGCCGAAAACCGGCGTGCGCGCTATGACTATGCCATCGAGGATGATATCGAGGTAGGGATTGTCCTGACCGGGTCCGAAGTCAAATCACTGCGGATTGGCCAGTCGAACATCGCTGACAGCTATGCCTCGGTCGATGATGGGGAACTTTGGCTGACCAATGCCTACATCGCCCCCTACGACCGGGCGATGTTCAGCCATGAAGAACGGCGCAAGCGCAAGCTGCTGGTCAGCCGCAAAGAACTGTCAAAACTCTGGAACGCAACCAAGCGTGAAGGCATGACGCTGGTGCCGCTTGTGATGTATTTCAATGATCGCGGGTTGGTGAAGCTGAAGATTGCCACGGCCAAGGGCAAAAAGAACCACGACAAACGCGCCACCGAGGCCAAGCGCGACTGGGGCCGTCAGAAACAGCGGCTGTTGCGGCACGGCGATTAGGGCCGGTTGGCCTTGTCTTGTTCCGCGTGCCAAGTTACCCCTGATGCGATTGATCGAAAAGGGGCGCGTCATGACGACGGCGACAGCCGACGACCCAAAAACGCTTGTCAGCACCCAGTGGTTGGCCACGCATCTCAAGGACCCCGACCTGCGGATCTTTGATGCGTCCTGGTATCTGCCCGATATGGGCCGCGACGCAAAGGCAGAGTATGCGGCAGGTCACATCCCCGGAGCGCGGTTTTTTGACATTGACGATATCAGCGACGCAAGGTCAGAGCTGCCGCATATGGCGCCACCAGTGGAAAAATTCATGTCACGGATGCGCGCGATGGGCGTAGGCGATGGGCACCAGGTTGTTGTCTATGACGGCATGGGCATCTTTTCGGCCGCACGGGTGTGGTGGCTGTTTCGGCTGATGGGCCAGACCAATATCGCCGTTTTGGATGGCGGACTGCCCAAATGGCTGGCCGGCGGGCATAAGACAACCACGGCACCGCCTACGATCCGCGATCGCCATATGACAGTCAAAATGGAAACCCGGCGCGTACGCGATGTGACGGAAGTGGCCCGCGCGGCCAAGTTGCGTGATCACAGCATTATCGATGCCCGCCCGCCTGCGCGGTTCAAGGGCGAGGCGGAAGAGCCACGCGAGGGCATGCGCTCGGGCCATATTCCGGGATCGAAAAACGTGTTTTATCAGGATCTGCTGAGTGCCGATGGCACGATGAAAGCACCCAACGCCCTGCGCACCGTCTTCAACGACGCGGGCGTCGATCTGCACAAGCCTGCGATTACGACCTGCGGGTCAGGTGTCACCGCCGCAATCCTGGCGCTGGCGCTTGAACGGATCGGCAAGACCGATCACACACTTTACGACGGCTCATGGTCCGAATGGGGCATGTACACCGACCTTCCCATTGCCACTGGAGCAGACTGATGCTGGAAAACCTGACCGCCCAACCCGCAGACAAAATCCTGGCCCTTGTGGCCAAGTTCAAGGCCGACCCGCGCGCCGACAAGGTGGATCTGGGTGTTGGCGTCTATAAGGATGCCAGCGGCAACACCCCCGTCATGCGGTCGGTGAAAGAGGCCGAGCGCCGTATTCTGGCCAATCAGTCGACGAAGGCCTACACTGGTCTGGCCGGTGATCCCGCTTTCGGGGCCGCCATGAAAGACCTCGTTCTGGGTGACGCTGTAATTAATGAACGGGTCGCTGCGATAGCCACGCCGGGCGGCACCGGGGCTATTCGCCAAGCGCTGGAGCTGATCCGCATTGCAGCGCCCAAAGCCACCGTGTGGCTGTCCAACCCGACCTGGCCGAACCACTCGTCGATCATCAAGTATCTTGGGATGCGCATGGCCGAGTACCGCTATTTCGACAGTGAAACGCGGGGCGTCGATTTTGCGGGCATGCTGGCGGATTTGCAGAGCGTGGCGCCGGGCGATGTCGTTTTGCTGCATGGTTGCTGCCACAACCCGACAGGTGCGAACCTGACCTATGAACAAATGGCACAAGTGATTGGTGTGATGCAGAACAAGGGTGCAGTCCCCCTGATTGACATTGCCTACCAAGGATTTGGCAATGGCTTGGCCGACGATGCCAAGATAACGCGCCAGATCGCCAGCAGTTTTGAGAACTGCCTGATTGCCGCAAGCTGTTCGAAGAACTTTGGCATTTATCGCGAACGGACCGGTATCCTGATGGCAGTGGCCAAGGGTGCCGATCAGCAAGCACTCACCCAGCAGAACCTCGCGTTTTTGAACCGGCAAAACTATTCCTTCCCGCCTGATCATGGCGCGCGGGTTGTGACAACTATTCTGCAGGACCCCGATCTGCGTGCAGATTGGGAAGCAGAGTTGGAGGAGACCCGCAATGGAATGCTGGCCTTGCGGCGGCAGTTAGCGGATGAGTTGAAGCGGCTGACCAATAGTGACCGGTTCGACTTTCTAGCGCACCACAGAGGGATGTTCAGCCGGTTGGGCACCACGCCGGAGATGGTTGAAAAGCTGCGTACAGATCATGGGATCTATATGGTGGGCGACAGCCGGATGAATATTGCTGGGTTGAATGCACAGACGGTGCCAGTTCTGGCCAAGGCGATCATCAGCGCAGGCGTCTAGCAGACGCGAAGGAAATTCCAGAATTTCCTTCTTATGCGCAAAAATTTTCTAGAAAATTTTTGCGCTGCGGTATTTGAAGTGCTGTGGCATGCAAAATCACCTTGTGGCTCGAGGTGTAATAATATACCGGAAAAAACATACAATGCGAAATTTTAATACGCCAAGGATCGCTCGTGTCATTTCGACTGCAACCCACCCCACCTGTCCGCCCGAACCGATGCCAACTTTTTGGCCCCGGCTCGAATACCAAGCTGTTTGAAAAGATGGCAGCGAGTGTGGCCGACGTCATCAACCTGGACCTGGAGGACAGCGTGTCGCCATCCGACAAGGACAGCGCCCGCGCGAATGTGATCCAGGCGATCAACGACGTGGACTGGAACAGCAAGTACCTTAGCGTGCGGATCAACGGGCTTGATACGTCCTACTGGTATCGCGATGTCGTCGATGTGCTGGAACAGGCAGGCGACCGGATTGACCAGATCATGATCCCCAAGGTGGGTTGTGCGGCCGATGTCTATGCCGTTGACGCGCTGGTCACAGCGATTGAGACGGCCAAAGGCCGGACCAAGCCTATCAGCTTTGAGGTGATCATCGAATCTGCTGCGGGACTGGCCCATGTGGAAGAGATCGCCGCCAGCTCGCCGCGCGTGGCTGCGATGAGCTTGGGGGCCGCGGATTTCGCCGCTTCCATGGGCATGCAGACCACGGGCATCGGGGGCACGCAGGACAACTACTACATGCTGCAAGGCGACACCCGGCACTATTCCGACCCGTGGCACTGGGCGCAGACCGCCATTGTCGCCGCCTGCCGCACGCATGGTGTGCTGCCTGTCGATGGCCCCTTTGGGGATTTCAGCAACGATGAAGGCTACCGCGCGCAAGCACGCCGGTCGGCAACGCTGGGCATGGTCGGCAAATGGGCAATACACCCCAGGCAGATCGCCCTGGCCAATGAGGTGTTTACCCCGTCAGAGGCAACAGTGGCCGAGGCCCGTGAAATCATTGCCGCCATGAAAGACGCCAAGGCACGAGGCGAAGGGGCAACCGTCTACAAGGGCCGTCTGGTCGACATTGCGTCAATCAAACAAGCCGAAGTGATTGTGCGCCAGTCCGAGATAATCGCGGGCTATAGCGTTTCGACTTAACCTTGAAATACTTGTTCGCTGCCTCTCCCTTCGGTCGCAAGCGAAAAGCGATCCATGATGTCTCAATGTAGCGTCGAAACACTATATGTTACTGTCCGGCGAGCGTGAGCAAGCCTGCGTCAAATGCCGACTTGCAGTCCGTTGCATCGGTCATGATATCTTCTGACAACAACGGCGTGAGCGTCATGCCTGGACCTGAGAAGCGCATATCATCACACGCACCATAGCTGGACCACTCGCTGCTGTCGTCACCAAAGTTGATCCGACCTTTCTGATCAACGCCGACCAACTGCAAACGGTCATCCTGAAATCCAATGCTGCAATCCGTTGCATCCCGCATCAGGTCTGCTTGCAAAAGCGGTGTCTGCGTCATGCCAAGCCCTTCAAAGCGCGGGTCATCGCATTCGCCGTCGTTGGACCATTGTCCGCTGTCATCACCGAAATCCACGGTTTGGGCGGCAAGCAAGTTGGTCAGCCCAAGGGTGAGCGCGACCGTGAGGCTCAGAATACGCATGATATTTTTCATATTTTTCTTCAACTGCGGCATTTCGCCTGTACCTTGCCCGTTTCACCCGGCATTTCCATGACAGTTTCGTGGCGTTGCACTTGACCGGACCATACGCCATATAACGGTGAGCAATTGCAAAAGGCCGCCCATGACCCAATATCTTGACTTTGAAAAACCTCTTGCCGAGATTGAGGGTAAGGCGGAAGAACTGCGCGCGATGGCCCGGGACAATCCCGAAATGGATGTCGAAAAAGAGGCCAGCGCGCTGGACAAAAAGGCCGCTGATCTGCTGACGTCGCTTTATGCTGACCTCAGCGCTTGGCGCAAATGTCAGGTGGCGCGGCACCCTGAGCGCCCGCATTGTCAGGACTATATTGATGCGCTGTTCACTGAATATACCCCACTGGCCGGTGACCGGAATTTCGCCGATGACCACGCCGTGATGGGCGGCATCGCGCGTCTCGATGGCGTTCCGGTGATGGTGATCGGCCACGAAAAGGGTAACGATACGAAATCCCGGATCGAGCGCAATTTCGGCATGGCGCGCCCAGAAGGATACCGCAAGGCGATCCGTCTGATGGCGCTGGCCGACCGCTTTGGCTTGCCCGTGATTACGCTGGTCGACACGCCCGGTGCCTACCCCGGCAAAGGGGCCGAGGAACGCGGCCAGTCCGAGGCAATCGCGCGCTCGACCGAGAAATGCCTGGAACTGCAGGTGCCCTTGATCAGCGTCGTGATCGGCGAAGGCGGCTCTGGCGGTGCTGTTGCTTTCGCCACCGGTAATCGGATCGCGATGCTGGATCATTCGGTTTATTCGGTGATCAGCCCCGAAGGCTGCGCCTCAATCCTGTGGAAGGATGCCGAAAAGATGCGCGAGGCGGCCGAGGCCCTGCGCCTGACCGCGCAGGATCTGTTGCAACTGGGCGTCGCGGACCGGGTGATCCCCGAACCGCTGGGGGGCGCACATCGCGACGCGCAGTCGACGATCGATCTGGTGGGCGCGACGATTTCCGCGATGCTCAGTGATCTGGACGGCATGGACAGCGCCGCCCTGATCAAGGCGCGCCGCCTGAAATTCCTGTCCATGGGCAACAAGGGTCTGGCTGCCTGATCGGCATGACCAT
>BCQL01000158.1_pt1 | contig 11000 bp, 8 predicted proteins | sample 1008151 | NCBI WGS metagenome assembly BCQL01 (sample SAMD00035459, study PRJDB4067) | museum specimen metagenome | biome: marine biome; feature: sea shore; material: organic material | host: Otohimella japonica | place: Japan:Kanagawa | collected 1927
CGGGGTGTGTACATTTCGCGCGAAATGTACACACCCCGGGTGGTGAGGCCCGCAGCAGGCGGGGTCCGGTGCTACCCGGCCTGGTCCTTGGGTTGAAAGACCCAGATAGCGTGCAATCGAAGCAGCGACATCCACAAAATTGACCTGGCCTATTGGTTTGTGACCGACGCCATGGCCCAGGACCAACGGGTAGTCTGGGAGCAACTGCAGCAAGAGCTGGCCCAGCTCTCAACCCGGGGCCAGCAAGTCATCGCCGAGCGCAGCGGCCCGCAAGAAGAGTGCGTAGGCGTGGGTCACTAGTAGCTCAGCGAGACGCCCATGCTGGCGCCGAGCCGGGCCAGGGTCGCGGCCTCGGCCAGCGCCGCGGCGGTCTGGTGGTCCTCGCGCAGCACCCTGCCCGCGGCCTGGTCGACGGCGGCGGGCAGGCGTCGGTCCCGGACGGCGACCAGGTGCACGATCAGGGCCATCGCCCCGGCGGAGGCCCACCCTCCGGTGCCGCCGTGAGTGAGCGCGCCGAGCTGGCACCCCAGGGCGTAGGTCATCTCCATGCCGGGGGCGAATCCCACCGGTGCGCTGCGGTCGACCCCGCCGCACCCCTGCGAGCTGTTGCGCGGGTGTTCGGGGGTCCCCAGCTCTTCCTCCTGCAGCGCGCGCAGGCTCGTCAGTCCGGGGGAGCGGTTGGCGTAGAGCTCCGGCTCGGCGAGCAGGCCGGTGGCCCCGTGCGGTGGTCTGCCCTCCTGCTGGGTGACCAGCCAGCGCCGGTATGCGGAGGCAGTGGACTCGACGGGACGCCAACGTCCGCCGCTGTGTCCGGTGGCCCAGGCGTGCAGGTACCCCTCGCCGGTGAACAGTGCCATCTGAGTGGCGTCGCCCAGCAGCGCCTGTGGGGGTGGAGCGGTGATGCCGTCCTCGCCGTAGGTGCTTCGGATCTCGGCGCGTTGCAGGAATTCCACGGGGGCACCGAGCGAGTCGCCGATGGCTCCGCCGAGCAGGCACCCCACGGCGCGATCGACCACCGTGGGCGAAGCGGTCACGTTGGCTCCTTCCACTGCGGTCCGGCTCGGGCTGGCTGACACGCGTCCCGACTCTACTGGCCACGGGTGCGCAACTCCGAGCACCGGCGGCTTCCCACACGTTCGCGGTAAGTGATTCACCTCTCTCCGCGACGTCGAACGGTTACCTCCGTTGGGGTGAATCCCGATGACGTGTCCCACTCGTCGGGGGGTGTGACTGGATAGCGTGGGGCCCGATTCCCCGGCGGCGCTGACCATGTTTGTCGACGGCGGCGCGGTCGGACAAGATGTGAATATCTGTCAGTTTTAGGGGCCTCACGATTCGGGGGAGTATGCCAGCGCAGGACAGCTCGACCAGGGCGCCGAGCACGGGATTCGAGTTCCGCGTGCTCGGCCCGCTGGACGTGCTCTACGACGGGGTTTCCCAGCCGCTGGGGAACTCGGGCCTGCGCAGCGCGTTGGTCTGCCTGCTGCTGGAGCCGAACCAGGTGGTTTCGATCGATCGGCTCATCGAGACGCTGTGGGGCCCCGCTCCGCCGGCCACGGCACGCACGATCGTCCACGGTTACGTCTCGCGGCTGCGCAAGCTGTTCTCGGTGGGATCGACCGACGCCGCCGAGGACCGGCCGCAGATCGTGACCAGCTCGCCCGGCTACCTGCTGCGCGTCGACAGCGATCGCGTCGACGCGCACCGCGCCCGGGCGCTGGTCAACCACGCCCAGGGGCTCGAACCAGCCGAGCGGTCCCGGGTGCTGGCAGAGGCGCTGACCCTCTGGCGGGGCCCGGTGCTGTCCGACATCTCCTCGGACCGGCTGCACAGGATGGTCGTGCCCAACCTCGACGAGCTGCGGTTGCTCGCGCTGGAGGAGCGCATCTCCGCCGATCTCGACCTCGGCGACCACCAGCGGCTGGTGGTCGAGCTCTCGACGCTGGTCGAGCGGTACCCGCTGCGCGAGCGGTTGACCGGACAGCTGATGCTGGCCAACTACCGGTCGGGCCGCCGTGCCGAGGCGCAGTCCTGGTACCACGCCCTGCGCGAGCGGCTGGCCGACGAGCTCGGTATCGACCCCGGGCCGGAGCTGCGCACGCTGTACGAGCGGATGCTGCGCGACGACGAGTCCCTGCAGCGACCCCCGCGGAGTTCCGGGCAGGAACGGGAGACCGCTCCCGCGCCCGCGGAACTGCCTCCCGCTGTGGCCGGTTTCGTCGGCAGACAACGGGAGCTGGCCGCGCTGGACCGGATACTGGCCGAGCACGAGCAGGGGCAGGCGAACCTGCTCGCCGTGCTGACCGGCACGGCCGGTGTCGGCAAGAGCGCGCTGGCGATCACCTGGTCGCACCGCGTCACGCACCTCTTCCCGGACGGTCAGCTCCACGCCTCGCTGCGCGGGTTCGACTCCGAGCGCGCCCCGCTGTCTCCCGGTGAGGCGCTGACCGGCTTCCTCAAGACCCTGGGGGTGGCCGCCGACGGCATTCCGGTGGATCTCGACGAGCGCGCCGCGCTGTACCGCTCGTTGCTGGCCGAGCGGCGGTTCCTGATCCTGCTGGACGACGCCCGGGACGCCGAGCAGGTCAAACCGCTGTTGCCGGGAAGCGCCGGGTCGCTGGTGGTGGTGACCAGTCGCCGCAGGATGGACGGACTGGTCGTGCGCAGCGGTGCGCGCATCCTGCCGCTGGAGACCCTGCCCACCGAGGCCGCCGTCGAGCTGCTGGACCGGGCGGGGGTCCCGGGCCGTTCGGAGGCCGAACCGGCCGCGGCGCGCGAACTCGCCGAACTCTGCGGAGGGTTGCCGCTGGCCCTGCGCATCGCCGCGGCGCGATTGGCGACCAACCCCGGGCGTGGTGTGTGCGACCTCGTCGACGAGCTCGCCGACGAGCGCGACCGGTTGCACGCGCTGGACATCGACGACCCCGACGCCAGCGTGCGGCGGGCGTTCGACATCTCCTACCGCACCCTGCACCCCACCCACGCCACCACGTTCCGCCTGCTGGGGCTGGTGCCGGGACACACGTTCACCGTGCACGCCGTGGCGGCGCTGTGCGGCACCGACCCGGTGACGTCCCGGCGCAGGTTGCGGGTGCTGGCACTGGCACACCTGGTGACCGAGTACGAACCGGATCGCTTCGGGATGCACGACCTGCTGCGGCTCTACGCCCGCGACCTGGTCGCCACCGACGAATCCGGGGCCGAGCAGGAGTCGGAGGCGGCGCTGGGGCGGCTGCTGCACCACTACCTCGTCGTGGCCGACCACGCCAGGCGCTTTCTGCGTCCCACCCGGGACGACCTGGACTTCTCCGCCGACGAGACGGTGGTCCGGCCCAGGATCACCGGGCGTTCCGGTGCTCTGGAGTGGTTCGACGTCGAGTGGCCGAACCTGGTCGCGGCCATCGTCACCGCCAATGCCGAGCAGTGGCACGAGTCGGCTTGGCGGTTGACGCGGGTGCAGTTCAACTACCTCATGGTCCGCTGCCCCTGGGAGGACTGGATCACGATCTACACCCGGGGGCTCGACTCGGCCCGCAGGGTCGACGACCCTCCCGGCAAGGTGCTCATGTCGGCGGGGCTGGGGGTCGTGCACTCCCGCTTCGGCAACGCCGACGCCGCGCTGGAGTACTACGCGGAGTCCCACGAGGGCGCAGTGGCCACCGGGGATCCGGGTTGGTTGGCCATGACCCAGGTCAACATGGGTAGTGTGCTGTTCCGGTTGGGTCGCTACGACGAGGCGCAGCGGCACTGCCAGAACGCGTTGCGCACGTACCGGAGGTTGGGGGACCGTTACCGGGAGGCGGGGGCGCTGAACAACCTCGCCCAGGTGGAGCAGGTCAACGGTCATCGCGAGGCCGCGCTGGAGCACCTGCGGGAGGCCGAGGCGATGTACCGGGAGGCCGACGACCTGGAGACCTTGGCGATGGTGCTGAACAACTGCGGTGAGGTCAGCGTCGAACTGGGGCGGCCCTCCGACGCGGAGCGCTACCACGACGAGGCGCTGGACGTCGCCCTGCGCTGCGGCTCGGCCATGCGCCAAGCCGCGGCCCACCTCGGTCTCGGTGACGTGGCCCGGGCCCGGCGGGACTTCCCGGTGGCGCGGGTCAGGTGGGAGACGGCGCTGTCGATCTTCGAGAGCGGAGGTTCGCCGCGCGCGCTGGAGGTGCGGGCCCGGTTGAACGAGTGCCAGCGCGATGTCGGATGAGTGGGGTTGTGCGGGCATGTCGCCGATTGCGATGCCCGTGACCAGGCTGAACGCCCCGAACCGCGGTAGCGTTTAGTCATCGTTTAGCCGGCGATTAGCGGCGTCTGGAACCTTGGTGATCGTGCGGGTTGGTCCTACCGGCTCGGTGTGACCGATCCGGACACGGATGACTCCGGGGAATCCACGGGGGGATTGCCTGACCGTTGCGGCGCTGGCAAGGGGAGAGGCGAGCGCCGCAACGGCCGGTTGTGGGGGTCAGGCATCCGGGAGTGCGCTCCCGGATGGGACGTGGGGGTGAGTGCGGGTCTCCGTGCCGGAGGCCCGCACTCCGTCTTTTCGGGGCCGGGTTCAGCCCGGTGCGGCCGCTGAACGCGGGCCTTACCGGGAGGAGCACAGCGGTGCCGGGGCGGGACGCTTGGGGCCGCGTCCGTCGCCGGAGGAGTGCCCGCGCAGGCGACGGCCGATCCACGGCCCGAGGTGCTCGCGCACCCAACGCAGGTCCTCGGAGCGCTGCGTGCGCCAGGACCGGACGGGAAGCGGTGGCCAGGGGCGGCGCCAGTCGTCGTCGACGTCCAGGCCGAGCGCCTCTCCGGCGCGCAGCGCGACCGCGCGGTGTCCTTCCGAGGAGAGGTGCAGCCGGTCCTCGCCCCAGGCGCGCGGATCCCGCAGCACCGGCATCGACCAGAGGTCGGCGACCCGGCAGTCGTGCCGGTCGGCGATGGCGCGCAGATGGGCGTTGTAGGTGCCGATCCTGCCTCGGACGTGGCGCATGATCGGTTTCGCCCGGGTGTCGAAACCGGTTCCGATGAGCACGTCGGCACCGGCGGCGCGCAGCTTGCCCACGGCGGCGTCGAAGCGCTCGGCGAGCAGGTCGGGATCCCCACCGGGCCGCAGGATGTCGTTGCCTCCGGCGGCCAGGGAAACCAGGGACGGCCGCAGCGCGATCGCCGCCGGTACCTGGTGCTCGACGATCTGATCCAGCAGCTTGCCGCGCACGGCGAGGTTGGCGTAGTGCAGCCGCGGGTTGTCCGCGGACAGGTTCTCGGCGAGGCGATCGGCCCACCCGCGGTAACTTCCGTCGGCGTAAGGGTCGTCCAGGCCTTCGGTGAAGCTGTCACCCAGAGCGACGTAACTGTCCCAGTGATGTCTGGGCGTTTCCGGTCGCCGTGGACGCTCGCTCCGGTCGTTGCTCATCGACACTCCTTCCACGGGCGGACTGCCCTCGTGATCCCCGCGCGGTGACAGGACCGTGCGCAGGAGCTGAGGTGGTCGATAACCACATTGAACCGCGCTGGACGACCTACGCCACCGTTGGTGCGGCGCGAGTGATATACGGCACGGAACGGTCTCGTTTGTCTTCGGTCGCTCCCACGGTTCCTCTCGCCGCGGCGAATTGAGTCTGATCAGCGGTTTTCCCGGCGGCGGTGGTGCGAGATCTTCGGACTTCGAAGAAACGGCGTGATGCGTTCGCGACAACTGCTAATGTCCGTCGGCGGTAAGGGAAGCAACGAGGGGGATGTCGGCATCGACGTCCGTGGCAGGGCCGGTCGACGGTGCTGCCACGACCGCGTGAGTGGGGAACGACGGCATGTTCGCTTGCGTCGGACCGGATGTGTCCGCCGATAGGAGTCAGGGTCTGGGGGAGCAGTGATGTCACCGCAGGATCCGGCAGCGCCAGTGGGACCACATCAACGCGCTCCCGCTCCGCCCGGGCGCAGGGGCGAGGAACCGTCCGCTGCGCCCGCCGGGCCACCACGGTTCGATCTGCGTTCGGAGTTCGCTGCGTTGGCGACCGTGCACGATCCCCACGCCTTCTGGGATCGCGTCGATCGGCTCGGTGAGAGGTTCGAGCACGAGCAGCGCCTGCGGGCACAGGCGAGCAGACCCCAAGCGGCGACGGATCGTCCCGACTCGACGCCCCGCCCGGGTTTCAAGCCGGTCTCGGCGTTGTCCGGGGAACTGGGTGGGGACGCCGGCAGTGCCCCACCGGTGCGCCCCGAAGCCGCCGCGCCGTCACCGGGCTCCGCTCAGCGCCCGGCCGGGCACTCGGGTTCCCTGAGCGGTTCGCTGCCCTCACCGGGCGCTTCCGAAGCACCGCAGGCGGAAGCCGCGCCGCTCGCTCAGCCACCGCCCGCACCCGCTCAGCCGCCGCAGTCGCCCGCCGCCGAGGCGGCACCGCCGCGGGGAGTTCCCGCACCACCAGCGGGCCCGCCGCAGGCAGACCCTCCCGCGGTCCCTCCCGCGGGAGACGCCCCGCCACCTCCGCCTCGTCACGGTGACGCCCCCGAACAGCAGCGCACCGAGCCGCAGCCCCAGGTGGAGCGGTCCTTTCCACCACCGCTCGCCCAGTCGCCGCCTCCGGCAGCTCCCGGGACCTCGCCGCCTCGGGGAGTGCCGCGGCCACCAGCGGGCCAGCAGCCGTCGCCCCCGCCGGCGCAGCAGCCCGGTCCGCCCCCGGCGCCGCCCGCTCAACCTCCTCCCGGGCCACCTCCGGCCCAGGTTCCTCCGGGGCCCCCGCAGGCCCAGCCTTCCCCGCAGGGCCAGCCTTCCCCGCAGGGCCAGCCTCCTCCTCCCGGCCCTCCTCCGGCGCAGGCGCCCCATCCGGGACCTCCGGCTCCGGAGCAGGAACCACCTTCACCGCCGACCGGGGTCTCGCGCCCCGCTGCAGGGCCACCGGAGGGGGCACCCGCCGGACCGCCCCAACCGCCGCAGGCACCCGGGTCGGCGGCGCCCCCGCCACCCAAGTACGTGCCGCGCCCCGATGGTGGGTTCGGACCGCTGGGTTCGGGGGCGTGGATGGGAGGGGGTGGAGCCTCGTACCAGAACAAGGTCGCCAGCGGAGCGCGTCACGACTCCGAGGAGTCCGAGGCCGGTGCCGACAACGCCGCCGACTTCCGCGTCGCTCGCGGTGATCGGTGGGAGGAGGAGGCCGGACCCCAGTTCCTCGTCGATGCCGACGACCTCTACGACGACGACTACGGATCGAGCAGGTTGGTCGCCCCGCCGGTCATCGGTGAGGCTCCCCCGAGTTACCGAGACTACTGAGGGACTACTGATGGTCGACACGATCACGTTGTCCATCCCCGCGGTGGACGTACTGGGCGAACAGCTGAATCTCGGCGTGCGGCAGTACCCGTTCGAGTTCCCCCGGGTGGGGGACTCCCCCGAGCACCGCGAGCAGGTGGTGCGGCAGGTCCACGAGGAGCTGGACGCGGCGGGCCTGGCCGGTTCGGGCAGACCGGAGCCGGAGGTCGAGGACGCCCTGTACCTGCTGTCCAGCTCCGAGGTCTCGATCGCGGCGGCTGGGTTGCTCGACGTGCGCGCGGGTTACCGGTTGGCCGCTCGAGTGGTGGCCACCGGCGAGGTCGGCGTCGTCGCCCTGCTGACCGGGCGTGGTCTGCGGATGGACTTCATGTCCCCGGACGATCTCCCGGGACTCTGCGCCGACCTGCTGCCGGAGGCGCCCCGGGGAGCGGGGGAGCCGGTTTCGGTGGCCGGGGAACCGGGAGTCGACGTCGAGGGGGCGCGGGCGGTGGAGGCGATCACTTCGCTGCCGAAGTACCGCCTCGGTCACTACGTCGTCGCCAACACCGAGCGCAGGCGGCGGGTGCGGTTGTCCGGTCCGGCCTGGTTCGACACCGACCGGGGGCGCTACGCGCTCTCCGCCGATCACGTCTCCGGGCAGCACGTCCTGACCTGCGCTCCGGTGGACCGCCACGGCATGGTCGAGCGGATCGGCTCGCTGCTGGAACAAGCCCGCGCGGAGTGAGGGGCTGTTGGGCCGAACACCGATGGGTGCGTCATCACGAGTGGTTGAGGCAGTCTGAAAAAGTGAAGCAGCACTCCACCGAGGCGAAGACGGCCGCGGAGACCGACCGGGACTCGTTGATGCACTTGCTCGGGGGCCGGGCCAGTGCCGTCGACGCCAGCGTGCCACCGGTCGTGTTCGGACTGGCCTGGTTGCTCGCCGGGGAGTCGATCGCCGTCGGCGGTGCGGCGGCCGTGGTGGTGGGGATCGTCATCGGTGCGGTGCGACTGCGCAAGGGGGCGCGCCCGCGTGCCGTGCTGATCAGCCTGCTCGGGGTCATGCTCGGTGCGGTCATCGCGCTGCGCACCGGTGACGCGGCGGACTTCTACCTCGTCCGGGTGGTGAGCAACGCCGCCAGCGCGCTGGTCTGGATGACCAGCATCGCGCTGCGGTGGCCGCTGCTGGGCCTGGTCGTGGGCACGTTGCTCGGCCAGCGCACGCGGTGGCGGCGCGACCCCGCGTTGCGGAGTGCCTACAGCCGCGCGAGTTGGGTGTGGGTCGGGCAGTACGTCACGCGACTGCTCGTGTTCATCCCGCTGTGGGCGGTCGACGCCGTGGTCGCTCTCGGCATCGCCCAGGTGGTGCTGACCTGGCCGCTGGTGGCCGTCTGCGTCGTGTCGAGCTGGTGGGTGCTGCGGCGAAGCCTGCCCGCCGATCACCCCGGTATCCGGCGCCCCCGCGTCGCGGAGAACGCCACCTGAACCGGACGGGAAATAGTGGCGTTTTATGCGTTTTGATGCCTACATTCGCCCGTTACCCTGGCGCTATGGCTGAGTATATGCAGGTCGTGACAACGACCGACTCGGAGGAGGCCGCGGCCGACCTCGCCCGCAGCATCGTCGATGCCCGCGCCGGAGCGTGCGTTCAGGTCGTGCCCGTGCGCAGCTTCTACCGCTGGGAGCGGGCCGTCCAGGACGATCCCGAGTGGCAGCTCCAGGTCAAGACCGCTGCCGGCAGCCTCGACGCGCTGATGAAGTGCATCAAGGCCAACCACACCTACGACGTCCCCGAGATCATCGCTACGCCGATCACGGCGGGCAACGACGCCTACTTGTCGTGGGTGGACGAGGAGACTCAGGCCTGAGCCGCGGTGAGCAACCCCGATGTGACGTGCCGCCGCAGTGCTTCGGCCGTGCCCGGGCCGTCTCCCCGCGGCAGCGTTTCCGTCAGCTCCCACAGCCGGTCCTGAGCGAGACTGGCCTCGGTGCGGGTGGCGAGCGGAAGCGCTTCGGTCGCCAGCTCGTCGGCGCGGTCGAGATCCGCGCGGATCGCGGCCGACAACGCGAGGTCCGAGATGACCAGCGCACGAACCTTGTTCTCCGCGGCCCCCAGGGAGGAGAGCAGTGAACCGGCGAGTGCGTCGGTCCTGCGGTGCCCCATGCGCCCGTACGCCGAGACCGCGAGGCTTCCCAGCCTGCTCGTGCTGAAGAAACTCGTCCACGATCGCTCGCTGTGCGGGTGGGCGTAGTCGTAGGCGGTGAACGCCCGCTCCAGCGCTCGCTCCGCCGTGTCGTGGTCGCCGATGCTCGCCGCTTCCTCGGCCTGCCTGCCGGAGATCCAGGCCTGCGTGGTGGCGGCGGAGCCCCGCACGTACGTGCTCGCTTCGGCGAGCACCTTCACGGCTTCGTCGGACCTGTCCTGGGAGGCGAGCAGGTACGACCAGTAGTTGAGCGTGCAGGCGGTCAACGGCCCGTCCCCGGCTTCGGTGGCCATCGCCAGCGCCCGCCGGTACCGGGTCACCGCTTCGCGGGGGCGCGACATGTCGAAGGCGCACCAGCCCGCCAGCGCTTCGGTTTCCCCGGCCGTCGAGAGCAGGTATCGCCGACTCCGCTCGTCCGGGTTCGCCTCGATGAACCGGTGCAGCGTCCTGCCGTGCTCGACCAGCGACGTCAGGATCGTGCGGGAGGGAGTCGTCTCCTCCTCGTGGAAGAACTCGGTGGTGCGGTCCTGCGCGAGGCGAAGAGCCGGTTGATCGGGGCGGTGTCCGCGCTCGGCCGTTTCCGCGATCCGTTGCCACGGTGCAGCGCCCAGGACGGTGGCGCCGGCCAGTTTCAGGGCATCCCGGCGATGCACGTCGTCATCTCCCTGGTCGTGGTGCGGTGTGCTGGGCGTGGTCGTGACGGGCCCGTCGGGGGGAGCGCGGAACCAGAGCAGCGATTCCGGTGCTCTCAGCGTCGCCGCCCATCGCTGGAGCTTTCGCAGGTCGCCCGGGGGTTTCCCGCGCTCGATGCGGCTGATCTGGCTCTGCCCCACGCCCAGCCGGTCGGCCATGTCGGATTGGTTGATCGGTGGTGTGAACGCGTACCGGTAGGCGCGGATCACGCGGCCGAAGTGCTGTGCCTCGATGGCGGCGCGCACGTCCTCGCGGTCCCAGAAGCCGGGAGGAGGTGACGGAAACTCCCTCGTGGTGCTGCGTCTCCGACGTCCGCACGGCGTGCACAGCTCGTCGGCGTGGTCGCTGGCGATCCTGCATCCGCAGCGTTGACAACCTGCCATCGAGTTCACCCCGCAGTGTTTCGAACAGGGCAATTCTATGTGATCAACAGCACACGCTCGGGATTTTATGGACGAAACGCATATCCCCTGTGCACGGATATGCGTTCGAAGGCTTTGGTTCGGCGGGGCCGGGCGTCACGGTCCGTGCATGTTCAGGTGCGTTCGTTTTGTCGTCGGGCGGGATTCCCATCGGGTGCACGCGACGGGGAGGCACCTCGTCAGGTACGCGGGTGCGGGGCGGGTTCGTTGCTTGTGCGGGCAGAACCTCGAGCTCGCGTCCGCGCCGCCGAAGCGGTTCGTCGGTGGTCTCCACGACTACTGCGGAGAGTGCGCGGCCGCGTTCTTCGTGTTCACCGAGAGACAGTGGAGAAGGGTGCCCGCGAGATACCCGCGATGGCTGGTCGAAGCCGCCTTCGGTGCGGGCGTGGTGGACGGCGAGCGGTCCGAATCGCAGGATCCACCCGGCGGATGCCGGATGTCGGAGGCGCCGTG
>BCQL01000159.1_pt1 | contig 10999 bp, 13 predicted proteins | sample 1008151 | NCBI WGS metagenome assembly BCQL01 (sample SAMD00035459, study PRJDB4067) | museum specimen metagenome | biome: marine biome; feature: sea shore; material: organic material | host: Otohimella japonica | place: Japan:Kanagawa | collected 1927
ATTTCTTTTCCTACAAGATGCTAAACTAAAAACAATGAATCAGAAATCGAACAGCAGACCAAAAAGATGGGATTAAAATAATGAACTGACAATAAAAAAATAATGATCGGATGAAATTGGCTAGTCAACAAAAGCGACAAGTCTTACTAGTTGAAAACACATAGTGCACAAAGACCAAAGCTTTATAGCGGGAATTAAAAATACCCGTTCCAAATGACCATACCTAAGATGATAATGGTCACCCCAAACTTGAGAATGGTTCCGGCTAAAAAGCCCACAAAAGAACCAAGCGCTGCTTTTAAAGCAACGTCAGCTTGTTTTTGATAAATGAGTTCTCCAATAAATGCTCCGACAGCAGGCCCTAGTATAATTCCTAAAGGACCGAAGAAAAGTCCTACGATAATCCCTATTGTACTACCCCAAACACCATATTTACTACCCCCAAGCTTCTTAGTCCCTACGCTGGGTATAACATAATCGAGTACAGTAATTACTGCCACTATGACAAACCAAAAAATTAATCTGTTCGATGGTTGGATCGACACGAAAGCGGTTATCTAACAAAGACATGGCGGACTCGCTCGCGGCAAACGCGAAACAACTCCAGAACGCTAAAATAGCGACTGACAAAGCCCTCAACATAGTCTCTCCTATTTACTACCAAATACTGTCGTTCACCAGTTCGAGTCTTTTCTGGTGTGCTTCTACTTCATCGGCAGTTGCACGCAAAACCTTTAGCGCTTTTCTTCCTTCAACACGACGAATGCCTTCCGCTTCGCCGTCTTTTTTGTTGGCGTTGAATTCTAGACTCGTTTGACCACCCGTCATTAGGAGGTAAACGTCAGCTAGAATCTCCGCATCGAGCAATGCCCCGTGGAGAGTACGGTGTGAGTTATCAATGCCGTAACGTTCACACAAGACGTCGAGGTTGTTTCGCTTGCCCGGGAAGATTTTCTTCGCCATGGCAAGGGTATCGGTCACCTTACAGTAGTCATCCGTCTTACCAATGCTTGGATTGAGCATTTCAAACTCATAATCCATGAAGCCGGTATCGAAGGGCGCGTTGTGGGCAACCAACTCGGCACCTTTGATAAAGTCGAGAAACTCTTGGTGTACGGCTGAGTAATCTGGCTTGTCGACCAAGAAGTCATCGGTAATACCGTGGACTTCAATCGCGTCTGGTTGGATTTCACGGTCAGGCTTTAGGTAAACGTGAAAGTGACGACCAGTCAGCTTACGGTTGATGATCTCCACGGCACCAATTTCGATGATGCGGTGACCCATGTAGTGAGGACCACCTTCTAGGTTCATACCCGTGGTTTCGGTATCGAGAACGACAATACGATTATGTTCAGAATTGCTGCTGGTATTCATAAGGTTATGTGTGTCAGACTATGCTTTATTAAATGTTTCGGCTAATAGTACCAAAAATATGACCAAACACGTTGAGATTTTCACAGACGGATCTTGTTTAGGAAATCCAGGCCCTGGCGGTTACGGCATTGTCTTGCGTTATAAGCAAACAGAAAAGACCCTCGCCAAAGGTTACACGCTCACCACAAACAACCGTATGGAAATGTTGGCCGCTGTTGTGGCGTTACAAACGCTAAAAGAGCCGTGCCAAGTGACGTTGACTACCGATAGTCAGTACGTGCGCCAAGGCATTACGCAATGGATCCACAACTGGAAGAAACGCGGTTGGAAAACGTCAGATAAAAAACCTGTGAAAAATGCCGATTTATGGCAGGCATTGGATAAAGAGACTGCTCGCCACCAAGTGGATTGGCGCTGGGTTAAAGGCCACGCGGGTCATCGTGAAAACGAAATGTGTGATGAATTAGCACGCACAGCCGCAGAAAACCCAACCGAAGAAGATACCGGTTACCAAGCGTCTTAGTTTTTACTGCTTGATACCTTTTCTACCGCACTGCCCTCTCTGTTCATCACGCCCAGTGGTGTTAACTTTCTCTTCAAGCGCCAATGTGGCTTGATAGGTTTGAGAGGGTAAGTTCGCTTGCGAGCGACGATGTAATACAAACTCCCCGCCGGCGATGCCCAATCCCCCAAGCTGTTCTCCAACCATGTCCACATGGTTTTGTAACGTGTCATCGGAAACAGAGCATAACGTTCGCAATGAATCACCTGATAGTTCAATACCCCTAACCAGTCTTTAATCCGGTTCGCTGTGAACATTCGTCCACTCCAAGGCAAATTATTTCTGCGCCAAGGCAACAAACTCGCAAGTCCAGTGAAACTGATGGGGTTGAATCCCGTAATAATAAGATAACCGTCGTCCATCATGACGCGATCGACTTCTCGCAGCAATCGATGGGGATCACTTGCATAGTCAAGCTGATGGGCGAGGACCGCAACATCAAAGCTTTTCTCTAAAAAGGGTAATTCGTAACCATCTGCAATGACATTATGCAACGGGTTCTGGATATCTACGTTGACTTGGTGTTGAATGTTACAACTACAGCTGGTTAGCTCACAGCTCAACCCGCCCAATTTAAGCATGTGGTAACCGAACAATTTCGGACACCACTCGTCGAGTCGGGTTTGGATTGACTCAAGTACCCACGGGCCGTTATTCATTTCTGACCAGGTCGACGGGTGCTGTAAAGTTTTGTTGCTGAGTGCTGGTTTCATTAACCACCTGACTTAAAAGGGTGACGGAGAACGAACGTGTTAGAGATCAAAAGCATACCCGCATTTAATGATAATTACATCTGGCTGATTCAAAATAGCGATAAGCGATGCGCCGTGGTTGATCCGGGCGATGCTAAGCCAGTGTTGGAATATTTGCAGGCTAACGAGTTAACTTTAGAAGCGATCTTAATTACACACCACCACAACGATCACATTGGTGGCGTTCCAGATTTAGTTCATGCGTTTCCTCATGTTGCAGTGGTTGGTCCGAAAGCAGAGCCAATCCCAACCTTAACCAACGCAATGGAAGAAGGCGACAAGCTAGAACTGTTTGGCGAAATCTTCATGGTACTGGGGCTGCCTGGCCACACATTAGGTCACATTGGCTATGTTGGTGACGGTAAGTTGTTCTGTGGTGACGTGCTGTTCTCGGCGGGTTGTGGGCGAATCTTTGAAGGCACACCAGAGCAGATGTTTGAGTCACTAAGCAAAATAATGAAACTGCCGGAAGAGACAGAAGTGTTCTGCGCACATGAATACACGGCAAGTAATGTAGCATTTGCGCTGGCGGTTGAGCCGGACAATGAACATTTGCGTCAATACCGTGATGATGTAAACCGTCTACGCGGATTAAATATTCCTACCCTTCCTACGACGTTACGCAAAGAGAAGTTAATTAACCCATTCCTGCGTGCAACGAACGCAGAGGTCATAAAATCTGTAACAAACCGTATCCAAAATAGCGACCCATGCTCGGTTTTTACAGCTTTACGTGAGTGGAAGAACGAATTTTAACCATTTTCTGCTTGTAACTTTGCTAGACGCAAGTATTATCGTGAGCTGATTTTCATAGAAGCGCCTCTGGCGCTTCTATTGCGTTTGGGGCTGATATAAATCTGTTTGTATTTCACCCAAACGCATAAAGTAGCGGCAAAACCGCCTCTACCCTTAGTTAGTGTTACAAGATGTCTATTATCTTGCGACTGCCACGCACTTTGTTGCGCGACAGGCAGGAGAAGATAAACAGGCCCTAAATAGGCTGAAACCATGCGTTTGAAGTACAGTTGGGCGTTGGCGTTACTATTATCTGGCTGTCAATTGACACAGTCAGATTCTGCAAGCACTCCAACACCAGAAACCAATAAGTCAGAGCAAGCTGTTAAGCAAAAAACAGCTCAGGCTGACTCCGAGAAAAAGCAATCGATAGCAAAGAAACCTGCTAAAGAGACGCCAAAAGCCCTTTCCCCTCAGGAACAAGACGATGTGTGGCGACGTATCGGCATGCAACTTGAAATGGACATTCCTGACAACAAGAAAGTGGCTTACTACCGCACTTGGTATTTAAAGCACCCTAACCACCTGCGCACAGTATCTGAACGTGCACAGCCGTTTTTGTACATGATTACCACTCGTATCGAAGAACGTGGCCTTCCGATGGAATTGGCGCTTCTACCGATCGTAGAAAGCTCATTTGATGCTTTTGCCTACTCGCACGGCAGCGCAGCAGGTTTGTGGCAGTTCGTTCCTGGCACCGGCAAAATGATGGGTCTAGATCAGAACTACTGGTACGACGGTCGCCGTGATGTTTATGCCTCTACCGATGCAGCACTGGATTACCTAGAGCAGCAAAGCAAGCGTTTTGACGGCAACTGGGATCAAGCTATTGCGGCTTACAACAGTGGTGGTGGCCGTGTATCGAGCGCGATTCGTAAGAACAAAAAGCTAGGCAAACCAACGGACTTCTTCTCTTTGGATCTTCCAAAAGAGACCAGCAGTTACGTACCTAAACTGCTTGCACTAGCGGACATCATTGCGAACCAAGATAAGTACGGCATCGACATTCCGCCGATCCCGAACAAGCCAGTTCTGACTCAGGTTGATCCAAAAGAACAACTGGACCTAGCGATTGCGGCAGACTACGCCGGAATTGGTGTCAAGGAGCTGCAAGGTTACAACCCAGCTTACAACCAATGGTCGACAGCGCCGAATGGCCCACACCAACTTCTTATTCCTATCGAGAAAAAGGATCAGTTCCTTGCTCAAGTGAAGAAGAACCGTGGTAAAGGCATGAAGGTCGCACGCTATAAAGTGAAGTCTGGTGACTCGCTCAGCGTATTGGCTCAGAAGTACGGTACGACAACGAAAGTTATCCAACGTGCTAACGGCCTATCGAACAACAATATCCGCGTTGGTCAGTACCTAATGATCCCAACGTCGACAAAAGACGATACAAAGTACGCCTTAACTGCTGAAAATCGCCTGAACAAAACGCAATCTCAATCTCGTGGTCAATTCAAACTGACTCACGTTGTGCAATCAGGCGAGAGCTTGTGGTCAATCGCAAAAGAGAACAAGGTTTCTCATAAGTCTTTGGCAAAATGGAACGGCATGGGACCAAAAGACACCTTGCGCGTTGGCCAAAAACTGGTGATTTGGAAGAACTCTGATAAAGGCGCAGTGATTCGTACCGTGTTCTACAACGTACGTTCTGGCGACACCATCAGTGGTATTGCGACCAAGTTTAAGGTGAAGGGTAACGACATCGTGAAATGGAATTCTCTTCAAAAGCAGAAGTACCTGAAACCAGGTCAGAAGCTTAAGTTGTATGTTGATGTAACTAAGGTAAGTGTATGAACCCGTCGAGTAACCCGCTTGTCATGTTGTTGGATATCTTCCGATCGCCAACATCTTGCTTCTTAGCGCTGTATCAGCGCGGAGGTTGGGGGTGGCAGCCGTTCATCATTTTGATGCTCAGCCCATTCCTATTCTGGGGCGCCTACTTCTCGAATGTGGATTTTACTTGGTTAAGTGATCAACTGACCGCTCAGTTCCAACAGATCGATCCAAAGCAAATCGAGTTGCTGGAGCCGAATACTCTGATGGCAAGTGCGATCATCAATGACGTATTCAATCGTTTTGCAACACTGTTGCTATTAGCGCTGTGGTTCTTTCTCGCAACCAAAGCAAGTAAACAGCAATACGGTTACTGGAAATGGTTCGCTGCTGCGAGTGCGATTTTATTCCCAGCCGTGTTGGGCGATATTGCAAGCTACGCGAGCTTATTGCTGAAGCATGGTCAGGTGATGACTTACGCTGCCGATTTGAATAGCCTAAACGGGTTATTGAAGTTACCTTTGACCAGTGATTGGTCACACTTTGCAAGCTCATTACCATTGCTATTGCCATGGTACATCGTGCTTGGCTATGGTGTAGTTTTGACTTGGACAGAGTTCGAGCGCGGACAGGCTCTTGTGATTGCGAGCCTGCCTTGGATTGCGTTTTACGTAATTTGGGCGTTGTACATCGTTATCGCTTAATGGACAAAGGTAATCCGTTAGTCGTTTAACGTAAACGACACCAACAGTGGATTATGATCGGAAGCGTCGCTCTGCGGCGCTTTCGCGTTTTTGAGGGTTAACCCGCGATAAAACACATGATCAAGCGGCAAGCCTGTAATGAACTGAGTTCGATTGTCTTGGCTGAACTTTGCTTCTTGTAGGTTGGCTTTTTGGAGTGCTTTCTTCATTGCCATCACGCGCTCTTCACTCCAACTATTGAAATCCCCCGCAAACAAAATCGGGCCTTTGTGCTCTTTCAATACCCTTTCTAACGCAGACAATTGCGAAGTGTATTCCTCGGTACCAACGGTAAAGTTGATCGCGTGAATGTTCACCACCGCTAAGGTTTCACCGTTGCTGAGCCTGTATTTGCTATACAGTGCCGATTTCGGCAAGCGCAACCACGGTTCTTTCGATGTGTACGCACAAGCGAGAATGGGCTCTTTTTGCGCAATGCTGATCACACCAGCACCACTTCCTAATGCTTTAAACGCACTGACTTGATTACTGACCCAATGCCCTTCCACCAGCCAGCTTTTGAAGTCGTCCGTTAAGCTTGCTTCTTGTAACAAGAGCAACTGTTTATTAACGGAGAATGTATCCAACGCTTGCTTCCAGTTGTCTCGGTTTTGTTTGTAAATGTTCCACACTAAGACATTTAGCTCGCCATCCTTATCCAGCACTTGCGGCTTATCAAACTCCATGCAGCGGATATCTTGCTTAATGTTCGTCCCTGTTTGAGTAATAATTTGTGGTTGCTCTGGCACGGTAAAAATCACCTGAAAGCTCACCACCGCAGTAATAATAAGAAAAACTAACGCAAAAGCTAAACGCGGATACATAGGCTTACCTAAATACAAAAATGGCACGCATAAAATGCGCATAATAAAAAAGGAGCCCCAGTCGGCTCCCTCTTAGCTTACTCAAATTTTCACCACATGCTGTAGTGAAATCTTATATCTATCTGGATAACAGATTAGATCGCATCTTCGTCTTCTTCACCAGTACGGATACGCACTACGCGTTCGACGTCTGTTACGAAGATCTTACCGTCACCAATCTTACCGGTTTGCGCCGTTTCGATGATGGTTTCTACACACTTATCTGCAACGTCTTCCGTCACTACGATTTCTAGCTTCACTTTAGGAAGGAAATCCACCATGTACTCTGCACCGCGGTACAATTCTGTGTGACCTTTCTGACGACCAAAGCCTTTCACTTCAGAGACGGTCATCCCTGTAATGCCTACTTCAGCCAATGCTTCTCGAACATCATCCAATTTGAATGGCTTGATAATCGCTTCAATCTTTTTCATGTTCATCCCTTAAGCTTCAATCGTTTGCGCATATTATCGGTTAGCGCCTCACAACATTCAATCCTTGTTGTGACCAAGCACCTGAAAATCCTGACACTGGTGGGATTTATTTGCGGGCGAATGTAACAAAGTCGCCATTCTCAATCATGCCACCAATGAAAAAGCCAGAGCATAAGTCTGGCTTGGTATGTGTTTTAGTGAGCGTTAATTTGAGGCTAACGCTTACTTCAAGCTCGCATAGTATGCCGCCAAGTTAGCAATGTCCTCATCAGACAGCAAACTTGCTTGTGCTTGCATCACCGCAGCCAAACCACCAGTGCGCTGGCCTGCTTTGTATGCCTTAATTGAGCTAGCAATGTACTGCTCATTTTGACCTTTTAAGTTTGGGTAGCCAGGAATCACAGCAATTCCATCTGGTCCATGACAAGCAGCACAAACGCCAGCTTTTGCTTGGCCAGCAGCCACATCGCCTGCCGCCAGCGCCTGCCCACTTAACATGGCTAGCGCGATTCCTGCGCCCATGATTATTTTCTTCATTGCTTCACCTAATCGATTATTATTTAAAGATATTTTTGTTTTATAACCGACATTGTTGCATGAATTACAACATCTTGCGCCAGATCAGTTCACAGTCTTGACCACTAAAGGCTTGATCAACGAACAGGCCAGCGACGGCAACCACTTTATCTTCATACATTAGAATTGGAATTTGACGACGTTGCCAGCTCGGCACATTGTATTCCTGAAAGAGTTTTTTCAGCTTACGACTGTGGTGACGAGTCGTCGGGTGTGCAGACAAGCCTTCAGGGTTAAATGTAATTCTAAGTCGCTCTGGGTGCGCAGGTAGGGTAATACTTAGCTCACATGACTTCGTACTCAACTCAAGCTCCCCTAACGGCTCAGGAAGCTTTAGAGGCGTATTCAAAGGGCACCCGGCTTGCCACGAGGTCACATCTGAAGTTTCAGTGACCCAATAGAGTCGATGTTGAAAGCGGCGCACTTCACCTTGCTTGATCTTCAATTTTGGGTTGGCGTCCTGTTGAGCCCGCGCGACTTCATCCCAAATCAGGTTCAACTGCACTTGAGACGGCATATTGGCATTGAGTTTTGCCAGCCACATCCGAATCAAACGTGCACGCGCCAACTCACTGTGTGCCGTTAAAACGTCAATGCTCAAACTCAAATCCGGCTGCATCGCCTGATTGAATACCGCTTCGAGCAACTCATCTAGCAAGGTCTCTTGCTGGGCACACAAAGTCGCACTGCGTTGCACCGCTTGATGGATGCTAGGCCAACGCTCAGAAAGTTGGGGAACAATGCGATGACGAAGGAAATTTCGATCATATCGTGTGTCTTGGTTACTTTCGTCTTCTACCCAATCCAGTTTTTGCTCTCTGGCTGCCGCTTCGATTTGCTCTCGCTTAATGGTCAGTAATGGGCGTATTAATGTCCCACTAGCAAACGGCATACTTTCTGCCATCGACGACAACCCTTTCGGTCCACTGCCACGTTTTAGTGCCAACAAGAAGGTTTCGACCTGATCATCGGCATGTTGACCGGTCAGCAGTAAGTCACCGACTGCGATGTGCTTCGCCAGAGCTTGATACCGCGCTTCACGAGCTAAAAGCTCAATGCTTTCACCACTGTTGATATCTAGGTTCACGTGTTCAACGGAACATGAGAGCCCAGCTTGCTGTGCCCATTGCTTGCACTTTTGTGCCCAGTCATCAGCATTCACACTCAACCCATGATGAACATACACAGCATGACAGTTTATTAGTTGGGAATCTGCAGAGCTACCGTCTGCTGAACGCGCTTGTTGGTAACGACTCAACAGCTCAAGCAACAGACGCGAATCCACCCCACCACTGAACGCCAAAACGATCTTAGTGTTTGGTTGATGATAGCGGTCGAGAGCTTGAGCAAAATTTGAGTAAAGCGATTCCATAAGCAATCCGGTAGAAACAAAAAAAGGGCTGGACACATGCCCAACCCTTTCTATTTTATCTGTTATCTCAAGAGAGATCAGCTAGCGCTTAACGGTGACCGTAATTTAGCAGTAACCGTAGTTCATTAGACGCTGGTAACGGCGCTCAAGTAGCGTTTCGTGATCCAGCTGTTCTAGGTCTTCTAGCTGACGAAGCAGATTTGCTTTCATGTTCGCCGCCATTTGAACGTGGTCACGATGCGCACCACCTAATGGCTCTTCGATGATTTCGTCGATAAGCTCAAGCTCTTTTAGACGAGGAGCGGTTAGACCCATTGCGTCTGCTGCTTGAGGTGCTTTGTCTGAATCACGCCATAGGATTGAAGCACAACCTTCTGGAGAGATTACTGAGTACGTTGAGTACTGAAGCATGTTCACGTAGTCGCCTACACCAATAGCAAGTGCACCGCCTGAACCACCTTCGCCAACCACGTTACAGATTACTGGTACTTTAAGACCAGACATCACTTTTAGGTTTTTTGCGATTGCTTCAGATTGGCCACGCTCTTCCGCGCCAACACCTGGGTATGCGCCAGCTGTGTCGATGAAAGTGATGATAGGCATGTTGAAACGCTCAGCCATTTCCATCAGACGCAGTGCTTTACGGTAACCTTCTGGTTTAGGCATACCAAAGTTACGCTTCACTTTCTCTTTGGTTTCACGACCTTTTTGGTGACCAATGATCATCACTGGGCGACCTTCAAGGCGTGCAATACCACCAACAATAGCTTTGTCGTCTGCGAACGCACGGTCACCCGCCAATTCATCAAACTCTTCAAACGCGTGCTGGATGTAATCCAATGTGTATGGACGTAAAGGGTGACGAGCCAGTTGAGCTGTTTCCCATGCACCTAGGTTGCTGAAGGTTTTCTTCTTAAGTTCTAGGCTCTTTTTCTCAAGCTGTTCGATTTCTTTATCAAGGTCAACCGCAGAATCACCACCGTGACGAGATACGTCACGTAGCGCTTCAATTTTCGCTTCTAGTTCTGCAATCGGCTTTTCAAATTCAAGAAAGTTTAGGCTCATCTATGAATCCTTTTTGACTCAGCGTCTAACATATTGCGCTGAATTTTTAGTTAAATTCGAGTTCTACCTGGCCTTTGCCAAGTAACTGTTTTAAATCGTCTAGCAATGTATCACTTGGCGTTACTCGCCATTCGGTGCCCAATGTTAACCGCGCTCTGGCGTCGGCACGCTGGTAGTATACATTGACAGGTACGGTTCCGGCTTTGTACGGTTCTAAAATACGCGTAAATTGCTCAAAGAATTTATCGTTAATTTGGCTCGCATCGATGGATACTGACAAACCACGTGCATATTTTTCACGTGCACTGCCAAGATCCATGACCTCACGCGCCGACATTTTAAGGCCACCATTGAAGTCATCAAAGCTGACCTGTCCAGAAACGACCAAAATTTTGTCTTTTTCGAGAAGTTCTGCATATCTATCGAGCGCATCCGAGAACAACATCACTTCCATTCGACCACTTCTGTCATCCAAAGTCATCAAACCGATGCGTGTTCCGCGCTTCGTTGTCATCACACGAGCTGCAATAACCAAACCCGCAACGGTCACAGATTGATCACGTCGAGTCGGTGTCGCATCTTTAAGTCGACAACTAACGTACTTATTTAGTTCCTTTATGTATGCGTTTACTGGGTGGCCTGTCAAATACAAACCTAGTGTCTCACGCTCACCCTCTAACCATA
>BCQL01000160.1_pt1 | contig 10983 bp, 9 predicted proteins | sample 1008151 | NCBI WGS metagenome assembly BCQL01 (sample SAMD00035459, study PRJDB4067) | museum specimen metagenome | biome: marine biome; feature: sea shore; material: organic material | host: Otohimella japonica | place: Japan:Kanagawa | collected 1927
TGATATTAACCCGCAATCTGTTCGACAAATGCTTCATTAGCGTCTTAGGTACAGATTGCCAGAAATAACAATTTAAAATCTAGTATCAACTTTATTTGTTCCCTTTAGGAGTCAAAATGAAACTTGCAAGTTACAACAACGGCCGCCGTGATGGCCAACTTATGTTGGTGAGTAAAGATTTATCAAAAGCCGTTGCCGTTCCTGCTATTGCCAATACCATGCAGCAACTATTGGATGCATGGGATTTACTTAATCCTCAATTGCAAGAGCTGTATGAAGCGTTAAATGCTGGTCAAATGGATAATGCTATCGATTTTGATGAGTCACGTTGTCTGTCACCTTTACCACGTGCATACCAGTGGGCAGATGGTAGTGCTTATGTTAATCACGTTGAGTTAGTTCGTAAGGCTCGTGGTGCTGAAATGCCTGAGTCTTTTTGGACAGATCCGTTAGTTTACCAAGGTGGCTCTGATTGCTTTATCGCACCTAAAGCGGATATTGAAATGGCAAGCGAAGAGTTTGGCATTGATTTCGAATCTGAAATTGCCGTTGTTACGGATGATGTTGCAATGGGTGTTGATACCGATAATGCAGCTAAACATATTAAATTACTGATGCTAGTGAATGATGTGTCACTGCGTAATTTAATTCCTGGTGAGTTGGCTAAAGGATTTGGTTTTTTCCAATCTAAGCCTTCTAGTGCATTTTCTCCTGTTGCGATTACCCCAGATGAGTTAGGTGATAAGTGGCAAGACAGTAAAGTTCACTTACCATTAGTCACACATTTAAACGGCGACCTATTTGGCCAACCCAATGCTGGCGTTGATATGACGTTCAACTTCAGCCAACTGGTTTCTCATGTGGCTAAAACCCGTCCATTATGCGCTGGTGCTGTGATTGGTTCAGGCACGATATCAAATTATGATCGCAGTGCAGGTTCTAGCTGTTTAGCTGAGAAACGTATGTTAGAAATCATTGCAGATGGCAAAGCTTCAACTCCATTCATGCATTTCGGTGATACTGTCAGAATCGAAATGTTTGATGAAGAAAACAACAGTATCTTTGGCTCAATAGACCAAAAAGTGGTTGAGTACAAAGGCTAGTCGTTACGGTTTAATACCCTAAAGCAATAGCGCTATGCGTTATTGCTTTTTTTATGCTCATTAGGCTGTTAGCTCAATGATGATAAGGAGATAAAATGAAACTATATGGATACTGGCGCTCAAGTGCCGCCTATCGAGTACGTATTGCACTCAATTTAAAGCAACTGGTGGCAGAACAGGTTTCAGTGCATTTAGTTAACAATGGCGGGGAGCAGCATAGCGAGATGTTTGCAGCGTTAAACCCTCAGCAATTAGTTCCCGCTTTTGTCGACTCTAACGATGACGGGGAATTTTGCCTTACTCAATCAATGGCAATTATTGAATATTTAGAAGAGCAGTATCCTCAAAGCCCACTATTGCCAAAAACGCCAAAGGATAGGGCGATTGTTCGTGCGATGGCGCAATCTATTGCTTGCGAAATTCACCCATTAGATAATTTGCGTGTGTTGCAATTTTTAGTGAAAGAGATGGGTGTAGATGAAGAAGCTAAAATGAAGTGGTATCACCATTGGATCCACATTGGCTTTAAAGCATTAGAATCACAAATGAAGACTCATTCTGGCAAATATTGTTTCGGTGATACTCCGACGTTAGTGGATTTATGTTTAATCCCGCAGGTTTATAATGCTAAACGATTCAATGTTGATTTAACTGATTACCCGAACATTTCAAGAGTTTGGACGTATTGTAATCAACAATCTGCTTTTGCTGATGCCGCTCCAGAACAGCAGGCTGATGCCACTTAAACCTTGGTGACTCTTTCGCTACGCAGCCAGTTAATGTTGAGCGTGTTCTACAATCATATGCTCTGACCATTTTACTGGCTGTTGCTCCTTTCAGTGCGTTATTCGTGTTTAAACTTGCTTTATATTATCCAATTTTATTGCCTATCAACTTGAAATGGCGCGTAGTTTATTAATAGCTTTGTGACATAAAATCAGTTAACTTAGCTCACTAATATTAGCATGTGTTAATATTGCTTTGTTAATGTTGTTTTTGTCAATATTGTTGTTTAGCAAGTTTTGTCGAAAGGGTAGCGTTATTTATCGATCAAAATGTAAATTATTAAAGTTCTTCATTTATTAAGCCGATAAAGTGGTAGCTTTTGATTTACCGTTTTTAAATCTGCAAATTAGCATCGGTACACTGTGGTTAATTTGAATAGTACAAATAACACTCGGAATAGGTCATGGATTTTGAATCTCAAATAAAACAGTGGATTACAAACGACCCAATGCGCATGAAAGCATTGGATCTGACTGCGCAAATGTTTAAAGAGCTTGAGGTTGATGATTGGTATATTGCTGCAGGTTTTGTTCGTAATTTAGTGTGGGATAAATTGCATGGCGCTGCGGAATCAGTATTAGATGATATTGACGTGATTTATTACTGCAATGAAGAAACCAGTGTTTATCGTGACAAGTTAATCGAACTTGCCTTGGCAGAAATGGCTTCATTCCCTTGGTCCGTTAAAAACCAAGCAAGAATGCACATAAAAAACCAGCATCCTGCATATACTTCTGCTAAAGATGCGATGTCTTATTGGCCTGAACTGCAAACAGCGATTGGGGTGAAGCTTGATGAGCGTGGTGATATTGTCGTTGAGTCAGTGTTCGGTTTGCCTTGTCTATTTAATTTGACTGTAAATTACAATCCTAAAGCTGATGAGTCAGTGTTTATGGAGCGAGTTGCCAGCAAGCCTTGGTTTAATGAGTACCAGAATTTGTCGTTAGAGCTTTAATTCGTTTAGTTAGCATTGCTAATTCAAACATTTTGAAATAACACTTCGATGGTGACAGTCAAAACGGCTTGATTCAAGCGCTCGCTGTCTTCATCTTCACTCCATGTGTATTCAGGCGTAATGCCAAAAAATAACCATTCTCTCAAATAACTTTGTCTATATGTGAGCCCAATACTGGCTTTATCAATATAATGATAGGGCTTATTGACGCCATTTATTTTTGCTTGATAGCTAATGGCTTGTGTCTCACTAATATATTGATAAAGCTGTAAACCAGTGCCTATTTTCCAGCCGTTACCTTTATTCTCATATTGTGCTGCACTATGCCAACGGAGCAAAAATTGAGGGTTAAAAGCATGTTCAAAATCTAACTCTGTAGATTCACCTGTTACGCTTTTTTCCTGGTATAACTTTTGTGTAAATCGCCAAAGGCTGTTGTCCGAAATTGGTAAAGTGTAACGGTAGCGCGCTTCAATTTTGGGTTTAAAACTGGCTTTGATATTGAAACTACTTCTTTCTTTTGTATACCAGTCATATCGTAAGCCGACATCAACATCTCTTTCTTCATCAGGACGTTTAATAAAAGAGAAAGGATCATCTTCGCCCGTGGAGTCAAAAATAAGCTTTAATTTCTTGCTCATCCCCGGCAAGTTTAAACGCGCATTTAAGTTAGCTCGATACTTAAACCCCTCCTTTTCAAAATAAGAGAAGTCGTTATACCAGCGAATGATGGTGCCTGCTCGTCCATCATCCTCTATACGATCATCGACAAAAAAGCTGTCAAACCAGATAGCGGGTTCGCAAAACTTGGTATTCAAATAAGCGAATGTTTTATCTAACGGTAGTTCTGATTGTGAGCGGCTATAGCATGGAGAGTCTTCAGTAGGGCTTTGCTCACTGTTGGCTTTTGTAGCGTTTGGTTTAATTTTTTGAACAGCTTCTACGGTTGCGTCGCTTGCCGTTTCTGATTTGCTTTCAGCTTGCTTCGGTGCTTGCTCAAAAACCGTACTCGCTTGAGTAGAGTTAATATTGGCAAACAACAATAGCCAGCTAATTATCATAAAAATCTGTTTTGATAGGCGCGACAAAGCGATGTGATTCCAAAAAGAAAGTCGATAAATTCGATTGTATCACTTATGTAACGAATTTCTGATGGTTAACATCTTAGTGGCATAAAACAAATCTTATACCAATTAGATAGATGAAATTGTTGTCAACATGTGAATTATTTATTTTGCCTGAATATTTATGCGATACCTAGAATTGAGTGAAATTTGTTCATTTTTAATACGATATGTTTGATTTATAGCTGTATATTAAATGCGTGTTATCTAAATCTGCTAGGTAAATGTGATCTCAGTCATTAATGTTGCTTACCTAGTTTGGTATAGGTGTTTTTATTGATTTGGATCAATATTGTTAAACAAATACTCTGGCAGTGTAGCGGCAATTGTTAACAGTGTTTGCACAAAGCACTAATTATGTTGCGCACATGGAGTTGTCACAATGAATAAAAAAATAGCCTTAAGTATTGTCGCAGCCAGTTTATTATCTACTGGTATTTCTTCTTCTGTTTTTGCTCACCAAGCGGGTGATTTTATTTTTCGTGTAGGGGCAGTTGCTGTCGCGCCGAATGATGAAAGTCAAAATGTTGATACCCCAGACTTAGGTGATTTAGGCCAATTCTCTGTTGATGACAACACTCAAGTTGGTTTAAATTTTGGCTACATGCTGACAGATAATTGGGCAGTTGAATTATTAGCAGCAACGCCTTTTACTCATGACATCTCAATTGCTGGCATGAAAGTGGCGGAAACTAAGCATTTACCGCCAACCTTAGTTGCACAATATTACTTTGGTAATGCGCAATCTAAATTACGCCCGTATATTGGTGTAGGTGTTAACTTTACTAACTTTTTTGACAATGAAATTACCAACAGTGTTGATGGTCGTTTATCTGACTTAAGCTTGTCTAACTCTTGGGGCTTAGCTGCTCAAGTAGGCTTAGACTACAACATTAATCAAAATTGGTTAGTTAATGCTTCAGTTTGGTATGCACAGATTTCAACTGATGCAAGCTTTAACTACGCGCCAAACGGTGGTGCAGATTCAGTACCTGTGACAATTGAAACTGATATAAACCCGTGGGTTTATATGGTGAGCGTAGGTTACAAATTCTAAGTCAGAGCGTTATTGTTATCTAAATAAAAACAGGAGCTTAGCTCCTGTTTTTATTGATTGACGAGACAGTATTAAATCAACTTTTACGCCATTTTTAACTAAGGCTATTTCTTCTTTTTGTTTTTCCAGTGGCGGGTGTTGTAAATAAATTCTGGCAACATCATGGTTAACCAGGCAACCAGACGCCAGCGTTTAGTCACATATACCTTACGTTTACCTTTTTTCATTGCTGCAATTATCTGATCTGCCACTTTAGCAAGAGGCGGGAGCCATAACTTACTTTGCTGCATCGCAGCCTTATCTAATAAGCCTAATTGAATATCTGTAATGGTGATGGGTAATTTCAGGCGCTGGGCATGCATACTCAAGCCTTCAAGGTAGTTCTGTGCATACGCCTTAGATGCATGGTAAGCAACGCTTGGTCCACCTCTCAGTCCGGCAATTGAGTTAATAGCGGCAATTTGGCCATACCCTTGCTCTCGCATGAGTCGGAAAGTGGTATTACAAATAGCAGTAAAACCAGTGACATTGACGTCAATAATATCTTGCTCAAGTTGCCATGGCAGCGTCTCGTTGTAACCATTTAGCCCTGTGTTTATTAAGACCAAATGTGCGCCTTCGATTCGTTGCCACTCTTGTTCTAATTGGCGAATTATCTCAACAGGCTGCTCAATATTTAACGGTAAAACGTTAACTTCAGTCTCAAGTTGTGAAGCAAACTCTTTTAATGAGTCTGGATCTTGGACAAAAAGTGTCAAAGCAACTTTTTCAGCTGCCAATTTGCGGGCGATTTCTTTACTAAGATGTGAGCTAGCGCCCACTATTATTGCGTTTGCTTGTGTCATGCGCTTTAAGGCTTCGAAATGATGACCTATGATAAAAACAACTGCTTTCGATAACAAGCAAGAATATTATTCAATATAAGACGTATAGACTTCTAGAAGTCTTTATGTATGATAAGGAGACTGAAATGAGCAAGGCAATGATGCGATTATTTAATGGAGTGCTTGTCGCGGTAGTGGTGTTTTTAGGATTAGGTGCATGTGCTTCGCACAATGATCTTGTCAGTGTATCAGGTGAGATAATGTATCGAGAGCGCATCGCGTTACCTGATAACGCAGTTATTAAAGTGCAACTTAAAGATGTGTCTTTGCAAGATACGAAAGCGATTGTTATGGCTGAAATGACTTCAGATGAAGTGACGACGCCCCATGCATTTACATTTGAACTTGCTCGCGATCAATTTCAGCAGGGACATACCTACGCCGTAGGTGCCCGTATTGAGGTGGAAGGTAAGCTTTGGTTTATCAATACTCAATCTTATGTAGTTGATATTAATAGTAATGAGGCTATTAATCTTATCGTAAATAAAGTCGGTAATGAGTGATAAATGTCGGACGCAACACGGTTGTGTGTTGTTGATGTTTTCCAAGTACCGAATCTTATAGTGTTAAAAAGGTGCTTTGATGCCGGTTAGAATCCCAGATAATTTACCCGCTGCAGAAATCTTAGAATCAGAGAATATTTTCGTTATGTCCGAAACACGGGCTGCGAATCAAGATATTCGTCCAATGCGTGTGCTGATTTTAAATTTGATGCCTAATAAAATTGAGACAGAAACTCAGTTGTTACGTTTATTAGGAAATACGCCTTTGCAAGTGGATGTGGATTTATTACGTATCCATGATAAAGCTTCAAAACACACCTCAATTGATCATATGAACACTTTTTATCGTGATTTCGAAGCGGTAAAAACACGCAATTATGATGGTCTAATTATCACTGGTGCGCCACTAGGGCAATTAGACTTTGAAGATGTTGTGTATTGGGAACACATAAAAGAAATTATCGATTGGTCTCAGCAGCATGTCACATCGGTATTGTTTTTATGCTGGGCTGCCCATGCGGGCTTGTTTCACTTATATGATTTACATCGAAAACTGCTAGAGAAGAAACGTTCTGGTGTGTTTAACCACAGTCGCTGTAATAAACCACATCCGTTATTACGTGGTTTCGATGATGAATTTTTTGCGCCTCATTCACGTTTCGCTGAAATGGATATTAATGATATTAAACAGCATCCTGATTTAGAAGTATTAGCTGAATCAAAAGAAGCTGGAGCTTATATCGTGTTAAGTCGAAATAATCGAAACTTGTTTGTAATGGGTCATCCAGAATATCAAAAATCGACGTTAAACGACGAATACCTGCGTGATATTGAGCAAGGTCTAAATCCAAGTGTTCCCACTCATTATTATCGTGACGATAACCCTAAAAATGACGCCGTTGCCAAATGGCATAGTCATGGCAGTTTGTTAGTCAGTAATTGGCTTAATTATTATGTTTATCAGTTAACGCCGTATGATTTATCTGACATGAGTGCAATGACGCCATGGGAAACCGGTCGTTAGTGTCTCAATATTAAGTCATTCGTTTAATTAAAGGCGCCATTTAGTATGACTAAGTGGCGCTTTTAGTCTCACCTTATTGCCTGGAAAATACCCAAAATAATTAGTTGTTTAGCACAAGTTAATACTTGGGATTGAAATCAAGCCCAACCAGTGTCGTGTCGTTGTTTCTTCGGTTAGGATTTTTGAATACTTAGTTAACGTAGCTGAGTATTACTTTTCAAACGGATCTGAAATTTAATGAGGGTATTCAATTGAATAACAAGAAACTACTCCCGCTAGCGTTTGCTATTGCTGGGTTATCTGGAGCCTTGCAAGCCGCACCGCATGCTCCCACGCCACAAACGGGCGCTTTCGATTTAGTGATTGCCGATGAGCAGAAGTTAATAGAAATGCTCAAGAAATCAGGCAAAATCTCACAAAGTGCTAGCTTAAAAGAAGCTGAAACAGCGTTAAAAACCTACCTTAAAAAACGTCAATCAGAAGCGGTACTAAATGCCGCAGCGCTCGATGCTGCTGTAGTCAGTCAGTATCCTATGACTAATGAAATTAAAGGTAAGGCTAAACATCATAAACGGCATGAAGCGTCAAAAGGACAGCTAACAGCCAATGCGATGCGAAGCCGTCCTGCGAATGTTCAAGAAGAAGTATATGAAGGTGAAACACGAGAAGCACGTGTTTTAGCGATTTTGATGGAGTTCCCTGACTTTGTGCATAATTCTATCTTACCTGATGAAACAGGTATGTATTATGAGGATTACAACCCAGACCATTATCGTCAAATCCTTTTTGGTGACGATGGTTGGGTTGCGCCGAATGGTCATCATGCTAATTCGTTTAGACAATTTTATGAGAAACAGTCAGGTGACAGTTATACCGTCACTGGCGATGTTGCTGGTTGGTATATGGCAGAAATGCCTGCGGCATTCTATGGCAACACTGTTGATGGTGATGCGAGCAGCTTAATTAGAGAAGCTTTAACTGCAGCCTCACAAGATCCCACTGTGGACTTAAATCAATTTGATATTGAAGACAGGTATGATCTTGATGGAGATGGTAATTACTGGGAACCAGATGGATTGGTTGATCATGTGATGGTATTCCATTCAGCAGTGGGGGAAGAAGCTGGTGGTGGTCAAGTAGGTGAAGATGCTATTTGGTCACATCGTTGGAATTTAGGGGGAGTATTTGGGATCCCTGATTCTTCAAGCTCAGCGCCTTATTGGGGCGGACTAATGGGGGCTTTTGATTATACCATCGCTCCGATTGACAGTGCTGTTGGAGTCATTAGCCATGAATATGGTCATGATTTAGGGTTACCTGATGAATATGACACTCAATATACTGGCCAAGGTGAGCCGGTATCTATGTGGTCTATTATGTCATCTGGTAGTTGGGCGGGTGAAATCGGCGGCACAGAGCCCGTTGGTTTTAGTCCATTCGCAAAAGAGTATTTACAAGCAAGCCTTGGTGGCAATTGGCAACACGGTGCTGTGGTGAATTTTGATGATATTCCTCGTAGAGGTGTCGTCGGTCTATTAGATCAAGCATCCAGTAAAGGCACTAATCATGATGTGATTAGGGTGAGTCTGCCAAACAAGCAACAGGTTATCACTGTGCCAACCAGTGGTGAATATGCGTATTTCAGTGGTTCTGGAGATAATCTAGAAAACCTGATGGCCGTTTCTGTCGATTTAACTGATGCAACCACTGCTGCAGTGCAGTTTAAAACATGGTATGACATCGAGCTTGATTGGGATTATGGCTATGTGATTGCTGTTGGTAGCTTTGGTCAGGTGATGCTTGAAGGCAATATCACCAGTAACACAAATCCGAATGATACTAATTTGGGTAACGGTATAACAGGTAATTCAGCGGGCTGGATTGATGCTGAATTTGATCTCACCGCGCTTGCGGGTGAGGCATTTGATTTATACGTAATGTATAAAACCGATGGCGCGGTATCCAACCCTGGTATGTACGTTGATGATTTAAACATTGTGGTCGATGAAACGATTGTTGCGACAGCGAATGCTGATGTTATGCCAGAAGTCATGATGCTAAATGGATTTGATGTATCGACGGGCGTTTCTGAAACTGAGCACTATTATTTGGTTGAGTGGCGTACTCATCATGGTGTCGACAGTGGTTTAGCGCATATCAATGTTGCTGGACAGCCAATGACCTATGAAAAGGGCATGCTCATTTGGTACGTGGATAATCAATATTCAGATAACTGGGTTGGTGTTCACCCTGGTGACGGTTTCTTAGGTGTCGTGGATGCTGATCAAAATACCTTGTTTTGGAGCAATGGTAATATTGCAACGACACGCTACCAAATCCACGATGCGACATTTAGAATTGATAGACCTGAAAAGATGTTTATCGATTTGTCTGAAGATTATGGCATCACTATGTATGACAACCGTACTCGTGCCCAACGTACTTTTAGAGATTCTCGAGATTACTCTGGCGGCGACTTACTTGATGCTGGACGTAATATTCCTGAATACGGGTTAACAATTCGCTTATTAAATCAAAGTGAAGATCGTAGTGTTGGTGCGGTAATGATCCAAAAGTAGTGCCTCTTTGCATAAACAGCTTGAAATAAAGCGTGCAGTTAATTGCAGACGATTCACCAATAGCGAAGTTAATGAGTGGCCTTAATAAGCCACTTTACTTCTGCAAAAAGCGCTGAGATTCAGCGCTTTTTTTATTTTTCTTATTTATTTTTATACGCAAGTTATCAGTTAAAAATATCAATAGTCCTGAGATTTTGCCGATAAATTATGGCAACTAAGCTAGATACAGATTAATTATCTAATCGCATTAGCGTTAGCATCGATTCAAGCATAAGCCTGCGGTCTTCGCTACATTGTCATATCGAAGCAACTCACTTATGCTGATACAATCTGTTAACCCTTGTGACAGTTTAAATCTTGTTTTGCTGACCGTGATGTATCACAAAGCTTAAATGGTAAGCAGGGGCATAGCGAAATCAGATGTTGAGGCGCCCATTGATTGAATTTCATCCTTGTTATTACCAAGTGCTATCGATAAGCCGATTCATTGCGTTGGTAAGCTTTATCAGTCTGGTTACTCCAGTTTATGCCAATGACAATGCAGAGCGAGCGATACAGTCAAATGATGCTCACGTCATGACATTAGATTCAGTTAAACAAGCGCTGGATAAGTTTACTGCGCCAGAGGAAAAGCTTGAGTATTTACAACAAGCTCAGCAACACCATTCGTGGAACCCAATTGATAATGCCCATATATTCAATTTAATTGCGATTGAACAAGAGGCATTAGACAAATTAGATGATGCCGTTGAATCATATTCTTTAGCGATTCAATCTGCTGAGCAAGTTGCCACTTCAGATATTTTAGTTATCAGTTATATTGAGCGTTCATTCATTAAATATTTACAGGTTAATGATAAAGAGCGCTATTGCCCTGATAGAGAATATGCATTGGAATTAGCACGCGCTATTGACTCTCCTATCGTGTTGTCCAAAGCACTCACGCAAAGCGCATTTTGCTACACTGA
>BCQL01000161.1_pt1 | contig 10940 bp, 10 predicted proteins | sample 1008151 | NCBI WGS metagenome assembly BCQL01 (sample SAMD00035459, study PRJDB4067) | museum specimen metagenome | biome: marine biome; feature: sea shore; material: organic material | host: Otohimella japonica | place: Japan:Kanagawa | collected 1927
CACTGCCGCTGGTGCTGGGGATGGATCTCGGCGGCGTCGCGGACTACTGGCAGAACCTGCCCCGGAGCCACACGACGCTGAGCGGCGGGCTCACCGCGCTGCAGCTGCTGGGTTACTTCCTGCCGCTGTTCCTGTTGATCCTGGCCGACCAGAACATGTACCAGCGGCTCGGTGCCGCCCGCGACGAGTCCGAGGCGCGCAGGTCGACGGGCGGCTTCTTCCTGTCCAGCTTCCTGGTCACCGTGCCCGTGGCGCTGCTCGGCTCGGCCGCGGTCATCCTGATGCCCGGCATCGAGCCGGACTCGGCGATCCTCTCGCTGGCGGGTGAGGGCTACCTGCCCACGGTGATGGGTGGCCTGCTGCTGGCGGGCGCGCTGGCCTTCATCATCACCACGGGTTCCTCGTTCCTGCTCTCCGGCGCAGGCAACGTGGTCTACGACGTCACGCAGCGGCTCTTCGGCGTGCAGATGAACGACCGCCGGCGGCTGGTGGTCCACCGACTGGCCGTGCTGGCCATCGGCGCTGTGGCCTACCTGCTCGGCCGGTACTTCCCGACCGTGCTGGAGCTGCAGATGTACTCCTACACCGTGTACGGCGTCGCCCTCGCCCCGCCGGTCCTGGCGATCTTCCTGTGGCGGCGGGCGAGCAAGTGGGGCGCGCTGGCCTCCATGGGCCTGAGCACCGCCGTGACCATCGTCTGGGAGCAGCTGGGCCAACCCTACGAGCTGAACTCGGTGCTGATCTCCCTGCCGGTGTCGCTGGTCACGCTGGTCGTGATCAGCCTCCTGCTGCCAGGTCGTGGTGCACGCCAGTGCGGCACGACCGTCCACACCAGCACCGTCCACACCGAGGAGTGACATGACCCCCGACCTGACCGCTTTCCGCGTCCTCAGCTTCGACTGCTACGGCACCCTCATCGACTGGGAGCGGGGGATCACCGCCGTGCTGGTGGCCTGGGCTCGCGAGCAGGGGCTGGAGCACGGCAGCGAGACGCTGCTGGAAACCTACGCCGGCCACGAGGCGGCGGTCATGCGCGAGCACCCGACGTGGCTCTACCCCGACGTGCTCGCCGAGGCGTTCACCAGGGCCGGTTCCTCAGTGGGCACCGGGGTCAGCCGGGAGTGGGCCGAGCGGCTCGGCGCCTCGGTTCCGGATTGGCCCGCCTTCCCGGACTCCGCGGACGCGCTGGCACGACTGCGCCGCCACTACGACCTGGTGATCCTGAGCAACGTGCACCGCGCCGGCTTCGCCGGCAGCAACGACCACTTGCGCGGCGACTTCACCCGGATCATCACCGCCGAGGACGTCGGCGCCTACAAACCCGCCGATCCGCACTTCGAAGCGCTGGACACGGCGCTCGACGAACTCGGCCGCGGGCGCAACGCACTGCTGCACGTGGCGCAGAGCCTCTTCCACGACCACGTGCCGGCACGGCGCCGCGGACTGACGTCGGTGTGGATCAACCGACGCCACGACCGACCCGGCTGGGGCGCCACTCCGGAGCCGTCCGAGGAGTGGGGCTACGCCGCCGAGTTCCCCTCCATGGCCGCCTTCGCCGACGAGGTCGACCGACAGCACGGCTAGTGCTGTTCATTCCCAGCTCATGTCCGGGGCGCCGAGAACATCCTCGTCCACTGCCATGCCCAGGCCGGGAGCGTCGGTGGGCAGGATTCCGCCCGTGGTGTAGCGGGCATCGAGTTGTGCCGTTGCGAGCGTGACCATCTCCTGGCAGTTCAGAACGCACCGGAGCAGATGCCGGGCAACGGTGCTGCCCAAGTGCAGGATCGCGGCGAACGCGATGGACGATCCGACGGTGTCCTGCACGCTAGCGGTGAGTCCGGCGGCGCGGCAGATGTCCCGGTGCCTTCGTGCCGGGGTCGTCAGCCCGCCGGCCTTGGAGATCTTGAGTCCGATGCCGTCTACCAAGTCTTCTGCCGCGATGAGCGCGAGGTCCTCGTCGTGTTGAGCGAGTTCGTCGACCACGACGGGGTAAGGGCACCGGCGGCGCAGCGATGCCGTTTCGCGCCAGGTGCCGCAGGGAGCTTCGAGCGCGAAGTCCAGCCCGCGGGGCAGCAGCTGGATCATGCGCAGAGCCGCTTCCGGAAGGAGTCCGCCGTTCGCGTCGACGACGAAGAACTCACCGGGGCGTCGGTCGGCGAGGCACGCGGTGATGCGCTCGGCGTCGAGCGCGGGGCCACCTTCGCCGTCCAGGGCGCCGATCTTGATCGAGTGCCCCCGGTATCCCTTGGCGCGGTGCTCGGCCACGCGTGCCCGCATCTGCTCCGACTCGCCCGCGTGGATCGAAGAGATCATGGGCATGGGGATGTCCGTCGAGCCGCCGAGGAGCTCGCACACCGGTAGGCCGACCGACTTGCCGAAGGCGTCCCAGCACGCGACGTCGAGCGGGGTCTTGGCGTGGTTGTGCCCGGCCAGCGTGCTGTCCATCGCGTCAGCGATCCGGTCCGTCCGGCGGGGATCCAGCCCCAGCAGCGCCGGGGCGAGCTCGGCGACGCCGGCGCGCGTTCCCATCGGGTGCGCGGCGATGTAGGTCGACCCGAAAGGTGTGCTCTCGCCCCAGCCTTCGGTGCCGTCATCGCAGGTGACGCGGACGACGGACGCCTCGAACGATTCGAACGTCCGCCCGAGAGCAGGTACACCCCACCTGCGTACGGCAGGGTCGCAGTGTGGAGATCGATCCGCGAAATCTTCATCCTTCTCCCCTCGTCACCACTCCGGTGCGGGGCGTGACTGCTCACACGCACGGAGCGGGCGGAACGAGCACCAGCTTTCCGGGGTGGGCTTTCTCGACGAAGTCCTGCTGTGCGCGGGTGATCTCGTCCAGCGGATATGTGCGGGACACGACCGGCCGCACCTCGTCGCGTTCGATGTAGGAGATCAAGTTCGCGAACACCGCGTCTTCCTGGAACGTGCAGCCGAAAAGCGACAGGTCCTTGAGGTAGAGCGTCCGCAGATCGAGTTCCGCGATCGGACCTCCGATGGCCCCGGAGATGGCGTAACGACCACCAGGACGCAGCAGTTCCAGCAGGTGCGAGCACTGCGGGCCGCCCACGAGGTCGATGACCACGTCGACGGATCCGCCGCCGAGCTCGCTGATCAGATCTGCGCCGCGGTCCACGACCCGATCAGAGCCCTGCGCTCTCACGTCGGCGGCCTTCGCGGCCGAGCACACTGCGAGGACCGTCGCCCCGCGGCGTTTCGCGAGCTGCACCGCGGCGAGGCCCACTCCGCCCGAGGCACCCGTCACCAGCACCCGCTCCGAGGCAACGGCGGCCCGGTGCATCATGTTCTCCGCGGTGGAATAGGCGCACGGCATTGCCGCGAGTTCCTCATCGCTCCAGTTGCTGTGGACCCCGTACGTTTCCTGCGCTGGGGCGACGGTGTACTGCGCGAACCCGCCGTCGCATTCGCTGCCGAAGGTCCAGCACTCGAACGGCCGGTAGTCGACGGGCGTGCGCAACATGTTCCGCACGAGAACCCGTTCAGCGACGCGTTCGGGCGAAACCCCCTGCCCCACAGCTGCAACACGACCGCAGGCGTCCGCGCCCTGGATGCGCGGGAACTCCAGAGCGGCGCCCGACCACGTGGCGTCCCCGTCGTCGACGGCGTCGAAACCCGTCGCTGCACCGTCCCCCGTCCCCGAGGTGACGGCCTTCGAGTACCACCCCACCCGGGTGTTCACGTCCGTGTTGTTGATTGCGGCCGCGGCGACCTGGATCAGCACCTCGCCCGGCCCGGGACGTGGAACCGGAACGTCCGTTCGGTACTCGAGCTTGTCCAGGCCACCGTGGCCGGCGAGGAGAACGGCAGCCATCGTGCTGGGCGGCAAGATGTAAGTCCCTTCTGCACCGGCAGGTGGGAACCGGAACGACGACCGCTTCCTCAGACGAGTTGCTGGAGGAGGTGCCCCATCCGATCCCGTTTCGCTGCCAAGTAGGTGGCGTTGTGCTCGTTCGGCCGGGTTTCGAGCGGTTGGCGTTCGTTGATCGCGACTCCGCACTCCGCGAGCGCGTAGCACTTGTCCGGGTTGTTGGTCATCAGTCGCACTGAGGAGACGTTGAGGTCGGCGAGGATTCGGGCGGCCGGGATGTAATCGCGGCCGTCGATCGGCAGGCCGAGCGCCCGATTCGCTTCGAGCGTGTCCAACGCGTGGTGCTGCTGGAGTTCGTAGGCCTGCAGCTTGTGCCCCAGGCCGATGCCCCGTCCTTCATGTCCGCGCATGTAGATGATGACACCCCGGCCTTCGGCGGCTATCGATTCCATCGCCATCCGCAGCTGCGCACCGCAATCGCAGCGCAGCGAGCCGAGGAGGTCACCGGTGAGGCACTCGCTGTGCAACCGGACGGGAACGTCCCGGCCGTCGTCGGTGTCCCCCATCGCCAGGGCGAGGTGTTCGACGCCATCCGTCTTGGACCGGTAGGTGATGGCGTGGAAAACACCGCTGTCGGTGGGAATCGCGGCCTGGCCGGTTCGCCTTACGCTGGCGTCGTCGTGCATCCACTCGACCAGCTCAGCGATGGAGACCATCGGGATGCCGTGCTGCGCGGCGAAGTCGTCCAGGCCCGGCCGGCGCATCATGTGCCGCCGGTCAGGAGTCACGACCTCGCACAGCAGGGCCGGGCCGCGCAACCCTGCCAGACGGCACAGGTCCACCCCCGCTTCGGTGTGCCCGTTGCGTTCCCGCACTCCGCCTGCCCTCGCCCGCAGCGGCATGACGTGACCGGGTCGCGCCAGATCCGTCGGCTCGAGCAGCGGGTCGGCCAGTGCTCGGGTGGTCGCCGCCCGGTCTCCGGCGCTGATCCCCGTGCTCGTTCCGTGCCGGTAGTCGACGCTGACGAGGAAGGCCGTTCCCTGGCTCTCCGTGTTGGCCGACACCATCAAGTCGAGGTCGAGCGCGTGGGCGCGCTGCTCGTCGATCGCGACGCACAGGAAACCCGATGTGTACTCGAGGAAGAAGGCGACGTCATCAGTGGTCGCATGCTCGGCGCCCATGATCAGATCGCCCTCGTTCTCCCGGTTCTCGTCGTCCACGACGAGAACCTTCCCGCCAGTTGCGAGCGCAGCGACAGCTTCGGCGACGCGAGTCGACGACATCGGACCTCCTGCAACGTAGATCGGTTCGGGGGCGTTTGAGGCCCACCTCTTCACCGCGCGTGGCTGGTTCTTCGCCGGCACCTCGGTCGCAGCAACGGGAGGGACACCGGCCTGTGCAGTGGTGCTTCATCATGGTGTTCACATTCAGAACACTGTATTCAGTTAAATTAGATTCCCATCGAGCTCGCCGTCAAGCGCTCCCCGCAGGAGCGCGCCGCGCACGCCTCTGCCTCCACACCCGTGAGATGTCTTGACGGACGCAGTAGTCCAGACCACAATAACTAGCATATCGTTCATTATATGAACACAATATCCAAATACGTCTCTTTGGGGACTGTCAGCCACGCAACGCCGAGTACCAGGGAGTGCCAGTGACCGAGGAAGCTGACGTCGTCGTGGTCGGTGGCGGGATCGCCGGCCTGATCACCGCTCGCGAGCTCAGCCGGCGTCACCTGCGTGTTGTCGTGCTCGAAGCCAGGGATCGCCTGGGTGGGCGCGTGTGGACGGACCGCCGGCTCGGTCGGGACCTGGAGATCGGCGGCACGTGGCTGCACTGGGTGCAGCCGCACGTCTGGGCCGAGATCACCCGCTACGGCCTCGAAGTGACCCGGGGGCCGCGTCCCGAAAGGGCGTACTGGCTGGCCGGCAACGAGGTCCGCGAAGGAACGCTCGACGGTTTCATGGAACTCATCGACCCGGGAATGCGCCGACTCCTGGCCGACACGATGCGGTGGATCCCCCGCCCGGACAAACCGGCCTCGGGAGCGGACCTGGCTTCGATCGATGACCGCACCGTTCGGGACGAGCTCGACGAGCTCGACCTGCCGGTGGAGGAGTACAACGCCAACGAGGCCGCGTGGGTGGGACATCTCAACGCCTCCCCCGACGACGCAGCGTTCGCCAGCGCCCTGCGCTGGACGGCGGCGACTGCCGGTTCCTGGCACCTGATGCACGAGGCCTCCGCTGTTTTCCGCCTGGCTTCCGGCACCCGTTCGCTGGTCGAGGCGATCGCGTCGGACACCAGCGCCGACATCCGCACCGCCACCGAGGCACGCAGCATCGAGCACGACGCGAGCGGTGCCGCTGTGACCACCGCGGCCGGTGACCGGATCGACGCACGGCGCGCCGTCGTGACGTTGCCGCAGAACATCCTCGGCCAGGTGGACGTCTCCCCCGCGCTGTCCACCGAGAAGCTCGCCGCGAGTCGCGAGAAGACGGCTTCGCGGGGAATCAAGGTGTGGATCCGCGTGCGCGGTCCGATCGAGCCGTTCTTCGCCTACTCCTCCGCGAGCCATCCGCTGTCGGTCGTGCGCACCGAGTTCGTGGGGCAGGACGACGCGGTCCTCGTCTCGTTCGGCGCCGACGCCGAGAAGATCTCCGCCCACGACCGGGACGCGGTCCAGGAGGCGCTGCGCGTGTGGCGCGATGACCTCGAAGTCCTGGAGGTCACCGGGCACGACTGGATGGCCGACCAGTACTCCGGTGAGACGTGGCTGATACAGCGCCCGCACCAGCTCACCCGGTACTTCCACGCCCAGCAACGCCCTGAAGGCGCACTGCACTTCGCGGGAAGCGACTACGCCAACGTGTGGGGCGGCTTCATCGACGGAGCCATCGAGAGCGGCCTGCACACCGCCAGCGAACTCGCCGCGCAACTCGACCCGCCGCGCTGACCGAACAGCTCCGAGACCGGGAAGGATCCGAACATGACCACCTTGCCGTCGACAACCATCGACCAGCACCACTACCGGAACGTCATGGGGCACCTGCCCACCGGAGTTGTCGTCGTAGCCGGGCGCGAGGTGCGCACCGGCGGCCCGGCCGGACTCGTGGTCGGGACCTTCCAGTCCCTGTCGCTGGACCCGCCCCCTGGTCAGCTTCAGCGTCGACCGGAACTCCAGCAGCTGGCCGAGGATCCGCCCGGCAGGGCGGTTCAGCGCCAGTGTGCTCGCCAGCGGGCAGAACGACGTGTGCCGGGCGCTGTCCAGCAAGCGCGACGACAAGTTCGCCGCGGTGGACTGGCACGAGTCCGCGGACGGCGGTCCGCGGATCTCGGGCGCGCACGCGTGGATCGACTGCACCGTCGAGCAGGAGTTGGAAGGCGGCGATCACCTCATCGTGCTCGCGCACGTGTCCACCATGGAGGTGGGGGAAGGCGAACCCCTGGTCTTCCACCGCGGCCGTCTCGGCGGGTACCGCGACATCTGATCCTCCGGCAGCACATCCATCGATCACGCGGAACTGAGAGCACACGCGGATGACCACGATCGACCAGATCGAACCCGAAGAAACGCAGGAGCAGCTCGACCGGTATCTGGGGACAGCTGCGGCCGCTGGCGCCGTCTGGGGCCGGCAGACCCCTCGCCAGCGGGCGTACGCCCTCTCTGCGGTCGCGGACTCGCTGGACGCCGAGGCAGCGAGCCTGATTCCCGAGGCCTTGCGGGAAACCGGGCTCTCCGAAGCCAGGCTCACCGGCGAGCTGAAGCGCACCTCGGTCCAGTTGCGCATGTTCGCCGACGTGTTGCGCGACGGTTCCTACCTGCGGATCGTCATCGACCGGCACGATCCCGAGTTCATCCTCGGTTCCCGCCCCGACCTCCGCCGCTGGTTGGAACCCGTCGGACCGGTGCTCGTGTACGCGGCGAGCAACTTCCCGTTCGCGTTCTCGGTCGCCGGCGGCGACACCGCCTCCGCCCTCGCGGCCGGCTGCCCCGTGGTGCTGAAGATCCACCCCGGACATCCGCGCACCTCGCAGCGAACGGCGGAGATCGTGCGCGGGGCCCTGACCGCGAACGGCGCACCCGAGGGGACCTTCGAGGTGATCACCGGCCGGCAAGCAGGTGTGCAAGCGCTGCAGGACCGCCGAGTGGCCGCGGGCGCCTTCACCGGCTCGGTGGCCGGTGGTCGGGCGTTGTTCGACATCGCCGCATCCCGCGAGCACCCAATCCCGTTCTTCGGTGAGCTCGGCAGCATCAATCCCGCGGTGGTCACCGCCGAGGCGGAGCGCGAGCGCGGCGAGCAGATCGCCGAAGGGTTCGTGGGGTCCTTCACCCTCGGCGCGGGGCAGTTCTGCACCAAGCCGGGAGTGCTCCTGCTGCCACGGGGAACGGAACTGCCGGCACGCCTGACCGAACTGCTCGCCCACGCCCCGGCCGCGAGGCTGCTCACCTCCGGAATCGCCCAGCGCTACCGCGACCGGATCGACGAGATCGCGAAAACCCCGGGGGTCGAGGTGCTCGCCAGCGGAGCCGAGTCGCCGGATCCGTCCGGCGTCCCGGCCTGCACGCCGAGCTTGTTCCACGCCGGTTCGGCGACGAACTTGGACGAACACCGCTCCGTCCTCCTGGAGGAGACCTTCGGCCCCTCCGCCGTGGTGGCCGAGTACGACTCCGCGGAGGAACTGCGCGACGTCCTCGCCGCCGTGGCCGGAAGCCTGACCGTCACCGTGCACACCGCCAAGGAACCTGGCGATGCCGAGCAGGAACGGCTCTCCGGGATTACGGAGCTGGCAGCGGAGCACTCCGGCCGGGTCGTGTTCAACGAGTGGCCCACCGGAGTCTCGGTGACGCCGGCCCAGCAGCACGGCGGGCCGTATCCCGCCACCACTGCTGTTTCGCACACTTCCGTCGGCACGGCTGCGATCGACCGGTTCCTGCACCCGGTGAGCTATCAGAACGCACCGGACTCGGTGCTGCCTCCCGCGCTCCGCGAAGGGAACCCGCTCCGCTTGCCGAGGACCGTGAACGAGGCGGGGATTTCTCATCGCTGGGACTCGCAGCATTGAAATCCGGGGTGCCCAGCGTGGACGGGTCCCTCCACCCGGAGCGGTGATTCGTCGCAGAAGCCGGGAACCATGCCGGCTTCTGCGACACCGGTCCACGCGTGGAGGTTCATGGGTGAGCTCCTGTCCACCATCACGGAGGTCGCACGATGAGGATCGCTGAAGTCCACATCTACGAGCACGGTCTGCCGGTCCACAACGGCCCCTACACGATGTCCCACGGAGAAGTCCGAGTTCTGACCAGCACACTGGTCAAGCTGGTGGCCGACAACTGGCTCGTGGGCTGGGGCGAGACCTGCCCGGTCGGCCCCACCTACGCCGAAGCCCACGCTGCCGGGGCCGTCGCGGCACTACGGGAAATGGCGCCGGGACTGATCGGCGCGGAGGTGCTGCCGGTGCCGTTGCACAGGCGGATGGACGGCCTGCTCCACGGCCACAACTACGCCAAGGCCGCCGTCGACATCGCCGCCCACGACCTGCTGGGCAAACATCTCGGTGTGAGCGTGTCCGATCTCCTCGGTGGCGCGGTGACGGATCGCGTGCCTTCCTACTACGCCACCTCGGTGGGCCCGCCGGAGGAAACTGCCCGCACCGCAGCGGAGAAGCGTGCCGAGGGATACCCGCGCCTGCAAGTCAAGATCGGCGGTCGGCCGATCGAGGAGGACATCGAGACCATCCGCAAGGTCTGGGAGGTCATCCGCGGGTCGGCGATGCGTCTTGCAGTGGACGGCAACCGCAGCCTGACCACTCGCGATGCGCTGCGACTCAGCCGGGAATGCCCGGACGTCCCCTTCGTCCTGGAACAGCCCTGCAACACCGTCGAGGACCTGCAGAAGATCCGCTCCCAGGTCAGCCACGGCATCTACATGGACGAAAGCAGCACCAGCCTGAACACGGCGGTCACCGCCGCCGGCACCGGACTGGTCGATGGCTTCGGCATGAAGGTGACCCGGATCGGCGGACTCCATCCGATGCGCGCCTTCCGCGACCTCTGCCAGGCGCGGAACCTGCCTCATACGTGTGACGACGCCTGGGGCGGAGACATCATCGCCGCCGTCTGCACCCACATCGGGGCGACCGTGGCACCTGACCTGCTCGACGGTGTCTGGCTCGCGGCCCCCTACATCGACGGCCACTACGACCCCGACCACGGGATCCGCATCGAAGGCGGCCACATCGAGCGGCCCCGAGGCCCCGGCCTGGGCATCGTGCCCGACGAAACCCTGTTCGGCGCCCCGGTGGCCTCCTTCTGACCGCAGTCCCGATGGAAATCCGAAATCCGAGCTCTGCAGCGTGATCTCAGTGAGGTGTGGTGGCGCGGGGACGGGCATGTGCGGCGATGCAGGCTGATCGTCCAACACTGCAGACGCCGGAACGACCACCGGTCAACCGGTGGGAGGAACAGCAGCTGCTCTGGTAGCGCAACGCTGACGGGTCGTTCAATGGCCGAGCAGCCGCGGATGTCGTGTCGATGACGTTGGAAAATCGGAGTTTTCGCGATGCTGGTGCGATTCCGGCGATCCGCCTCGCCGGCATCGCCGGGGCGCTACCCCTCCTTCGCTGAGCGCGAGAACGTGCCCGAATACTGCCGCGCCACACCAGCCGACCGGCTGCCCTTCTTGAGAGAATCAGTCCCGTCGAGGTAGATCGCGTGCTCGATCCTTGTGTACGCATGGCCGTCCAGCGGCGGGTTCACGCGGTTGTGCAAGCTCACGATCTGCGCGGGGCCCTCGCCGATCGGACTCGGAACCATCCCGACCAACGCGGCTGGCGCGCCGGCCGCGCGGTGCGGCTGGCGGACGGGGCCGACGGGCACGTTTCGCCCCAGCCGATTGGTCCGCTGCCGGTGACGATCTTGGCCTGGGTGGTTTGCAGAGCGGCGAGTTCGCCGACTCGTTCGTCCTCGACACGGTTCCTCCTCGGCGCGATCTGCGGAGCTGGGGGCCGGCGCGTTCGCCACGGTGTCGGTGCGCTCAGGCGCGGTCGTCCACCTTGGGCAGGGGCGCCAGGAGCATGGTCGACGTGTCCAAGCGCTCGTTCGTGTCCT
>BCQL01000162.1_pt1 | contig 10916 bp, 9 predicted proteins | sample 1008151 | NCBI WGS metagenome assembly BCQL01 (sample SAMD00035459, study PRJDB4067) | museum specimen metagenome | biome: marine biome; feature: sea shore; material: organic material | host: Otohimella japonica | place: Japan:Kanagawa | collected 1927
ATCGACCGCCGCGGCACCCAGTGCAACAAATGGGACAAAATGGAGACGCTTTATGGCGTGTCCCCCGACGACGGGCTGGCCATGTGGGTCGCTGATATGGACTTTCAGGCGCCGCAAGTGGTGCGCGACGTGCTGGCCGAAAAGCTTCCCGATGTTGCGGTGTCGATCTCGTCCGAGGTTAGCCCGCAAATGCGTGAATACGAACGGTTCAACACAGTCGTTGCCAACGCCTATATCAAGCCGTTGATGGCGTCGTACCTTGGTCGGCTTGAAGACCGGCTGAAAGGCGAAGGCGTGTCTTGCCGCATATTCCTGATGCACTCGGGCGGTGGGATCATTTCGATCCAGAACGCTGCTGATTTCCCAGTGCGTTTGGTTGAATCCGGCCCGGCCGGAGGTGCTGTTTTCGCAGCCCACATCGCGGCGCGTTATGGTTTGGACAAGGTGCTATCGTTTGACATGGGCGGCACGACTGCCAAGATTTGCCTGATCAAAAACCAGACGCCCAAGACATCTCGGGTGTTCGAGGTTGCGCGGACCTATCGGTTCAAAAAGGGCTCTGGCATGCCGATTTCGATCCCCGTGATCGATATGGTGGAAATTGGCGCTGGCGGTGGATCGCTGGCCCATGTTGATGCCATGCGCCAAATCCGCGTTGGCCCTGAAAGTGCTGGCTCAGAACCGTTCACCCGCTCGAACCAATGTGTATGAGATAATGAGTAAACCTGCGTTGGGCGTATCGCCAGATATGAACGTGAAATACTGCGCACGATTGTTTGAACGATTTGGTATTAGTCGGGCCCCGGTTGTTTTAGATGGTAATGTGCTTGGAATGGTGAGCTACAACAATATTGTTGTGAAAGGGATGGTGTTAGATTCTGAATTATAACCAGTCGGCAATAAGAGTGAAGTAACAGCTGTTTACCAACTTCAGACGCTACCCTCTGGAGAAAAACAGAAGGCATTGTTACACTCTCGGCAAACGTAAGACGATAGAGTAATTCAATATGAAACTGTTTTTTGCTTCTGATTTGCATGGCTGCCTAGCCTCAACTAAAAAAGCTGTCGAAGCTTATCAAGCCTCTGGTGCGAAGCACTTTATCTTGCTTGGCGATATCCTAAACCATGGGCCAAGAAATCCAGTGCCAGAAGCCTATGCTCCAGCGCAGGTAGCGGAACTTCTAAACGAATACAAAGACGACATTATTTCGGTAAGAGGTAACTGCGATAGTGAAGTGGACCAGATGCTACTGGATTTCCCTGTACTGAGTGATTTTGCCATTGTGTTACTAGAAAGCGGCAAGCGATTATTCTTAACTCATGGTCACTTGTACAATCAAGATAGATTGCCACCACTTAAAGCGGGTGATGTATTAGCTCATGGGCATACGCATCTACCTGTCGCTGCATCGATGGGCGACTACGTCTTGTTTAACCCAGGCTCTGTAACCCTGCCTAAAGGCGGTAATGTAGCGAGCTACGGGCTACTTGAAGATAACAAACTGAGTGTTGTTAGTTTTGATGGGGATGTGTTGGCAGAAACGCAGATTTAAACGATAGCGAATAGAAATAAAAAAGGAGGCTTAGCCTCCTTTTTCTATTTTAACTTACAGTGTTGGAGTCGATACCAATACTCGAGAACCGTGCCCTAGGCTGGTCAACAAGATTGAATTGTCATCGATGATATCCACACGTCGGCTTTGCTGAGCATCGGTGATGAACAGTTGCTTTATCACTCGAAGCTGAGATTCAGTGAAGTCCTTGCTATCGATAGCAGAAGAATCTTTAAACTCTTTTGGATCGATAAGCAGATAGTTGTCACTCAATTGCCATACGCCGGATTCCGTAATGTTCATGGTGAATGACACCACATCGACGTCGTTGAACAACTGAATACGTGATGCACGGATATAGTCACCATTAGGTAGGTATTTCACATTAGACATAATGTGAACCTTGTTAAGAGGACCAATGCTATCGTCAGCTAGATCAGAGTAAACAAATGTATCAAGGTTTGTTTGCCACTCACGAGAGGTCAACACTTGTTCGATCTTTACATCGCTACCCCAGTACAACCAACCACTGAATACGACAGAGATCACTAATAGAATTGATGCTACACGTTGGTTCATTACTTACGGCCTCCGGTTGCGCAGATCTTGGCAAGATCTTGTTGTTTGCCAACAAGGCGGACAGTGCTATTTTCAGAGGTAAACTGTGGACCATGAATGTAGCTTAAATAGAGTTGTTCAGATTGGCTTGCCGTTGCAATGACTTCAACAGGGTCAGACTCATCTGTGTAAGCTGTCATGTAGTGGTCTACACAGCTTTCGATGCTCTCCATCCAGTTAGTCAAGTCAGGATGTCCCTCGGTTGTTTTAACCGGTACATCGTTAACTACCGTGACAGCACGGAAGGTAGATGGTGAAGAATTAGGTATCATCAGCGCAATAATAGGCAATAAAATCGCTACTAGCAGTAGAATTCGGGTGTTTGTGTTCCAATTTGCCCAGAACGCTTGTTTCTTGGCGTTTTGCTCCAATTTAGATTCTTTTAGCTGCGACGTTGTGATCGAAGCAAGAGCGGGCTCTGCTGCTGGAGTTGCAACTTTTTCCTCTGTTTGAGGAGTAGGGGTTTCGCGCTCAACAGACGAGATCAATTGATAGCCACGCTTCGGCACAGTCTTTACAAACTGTGGGGATTTGGTGGAGTCTTTTAGCATTTTTCTAAGAGTAGAAATTGCCTGAGTTAGACTAGAATCATCAACTTGAAAACCTTGATCTCTCCAAACAAATTCATGCAGTTGGTCACGAGTAACCACTTCATTTGGATGTTCGCAAAGTAGGGTGAGGATTCGACTTTCATTACTACCAAGTCGCACTAAACTATCGTCATCTGATTGATCGACAAGTGAGTTGCTATTTGGATCAAAAATATACTTTTGGGCTAGTACGTATTTAATACCGATTTTACTCATTTAGATCTTCTTTGATTTCCGCTGACACACGCTTCCATAACCCATCACACTCATTACATGTGAAGTGTGAGATATATCGCCTTTTAGAGCGAATAACCGCCATAGCATAATAAAATTTTATCTAAAAAACAGTTTTTTTATAGTAATTGACCTTGAATTTGCACTTCTCACCCTTATTTCATGCTTCATGAGTACAAGCACCAACAAATATGAGCCTTGGTGCAGTTATGAGTAAACATAAAAGTATGGAGTCAAAATGAGCGAGACTGTGTCAGCTAACAAAGAAACTCGAGGTTTCCAATCAGAGGTAAAGCAACTGCTGCACCTTATGATTCACTCACTGTATTCAAACAAAGAAATTTTCTTACGTGAGCTTATTTCTAACGCCTCAGATGCGTCAGATAAGTTGCGCTTCCAAGCACTCTCTCAGCCTGATCTATACCAAGGCGATGCCGAGCTAGGTGTGAAGCTTTCTTTCGACGAGAAGAGCAACACTCTTACCGTATCGGACAATGGTATCGGTATGAGCCGTGATGATGTGATTGAGCATCTAGGCACAATTGCTAAGTCAGGCACAGCTGAGTTCTTCTCTAAGCTTTCTGAAGACCAATCAAAAGACTCACAGCTTATTGGTCAATTTGGTGTAGGTTTCTATTCTGCCTTTATCGTTGCAGACGCAGTGACTGTGCGCACACGTGCTGCAGGCCTATCGGCTGACCACGGCGTACAGTGGCACTCAGCGGGTGAAGGCGACTACACCATTGAAGACATTACCAAAGAAAGCCGCGGTACTGACATCATTCTTCACATGCGTGACGAAGGTAAAGAGTTCTTATCTGAATGGCGTCTGCGTGATGTGATCAGCAAGTACTCTGACCATATTGGTATTCCTGTTTCCATTCTTACCAAGGTAACGGATGAAGAAGGCAAAGAAACAGACGAAACCAAGTGGGAGCAAATCAACAAGGCACAAGCGCTTTGGACTCGTGCAAAATCTGACATCAATGATGAAGAATACCAAGAGTTCTACAAGCACGTTTCTCACGACTTTGCGGATCCATTACTATGGAGTCATAACAAGGTAGAAGGCAAGAACGATTACACTAGCCTGTTATACGTTCCTTCAAAAGCGCCTTGGGACATGATGAACCGTGACCATAAGAGCGGCCTTAAGCTGTATGTTCAGCGCGTATTCATCATGGATGACGCAGAGCAGTTCATGCCTTCGTACCTGCGCTTTGTTAAAGGCTTGATTGACTCAAACGATCTACCACTTAACGTGTCACGTGAAATCCTACAAGACAACAAAGTGACTCAGTCACTGCGTAATGCTTGTACTAAGCGCGTGCTTACTATGCTAGAGAAACTGGCGAAAAAAGACGACGAGAAGTACCTATCTTTCTGGAAGGAATTTGGCCTAGTGCTAAAAGAAGGCCCTGCAGAAGATATGTCCAACAAAGAGAAGATCGCAGGTCTATTGCGTTTTGCTTCTACAGAAGTGGACAGCAACGAGCAGTCGGTTAGCTTAGCAAGTTATGTTGAGCGCATGAAAGAAGGTCAAGACAAGATCTACTTCCTTACCGCTGATAGCTATGCCGCAGCTAAAAACAGCCCACACCTTGAGCAATTTAAAGCGAAAGGGATTGAGGTTGTATTAATGTTCGATCGCATTGATGAATGGCTAATGAACTACCTAACAGAGTTCGATGGCAAACAATTCCAATCAATCACTAAAGCTGGCTTAGATCTTAGCAAGTTTGAGGACGAGCAAGAGAAAGAGAAGCAGAAAGAGACGGAAGAAGAGTTCAAGTCTGTGGTTGAGCGCACGACCGAGTACCTTGGTGATCGCGTGAAAGAGGTTCGTACCACTTTCAAATTGGCGAGCACTCCTGCGGTAGTCGTTACCGATGATATGGAAATGGGTACGCAGATGGCGAAGCTTCTTGAAGCTGCAGGTCAGGCTGCTCCTGAGGTGAAGTACATCTTAGAGCTAAACCCAGAGCACGACTTGGTTAAACAGATGGCTGATACCGCTGATGAGATTGCTTTTGGTCGTTATGTTGAACTTCTGCTGGGCCAAGCGATGCTTGCAGAGCGTGGTTCTCTAGAAGACCCAAGTCAGTTCCTAAGCGCGGTAAACCAATTGTTGATTAAATAGTCAATCTCACGGATTAGTCGCAAAGCTGAACATTGAGCCCAGAATTATGATAGTATTCTGGGCTTAATCATTACTAAAAGTATAGTTATACCGAAACTTACAACAAAATCAGTGGCTTACTGTTTGTTGTTAGTTTGTGAGCTTCGGTATAAAAGAAGAACATTAAAGAGGAAAAACAATGCGCATCATTCTTTTAGGTGCTCCTGGTGCAGGTAAAGGCACTCAGGCTCAGTTCATCATGGAAAAATACGGTATCCCACAAATTTCTACTGGTGACATGCTACGTGCTGCTATCAAGGCGGGCACTGAGTTAGGCAAAAAAGCTAAAGATGTAATTGATGCAGGCCAATTGGTTTCTGATGATATCATTCTAGGTCTTATCAAAGAGCGTATTGCACAAGACGATTGTGAAAAAGGTTTCCTACTAGACGGTTTCCCACGCACTATTCCTCAGGCTGATGGCCTTAAAGAAATGGGTATTGATGTTGATTACGTTATCGAATTTGACGTAGCTGACGACGTGATTGTTGAGCGTATGGCTGGTCGTCGTGCTCACCTTCCATCTGGTCGTACATACCACGTTGTATTTAACCCGCCTAAAGAGGAAGGTAAAGACGACGTAACAGGTGAAGCGCTTGTTGTTCGTGATGACGACGAAGAAGAGACTGTACGTGCTCGCCTAGGTGTATACCACACTCAGACTGCTCCGCTAGTTCAGTACTACGGCAAAGAAGCAGAAGCTGGTAACACTAAGTACCTTAAGTTTGATGGTACTAAGCAAGTTGCAGAAGTAAGCTCTGACATCGAAAAAGCGTTATCTTAATCATTGCTTATTGCTAAGCGAATTTAGATACTAGAAGGACGACCTATTGGTCGTCCTTTTTTATTGCTTATATGTCAGGACGTTATGGAAAACCAATCTAAAACAGGGGTGTTATTAGTTAACCTAGGAACCCCGGATGAAGCAACCCCGAAAGCCGTTAAACGATTCTTAAGTCAGTTTTTGCACGATAAGCGTGTAGTGGATATGACGCGCTGGTTATGGTGCCCGTTGCTACACGGCGTAATACTGCCTATTCGCGCTCCTAAGGTAGCAAAACTTTATCAAGGGGTATGGATGAGTGAAGGCTCTCCCCTGATGGTATTCTCGCGCAGGCAAGCAAGTAAATTACAACGCAGCCTCAATGTTCCTGTTGAGCTAGGGATGACCTATGGTAATCCAAGCTTATTATCTGGCGTGCAGTCGTTACTGGAGCAAGGTGTTGAAAAAGTCATAGTACTGCCGCTGTATCCGCAATACTCTGCAACCACTACAGCGGCTGTTGTTGATGGTCTGGGTAAAGCTTTCAAACAAATGACGGTAGTGCCTTCCTTTGAGGTGATTGGCGACTATCACGATCATCCACTCTATATTCAGGCTCTGGCTGATTCGGTTAGAGATACTTGGCGTGAGCGTGGAGAGAGTGAATATCTGCTTTGTTCTTATCACGGCATACCGAAACGTTACGCTGATAATGGTGATGTCTACCCTCAACATTGCGAGAAGACCACAGAGTTATTAGCGCAAGAACTCGGGCTAGACTCAGATCGAATAGGCATGACTTACCAGTCGCGCTTTGGTCGCGAAGAATGGCTACAGCCTTACACCGACAAAACTCTAGAGAAGTTGCCTAATCAAGGGATTAAGAAGCTAGATATTATAGCGCCTGCTTTTTCTGTTGATTGCCTTGAAACACTCGAAGAACTCTCGGAAGAGTGCTGTGATATTTATAAAGAAGCCGGTGGTGAAAGCTTTAATTACATACCTTGTCTCAATGATAGCGACAAGCATATAGAGTTAATGGCGAGTCTAGTTAATGCCCGTTTATTGAATGGTGAGTGAGCACTCACGCTCGGTCGGATTTCATGTTAGAAAGTGAACTGCTAGAATACCAGCGTTAAGAATTGGCGCAGAGCCTAATAAAAGAATAAAAAGGTATTAGCCATGAAACGTTGGTATTTATTGTATTGTAAGCGTGGTGATCAAGAGCGGGCACAAATGCACCTTGAAAATCAAGGTGTTGAGGTTTATTACCCGAAGCTCACGGTTGAGAAATTGGTAAGAGGTAAGCGTCAGAAGAAGTCTGAGCCCCTGTTTCCAAGCTATATGTTTGTGCGATTTGATTTCGAGGTTGGGCCTTCGTTTACCACGGTACGTTCGACGCGCGGTGTGTCTGACTTCATCCGTAACGGAGCTTATCCTACAGAAGTGCAGGGTGATTTAGTTTATTCGCTCAAGCAGCTAGAAGGAATCCAAGAAGTGATTCAGTCTGACTCTCATAAAAAGGGTGATCAGGTTGTTATTAAGTCAGGACAGTTTGCTGGTGTTGATGCGATTTATCATGAGGCGGATGGCGATAAACGCTCTATTTTGTTGATTACAATGATCAATAAAAAAGTAGAGGTTCAAATCGATAATCAGGATATTGAAGCTAAAAGCTAGTTAGCATTAGGTTTAAATAGGAAAAGGGCGCTAAATAGCGCCCTTTTTTATAGCTTGCAGAGAGGTTAGTACGCCTCGTTGTGAACGGCTTTAACTGCTCGGCCTGAAGGATCAGCGTTGTTTTTAAACGACTCATCCCACTCAATCGCTTTTGCTGAAGAACAGGCTACAGAAGGGCCACCTGGAACACATTCTGCTGCGGAAGGCAGTGGGAATAGTTCTTCAAAGATCTCGCGATATACATAACCTTCTTTAGTCGTCGGCGTATTGTATGGGAAGCGGAACTTAGCGGTTTCCATTTGTTGGTCTGTGATCTTAGCTTCTGCAACTTCACGTAAGGTATCAATCCAGCTGTAGCCAACACCATCAGAGAACTGCTCTTTCTGGCGCCAAGCAATAGCTTCAGGAAGGTAGTGTTCAAAACACTCACGCAGGATGTGTTTTTCCATCTTACCGTTGCCACACATTTTGTCTGCTGGGTTTAGACGCATTGCCACATCAATAAACTCTTTGTCTAGGAAAGGTACGCGACCTTCTACGCCCCAAGCGGCTAATGATTTGTTAGCACGTGCACAGTCAAACATGTTAAGAGCCAGTAGCTTACGTACCGTTTCTTCGTGGAACTCTTGTGCGTTTGGCGCTTTGTGGAAGTACAGGTAACCACCAAAGATTTCATCAGCGCCTTCACCAGAAAGCACCATCTTAATGCCCATCGCTTTGATTTTACGACCCATTAAGAACATCGGAGTTGATGCACGGATAGTAGTCACATCGTAAGTTTCGATGTGGTAGATAACATCACGAATCGCATCTAAGCCTTCTTGGATGGTGTAAGTCATCTCATGGTGAACGGTACCGATTTGATCGGCTACTTCACGAGCCGCTTTTAGATCCGGTGCACCCTCAAGGCCTACAGCAAATGAGTGTAGCTGTGGCCACCATGCTTCTGACTGGCCGTCGTCTTCAACACGCATTGCGGCAAAGCGTTTTGCAACAGCTGAAGTAATCGATGAATCTAAACCGCCAGAAAGCAGCACGCCGTATGGCACGTCTGTCATCAACTGACGTTTAACTGCAGCTTCTAGAGCTTCAGTTAGGTCTTCTTTGCTGGTGGAGTTACCTTGTACCGCAGCATACTCGTTCCAGTCACGGATATAGTAGCGTGTTGGAGCAAGCGCACCTGATTCTAGGTAGCAACCTGGAGGGAATTCGCTGACCGTTTTGCACACTGGCACTAGCGCCTTCATTTCTGAAGCAACGTAGAAGTTACCGTGCTCATCATGGCCTTGGTACAGTGGAATGATACCAATATGGTCACGACCAATGAGATAGGTTTCTTTTTCTTCATCATAAAGAACAAAAGCAAAGATACCGTTGAGTTCTTCAAGAAGATCGGCACCCATGTCTTGGTAAAGAGCTAGAATTACTTCACAGTCTGAATCTGTTTGAAATTCGTACTTTCCTTCGTAACGCGCTCGGATTTCTTTATGGTTGTAGATTTCACCATTTACCGCCAGTACCAACTTTTTGTCAGGGCTATATAGAGGCTGAGCACCACTATTTAGACCAACAATAGCTAAACGCTCGTGCGCTAAAATTGCTTTTTCTGATGAGTAAATACCAGACCAATCAGGTCCACGGTGACGAAGTTTCTTCGACATCTCTAACGCCACTGGGCGAAGTTTCTCTGCATCACTTTTTATGTCGAGGATACCAAATACCGAACACATATCTCTTCCTTACAAATTCATTTCCGTATGTGTTCAATTTGCCACTGTTGCTAAAAAAAGCAACCCACTAATCAACATTTAGATAATCAAAGAGTGACTAATGTTGATTTTATCTAAAGAAATGCTCATTTAAGTGAATGTTATCTAGTGTGAGTCAGAAATTGGTCATTATTGAGTAGGGTAACGAATCAACTCGCAATGAATACATCATTGCGTCCACCCGATTTGACACGATAGAGGGCTTGGTCTGCTCGCTCAAAAAAGGAAACTCGATCCATGGTGTGAGAATCAAACTCGCACCCACCGATACTCACGGTTAGACGAGACTGTATAGGGTGAGGTATATCGAGTTCATGGATCCTATCCAGAATCTGTTTAGATACAACCTCAAGACCCTTTCTGTCAGTGTCCGGAAGTAAAAGCACAAACTCTTCACCGCCATAGCGGGCGACGATATCGGTTGGTCGTTTAGCCACTTTTTCCAAGGCTTTAGCCACTTTGGTCAAATATAAGTCGCCAGTATGATGGCCCAGTTGGTCGTTGACCATTTTGAAATAGTCGATATCAACAACTAATAGCCCCAGAGGGGCAGAAGAGCGGGTGGTTCTTTTTATCTCAATTCTTAAGTGCTGGTCGAAGTAACCTCGATTGAAAATGCCAGTGAGGGAGTCTTTACCTATTAATTGCTGAAGCTGCATCTTTTGGGCTTCTAGCTCCATGACTTGCAGGGTGATCTGTTTTTTGGCTTTCCATTGTTCTTTGTCATAAATGAAAGTTTGCAACTTGGCTGTGTAGTGATCGTTCCCCAGATAAAGCACCCAGATCAGCATGATCGAAACTGAAACGTACAGATGAAGAGAGATAATCGACGCATCTTGCAAAAAATCCACCATGATAAAGCCTATTACCAAGCCTGATCCCCAGATATAAATGATTTCTCGAACGCGCAGGATCATCATTTTAGCCATAGCGGTGACTAAGATGACTGAAAGGGGAGATAGGGTGATGGATAAGGTAATCATACCTGCGTGTAGTAGGACGAGCAGGTTTGAAACCATAAACAAGCAAAACAGATTGTTGGTGTTGTTGGCCGGAAGTTTGGTGATGATAAATCTAGCTAACAGGAAGACGATGGGAAGTACATACACCATATAAAAATGGAAAAAAGAGCGCGCATCATCATTGGTCAATAAAAAGCTTCTTTCCTGCCAAAGTGGCATTAAAACACCAAGTGATAGTAAGAACAACGCAAGTAATGGCAACCAAAACATCAGCTGTTTTTTGTTGTGCTCTGCTACATAGGCATCAAAATCACTAGGCACTTCGGTATTGAACGTTGAGGTCACACATACTCACGGATTAAAGGCTTTGTATCAATAATAGAACAAGTCTGAGGCTTGTCGGGAATATTCACTATTATCAATGAAGTAATGTAAATCGAGCCCTATGATAGGGCTCGATTTCTAGCTATTTGTTGGGGGTAAAACTCGGGGTTAAGGTATCGCAAACATGCCTTGCAAAACCGCTACCCGCTTCTCGATAGATATTGAACGCGGCATCAGCGCCGAG